>ERZ779812.481-NODE-481-length-8838-cov-1.4585_pt1 | contig 8838 bp, 12 predicted proteins | sample MGYA00511371_ERZ779812 | MGnify/ENA primary metagenome ERZ779812 (study PRJEB29588, sample SAMEA2159429) | human gut metagenome | biome: human gut; feature: human-associated habitat; material: faeces | place: Denmark | collected 2008/2010 ... | reverse complement strand
AAGAAGCTGAAACAGAAGATATTGCTATGCCGTTTGAGGATATTGGAAGAGATGTAAATGTAGTGTATCCTATTGAAATAGGAAAGAAGTTTAAAGGATTTTACATTCTTAGTAATGGTGCTGTGGCTATCGATTACGAACTTACAGACAATGGAGGCTTTGAAGATGACGATAGCATTGGTAAAATCGACATGGATCTAAATTGATACATTATGGTATTATATATAGCAGCAGACCCAGGAAAAGATGGAGCCATAGCCTGCATCGATCAAGACAGCAAACTAATATCGAGAATCTCAACTCCAAGAATATCAGCTTCAGGACCAGTAGACTTGACTAAAGAATATGTTTTTTGCCGGGATACGATCGTAGAAAACAATCCTGATAGGGTAGTGTTTGTCATAGAGGACGTCCACGCACTGTACGGGGTCAGCACGTCCTCTACAGCCTCCCTCATGGAAAACAAAGGCCAACTGCATGGACTGTTCCTCTCCCTCTGCATGGCATTTACGGACATAAGTTGCTCCGTTAATTTCATAGCCCCTAAAACATGGCAGAAATTGGTTTGGACGCATTCTGATAAGGTCATGGAAGCCAGTAAGGTAAATACTAAGAAAACGTCATTGGCTTGCGCTAAAAGGCTGTGGCCAAACGATACGTTCGTTAAAAACGAAAGATGTAAGACAGCCCATGACGGTATAGTTGATGCGATGCTTATAGCAGAAGCAGCAAGAAGAACCATTTAATCTATTTTAAATCATTTTAAATCCAATTAATTCGTAATTAGATTTTAAAATAATACATTTGCAGTGTTAGATAATCATAATCGTAAGTTTTAAAAAATGAAAGTAAGAGTTCCTGGCATACTAATGAATGAGAAACTTTCAAACATTTCAAAGATGTTTGATAAGGTTTTAAAGGATTGTGTCACATCGAATATAAAAATTACTTTATATTTTGATCATATCCGGATACAAGCCATGAACGAACGTATAACATATACGGATGATATTTTCGATGTGAATACTGATATTTCTTGTGACTATAAGTTTTCTTTTTTAGTAGATGCCGGGACTCTTATTTCGTTTTTTAAAAATCATAACCAGGATATAGAGATAGAGATTAAAAACGATTACAGTATCGTTTTTAAATACGATAGAGGATCTTTTTCTTCTACTTGGATTGAGGATAAGGCTTTCCCTGATTTCTTTTATCCTGTAGGTGACGGTATTCGTGTTATGAGCTCGTCTTTCATTCAGTCTATGAAAAGATCTTTTGCGTTTGTTGGATCGGATGAATTTAGACCGGCTATATGCTCGATTCTTCTTAATGTTAAGAAGGACTATATTGACATTGTTTCTACTGATATGTTCCGTCTGTTTATAAACAGAAAAGAGTATGCTAATGCAGTAGAAGAAAGGTCGATTATGTTAAGTGAGGTCGCAGCTTCTATTTTATACCGCTTTCTATCTGATAAGGATACGGAGATCAGTATTTCCACAGATGGTGTTAGGACGTTTTTATGCTTTGATAATGTGATTATATCGGATATGAACGTAGAACAACAGTATCCTAACTACGAATACGTATGTAATAAATTCGAAAAATCTTCGAGTGTTAAGTTCGATAGGGATTTGCTTATATCGGTTCTTAATTCCATGACTTTAGTGGATAATGTTGTCAATGTTAAGGTAGATGAAGAAAACGGCATAACAGTAATGTCTGAGGATTTTGGAAATAGAAAAAAGATAATGGAATCAATGCCTTTTAATGCGCTGGAAGGCCCGTGTTTTAATTTTTCTATCGGTAAGGAAAATATACTGTCTTCCGTAAAATCACTTATAAAAGGAGATGTTGTTATGGATTGGTCTGATCAGTATAAGATGATAAAGATGTTCAATCCTAAATACGAATCAACATACGTCTTAAATCAAACATTGTATAATCTATAAAAAAAAATAATAATATGGCTTTTAGAGAAAACAGAAGTTTTGGTACAACTTATTATCTGTATATTAATTCAGATGGTAACTTGTATGAAAAAAGTAACGAACCAAAAGAAGGTTTTGTTCAGCACATAAATCCTAATAGCGGTCAGCCGGCAGGATATTGGAAAGAGTATTATAATGGAGTAGTTGGGTACATTAACTACATCGGGTTAAAGTCAAGCACTTTCTCTAATGGAAATACTGTTACTAATTTCCTTATCGTATTAAAAGATTACGAGCTTAATGAAAACTATTGTATTTCCATACCTCTCGTTAATCAAAAAGGAAATATCAAGGGCTTTGTTAAGAGCTTCGTAAAATACTACGAAAACATCGATTTCAGTCGTGAAATTTATTTCAATGTCTTTAAGAAGAAGAAAGATGATGAGTTTGGATCTTCGGAACTTATTATCGCGTATGCCGGAGTAGACGGAGAAAAAGATCAGCTTGTTGAACGTTTTTATAAAAAGGGCGTAAATGGCTGGCCTGATCCTGTTGAGGTTACAGGATTTGATGGTAATAAAAGCCTTGATTATTCAGCTCAAAACAACTTTACTTATCAGAAGATTAAGGAATATTCAAACAGGTTCAATGATTCTATTAAAGACATCAGAGCTGGTATAATGGCTAAATTAGGTTTAGGAAGTAATACTCAGCAAGAGCCTACAGCTCCTCAGACTTATACCCAGCAGGCGGCTGCTCCTCAACAGGTTCAACAACCTCAGTCTGTTCCGAGTGCTATTCCGTATCAGAATTACCAACAACCTGCTCAACAGCCAGCACAGTATCAGGCACCGGCTTATACGCCACAGCCGACTGCTCAGCCTGCTGCACCTGCCCCGGCACCTACTAGCATCAGCCGCAGCCACAGCCGCAAGCACAGATGCCGAACTTCCCTCCTATGGAAGAAGATGACCTTCCATTTTAATATAAACATCAGCCCGGGAGAATAACATCTCTTGGGCTTTTAAAGATTGTGTAGAATGACAGTAGAAATAGTTACAAGATTTCCCCTTATTAAGCTTCGTAGGAAAGTGACAGAAGAAAGGATTATGGCGAAGCATGGGGATAAATTATGTATGATCTACTCAGAAACCAGAGAAAAATATAAGCAAGGAGATGAGTGGGTCGATGATCCTAATGATGCAGACATAAGTACTTTTCGTGAGTGCTATGAATCAACGAAGGACATAAAAAAAGAAGGTATTGTTTATTGTACTATAAAAATATGATTATGGATAAGTTAGAAGATATTGAAAGACTTCTTTCTGAAAAAGAAGATAATAAGAAGGATACTGTTTCTGAAAAGAACAACAAACATAAAAAAGAAGATAAGGTCGTTAATAAAATACCTGAATCGTATTTGACTCCAGGGTATCAGAAGACTGTTCAGGTAGGTATTAAGAAGCTGTATCCTGATGTCGTGGCACCTGAATACAAACATGATGGTGATGCCTGTTGTGATATTCGTGCATATAGAGTAGTGAAGATGATGAATGACATGGGAGTAGAAATAGATGTTCCTTCCGATTTTGAATCAATTACCTTATATCAAGGTTATTCTGTTAGAATCGGAACAGGATTCAAGTTGAATATACCAGAAGGTTGGTGTGTGAATGTGGAAGGAAGATCGGGATTCTCTTTTGACGAGGGAGTGGTAGTTACTAACGCTCCTGGCAAATGCGAATTTATCTACAAAGGAGAGTATATGGTTAATCTTACTAAAATCAATAAAAAACCGACCGTAATCCGCAAAAACGATCGAATAGCTCAGATGGAAATCGTTCCACAATACAAAATGGTATTGGAAGAAGTAACAGATATTGAGGTAGAAGACGGGAATGAACGTGGAGAAAAAGGTCTTGGTAGTTCTGGAGTTAAGTAATGTTTAAATATTTTTAAAATGAGCATGTTAGGTTTTACATTCATCACAGACAGCAAGCTGTCAATGTACAGGGAGAAAGCTATTAAATCCGAAAATCTTGCAAAGGAAATTGAGGAAATGCAGGATAAGGCCGCTTCTTACAAGGAAAGGCTTTCCGAACTCAAGTCAGATATCGCTTCAAAGGATAAAGAGATTTTATCTGTTGGCAAAGATCTTTCTGAGTCTAAGGAAAAGATTGACGCCTTGAAGGAAAATCAGAAAAAGTTGATAAAAAGCGTCAAGAAGAAAACGGAAGAACTTGATGCTGTCAATGTCGATCTTGACAAAGCCAGGTCTGATCTTGATGAGGCTAATTACAAAATCAGAAACTTGGAAGAAAAGAAAAACAGTATCTCATCTGAATTAAAAAAGAAATCAAATGCATTGATTGAAGCCAGTATCAGAATAGGAGATTTGGAAAACGAGGTTTCGGTTGGGTCCAAAACAATACAAGAGTTAGAATCGAAGCTGAAATTAATGCAAGTAGAATTAAGAGGCTACCAAATAGGTATAATCGGGAAAGATAAAAACAATGTCGCTGAGCCGGAATTGGATAAAGATGAGGAGTCAGATAAGGATGTGGCAGAATCGGAGAAATTTGATAAAAATAAGGAAGTTAAATACAATACGCTTCTTGATACAGATGTGATTCAGGAAGAAGCAGGTGACATTGTGGAGCCCGAAAACGAAGCTGAACGAGTAAAAGACACTAAAAAGAAGAAGAAAAAAAAGAAGTAGGTATTTTAATCCTTTTTATATTTTAATGTTTGCCATATTATGGGTTAGTACTTAACTTTGCGTTGAGAGAGTTTTTAGGATAATTATTGGTTAATATTTAGCTGTTATATGCAGGCGTCTGTGAAGGCTCCTGCATATTTTTAAGGTCCTGTAGCTTAGTGGTGAAAGCAGGCGGCTCATAACCGCAAGATCGTGGGTTCAAATCCCTCTGGGACCACTGTCCAATGGTGTAGTGGTAGCACAACAGATTTTGGTTCTGTTAGCGGAGGTTCGAATCCTCCTTGTATAACGGTACATATTTTGTGTAAAGTGTTAATTATCTAAGTGTTTGTGGTGTGTGAACATAGCAAACATTAAATGGCCCATTAGTTTAACGGATAAAACCCTTGAGTCCTAATCAAAAGTTGCCTGTTCGATTCAGGCATGGGCTACATGGCTTGTTGGATGAGTGGTTTAGTCAGGGATCTGCAAAATCTCGTAGGGCGGTTCGATTCCGCCACAAGCCTCTAAAAAAAGTAAGACAATGAACTACCCAGAGCAACAAATGCTTAAGATCCTTAATAGGATGTATGTTATTAACAATCTTCATATATATGATTGGGAATCTGACTTCCTGGCCATAACAAGATCATTGTACGCTTATGAAGTAGAGGTCAAGATGTCTAAACAAGATTTCTTTAACGACTTCAAAAAGGATAAAAAACATAAGGTTCTTAAAGACGGCATTATTAAGGTAGGTGGTGTCATAAGCTATCCTCCAAACTATTTCTACTACGCCTGTCCGCCTAATATGATTGACGTAAGTGAAGTTCCGTCTTATGCTGGACTGATTTATGTCGATGTTAGTAAAAATAGGAAGAACATCGTTAAGGCCGCACCTTTAATTCATAGACAGAAGTTTGATGTAGTGGGCAGGAAACTGGTGGATAAGTTTTACTACAATATGCTTACTTGGAAGAAAAGAGCTATTTCAAACGTGTATGCTGACCCAGCCAAGGAAAGAGAGAAGGGCGTGCGTGCCGGAGCTGAGGCTGTGAGGAGGTCGGCCTGGGATGCGTTCAGGGCGCAGTGCCCGCACATTGCTTTCCCCTATGGAAAAGAATTTCCGATGTGTGACGATCATGAACAAGATCATCCCATGAGAGACTGCATACTTCAGTGTGAAAAAGGTAGAATATTCAAAAACGTATTAAAATGAGCACCCCACGTGAATTAAGCAGGATAGCTAATAGGATAGCCACGAAGATGACTGATGATGGATGGGTCAGCCCCGGTAGAAAGAATCTTGTCTCTGATAAGAAGGTTATGGAATTAATAGATTTGATCTTTAATGAAATATGGAGGGAATTAGATGACGGGAAAAGAGTCCATATTAGAAGACAGATGATTTTTAAAAAGATTTTTGTCAGTAGGCAAAAAGATAAATACTACATACAATGCATAGAAAAAAGGGACGCCAAATAGACGCCCCTTTTCTTTTTCTGTAAGTAATTGTTATTCCATTACTTTCCTTACCAACTTAGAAACAGCTTGAGTGATAGTCCACCTGATGTTTGCATTAACGTTGATAGTCTGAGGAGTACCGTTTGTATCCAAGTTAATTACCTCCTTGTCTATTTCCAAGAACGGATCACCTGCTGTCTGGGTAATAACCGTATTAGCCGTCTTACCTCCGGCGGCCGTCACCTTAAGAGTATTTACCAGATCGTTTACATCAGTGTTCGCAGCAATATCGGAGAATACGATACTGAAAGCAAAGGCTCCTGTTGCACCAGGGTCGTCGGCGATAACAGCGCCGTTTTTGGTAGCCTTACCTGCCGCCTGATAGGAGGCAGGTGTTTCCAACGTCAGAGGATGAGTTTTGTCCGGAGTTAAGGAGAACGTTAATTTAGTTGAGTTACTTGTACCGTTGATTGTTACGGTACCACCTTCTTTCCTTACAGATGCAGTAGGATCTATTTTTACGAACTCAGTTGCCGGAGATTGGTTTATGGTAGCACTTTTCTTAACACCCCCCAGATTCGGCACCAAATTCTACTTGTTGCGTGCGTTGTACACGACCTTCGTATTTTTCACCTGATACGGTAACCGCCTGATCACCATCACCTGATCCCGGATTGAAGGTTACAAAACCTATTTTCAATTTTGTCATGACATTTATTTTTAATTGATTAAGATACCGACAAATATATGATTATTTTTATTCTCTTACGTCATTGATTTATTTTTATTAAATACGTAGTGCTATGGTTTTTTTTATCATGTTTTAATCCTATTTATTTCTTTGTTGATTATTTATTATGTATATTTGCAACATCAATATAAAACATTATAACCATGAAAGTAGATTTTTTTAACAGTAAGGATTTTTTAGGATCTAAAACTAAAGAAAGCAAGATCCGGAAGTTATCAATCAGCAAAAGTAAGATAATGACTATCTCTGTCGATAATTTGAATTGGATGGGGGTAACGGATGCGGTTGTTATCGGCTTAGAAGAGGGGAAGATATTTGAAGGAGTTGAAAATACGGCCTTTTATCTGGCTGCTTCTGATGTTGAGGACGAGAGATCGTTTAAGGTAAATAATCTTGGTGTAAAATACAAGAGGGTTTACTTAAAAGACCTGCTCGATTATCTTGGATGGGATATAGGAGAAAATTCTTATGCTGTGTATGATATTATAAAAGAAGACAGTAATCTATTCCGTCTTCAGTTTAGGGTAATAAAAAAGAGTAGGAGTGAAAAATGATGAAAGATTTGGATATTAAAAACAAAAGAATACTGCTATTCGATTTTGACGGGACGCTTATAGAAACCGCTTCTGGGAATACGTTCGCTACAGACTTGACAGATATGAGGATTAAGATGGATGTGCTGAATATAAGGATTGATAAAGATCAGAATTTTAATTCATATAGTGATGTTATAAAAATAGAAACATTAAAAGACGGTAGTATCAAATATACAAGTTTGTATCATGAAAGTAAAGAAAACGGCGATAGTTTATCATAAATCGGATTTAGATGGCGTTGTGTCGGCAGCCATCGCAACTATGTATGAACACAGTAAAAACAAGGATGTTGTTTATATCCCGTATTCGTATGAAGATGATGTTAAGAAAGTTACCAGCAAGGTGCGTGACTTAGATGTTGTTTATGTTCTTGACGTGTCTTTCGGAGCCGATTCTAAAACGGTTTTCAAAAAGTGGCTTGATGAAGGAAAGAGCCTGATGTGGATAGATCACCATAAGGGAATTATCGAAGATAGTAAGACATGGGGGTTCGTGGTTCCAGGGTTGAGGAGAGTCGGTATCGGTGCGTGCGCTCTGGCCTCGGACCTGCTGATGGGGAAGGTGCCGGCGATCGTCCGGTGCCTGTCAGACTACGATGTGTGGAATAAAGAATCTGAATTAGGTTGGGATACGGTAGTAGCTGTCCAGTATGCCTTGAGATCAAAAATAAGACTCAATGTGTTAATAGCATTGTCGTATTTGTATGACCATTTTAAAGAAAATATGAAGGACAATGAGGTGGATTTAATTTTCTATGATCTCGCTAAAGAAGGACGTGCTATAATTAACTACATGGCCGGCAAAAACGAACAAGAGGTAAGTGCGTGCTCGTTCGAAGCTTACGTAGACGAGGTTAAGGTCGTGGCGATGAATACTACAGAATTTAGTTCCAAAGTATTTGATTCTCTTACACCTGACTGGTTAGATGGTAGAAAAATTAAAGCCCTGATGCCATTTTGTATTATGCCAGGTGGTAAAGTCCGGTTCTCTCTTTATGAATGCGTAGAAGACAGTGCAGATTGCTGTGAGGTAAGTAAGAGATTTGGTGGTGGAGGACATGCTGGTGCTGCTGGATTCGTTATAGACGTATCAAGTGACCAGTTTAAGTACTTCCTTGAAAACCACAAACTTACTTCAATTAAATAAATCAATGAGGTAGTGTTTTAAATAGGATTGGTTTCTATCAATCCTATTTTTTTTGTTGTGTGTGAGGTGGGTGGGTGATGGGAGAGAGGGTAAAAGATGTTTATGTAATGTGGGAGATATGTGAGAAAGAGGTTTATGTCATGAGGGATATGAAAGAGGTTTATGTGATGGGAGAGATATGAGAAAGAGGTTTATGTGATGATGGATGTAAAAAAAAATGTTTATGTGATGGGAGAGATATGAGAAAGAGGT
>ERZ779812.469-NODE-469-length-9010-cov-1.30921_pt1 | contig 9010 bp, 6 predicted proteins | sample MGYA00511371_ERZ779812 | MGnify/ENA primary metagenome ERZ779812 (study PRJEB29588, sample SAMEA2159429) | human gut metagenome | biome: human gut; feature: human-associated habitat; material: faeces | place: Denmark | collected 2008/2010 ... | reverse complement strand
AGCCATCCAAGAATCACAAGCATACTTGTGAACAAGTCTGTGTGCAGAATCAAGCTTCTTGAATTCCTGACTTCCTGTAATCTTAGGATCTGTCTGTGCATGCATCCACTTACCAAGCTTACAACTGTCTTGATTGTTAAGCTGTGTTATCTTTAATCTCTCGAAATCTGCGACATTGTTATACACTCTCCACATAACAATAAAGTGGTCAACCTCGAATATTTTTAACATATCCTGAGTTGTTACTTTACCAGCTTCCCTGAACATATCGCTTCGGCAGGTATCTATGTATCTTCCTATCTTGAATATATGGGTACCAGTCTCTGTACATTCCTTAGTCAGCATTCCGTAAGAATCTGCTATTGTCTGTACCTGATTAGTAAATTCTGTTGTTGTCTCTGACTGTCTGTCAATGTCATTGAAAATGCTTTCTACAGAAGCATTGATTGCTACCATCTGTTCATTCATTCGCTCAATATCTCTTAATGATATCTCTACCTTTTCATTACCTTCTGATAACTTGACCGTTGTCTCATTCATTGAATTAGCAAGCACTTCAATATCCTGCTTAAGTTCATTGACATATTTAACAATATCTTCTGCCGACTCAGATGTATTACTTGAAAGTTGTCTTACCTGATCAGCAACTACTGCAAAGCCCTTTCCTGCTTCACCTGCTCTTGCAGCCTCAATTGAAGCGTTAAGTGCAAGAAGATTGCTCTGGCTTGCTACCTTCTTAACGATATCAACAATCTCGCCGATCTTATTAATCTTCTCGTGGAATGCATTAACCTGATTGTTAATATCCGCTATCTTCTGTGATGATTCATTAACCACTGTTATACTGTCGTTCATATTAGCAGCGCTACTCTGTGACACCTGTAACATATCGTGGGTATTATCACGAATCTCACCCATTGCGTCTGAAATATTACCAATTGACTCCTTAAGTATCTGGCTTGAAGAATTCATATCTGTTATAGACTGCTGTTGTGTATACACCTGATCAAGCATATTCTTAACATATGAATTATCTCCTATAGACTGCATTGCCTCATTAAGTCTCATAATATAATTATTATTAGCTTTCTTATATGCGCCAATCATCTGGTTAAGCTTTTCTGCATATATAGGATCTCTAAAACCTTCAGCAGAGACCTCACTGAAATCGCCGGCAATAATAATTCTCTGTCATTGCCTAATGTGTCTTGTGCTGTTCTATTTTTTCCAAACATAACAAAACGACCTCCATTCATTGCTACTTTTTTATAGTTTATTTTAACATATTTAATATATTTAGCCAACTAAATAATTAGCTTTTTTAACATTTTTCACAGATTTAATCACATATATTAATTCATCTGAATAATATAATTATTGAACAGATAAAAATGTGTTTTATACATTTAGAATGGAGGATTTTATTGAAGACAATCAAACGTGTCATTGCTATGCTGTTATGTGTAATGATGATAATGAGTGCATTTGCGTGCAGAAAAGATACCGATAATTCTACAGTTAAGATTACACTCAGCGAGGTTGCCCATTCTATATTCTACGCACCACAATATGTATCTATTGAGCTTGGATATTTTGAAGATGAGAGCATTGACCTTAATCTTGTCACAGGCTTTGGTGCTGATAAGGTAATGACCGCTCTTGTATCAAAAGAAGCTGATATCGGTTTTATGGGTTCAGAAAGTTCTATATATGTATATCAGGAAGGTTCTACTGACTACGCTGTCAACTTCGCCCAGCTTACCCAACGTGCAGGCAATTTTCTTGTATCCCGCGATAATGAAACTGATTTTAAATGGGATAATCTTAAAGGCAGGACAGTTCTTGGTGGCAGAGCCGGCGGTATGCCTCAGATGCTTTTCGAATATATCCTTAAGAAAAATGGAATATCTCCTGTAGATGACCTTACAATACTTCAAAATGTTGACTTTGGTTCTACAGCAGCCGCTTTCACATCAGGAATAGCTGATTACACTGTAGAATTTGAGCCTTCTGCAACGCTCCTTGAACAGCAGAAGGAAGGCTATGTAGTAGCTTCTCTTGGTACTGACAGCGGATATGTTCCTTATACTGCCTACTGTGCTAACAAAAGCTTTATTGAAAAACACCCTGATGTAATCCAAGGCTTTACTAACGCTATCCAGAAAGGCCTTGACTACGTCAATTCCCACACCAGCAGTGAAATCGCAGAAGTTATCGCTCCACAGTTTCCTGAAACCGACCTTGATACTATAACAACCATTGTTGACCGTTACAAGACGCAGGATACATGGAAGGGCGACACTATCTTTGAAAAGAAAAGCTTTGAGCTTCTTAAAGACATATTAAAGCAGTCTGGCGAGCTTGGCAGTGATGTGCCTTATGAAAAGCTTGTAACAACTGACTATTCTAAAAAGGCGGCCGGAAAATAAATCTGCCTTTTAAAATTAAAAATGTATGGATTATAATCCAGCCACAGCGGCATAATCCATACATTTTATACATTGTATATCTTTTGCATATTATATATCTTTGCATATTATATACATTTTATATATTCAATCCGATACAACCAAGAGCTCCACCAATCTTTATAAATCTTGCAGCTACCCCTTAAGAAGCTTTCTAAATCTTCTGCTATGACCTTCAATATATTCTATTACTGTGCCTACAATCCTGCACATCAGTACAAACAGTCCAACTGCAACAACTGCATACACAATAATCATATTAAGCATTACCATATTGATAGCTGCGATTGCAAATATCTTCTTAAAGAATAATAGACATATTGCAATTCCAACCCCCATCGCAATACATACCAATGCCCTCAGCCAGTCAAATGGCCTGCATATTCTTATAAGTGACATCATTCCGATTATAAGAAGTACTATTATTGCAACTGTTGATATCTGCTCATTGCTCATTCCAATAACTGCACCATGTATCGATATCACCGCCAGCATAATAAAATCAGTTATTCCTGCGGGCAGTGCCTTTATAATGACATTCGTAAGGAAATCCCCACGTATTATATTCTTATTAGGCTGTAATGCCAGAAAGAATGCCGGTGTTCCAATTGTAAATGCTCCAAGCAGTGACAATTGAGTTGGATAAAGCGGATAAAGGTTAGCCGCTATAAGTGTAAATATTGTCGTTAATATCGAGAATATATTTTTAACAAGAAACAGAGAAGCTGACCTCTGTATATTATTAACCACACGCCTGCCCTCAAGCACAACCTGAGGCATTTTGGAAAAATCTGAGTCTAAAAGAACTACCTGTGCCGCATTGCTTGCTGCCTCGCTTCCCGATGCCATAGCCACACTACAGTCAGCACATTTTAACGCTAGCACATCATTAACTCCATCTCCTGTCATAGCTACAACCTTGCCGCTTTCTTTATAGGCTTCTATAATCTCCTTCTTCTGGCTTGGAACAACTCTTCCAAATACAGTATACTTAGTTATCGCTTCCCTTATATCCTGTCTGCTCTTAAGTGTCGTTGCATCTATATAATTCTCTGCATTGTTAATTCCTGCCCTCACAGCCACCTTTGAAGCTGTGACCGGATTATCTCCGGATATAACAACTATATCCACACCTTGCGAAGCAAAGTATCCAAATGTTTCTTTGGCTGTATCCCTTATCTCATTCTCCAATATTATAAAAGCATAAGGATTAACCGCTTCTTCTATAATATTACCGCAAGGGTCACCCGCACACTCGCCAAATACAAGTATTCTTTCTCCGTGTCCTGAATATCTTTCAAATATATCCTCATATTCTGCATATGTATCAAGCAGTACATATTCAGGTGCACCGAATATATAACATCTGCCATCTAATACTGCTCCGCTGTATTTGTTCTGTGAAGAAAATGAGTATACTCTCTCTGCACTATTATCCCTGCCCGTAATATGGTAATAATTCTTTATCGCTTTCATCGTTTCATTATCATCATCCATATTGCCGGCAACTCCTGCAATAAGCTTTCCTACATTGTCCTTTAAAAATACAACATCACTTACAGACATATCCGGTCTTGTAATTGTACCTGTCTTATCAACGCACAACACATTAACCCTTGCAAGTGTCTCCACACAATTCATCTCATGTACTAATACATTGCTCCTGGCTAGCTTCTTGACACTGACTACTAAAGCCACGCTGGCAAGCAGATACAGACCTTCCGGAATCATTCCTACCAGTGAGGCAACCATAGATACAACACTATTCTTTATAGTATGCCCAAGAAAGAAATGGCTCTGCAAATACATAATAATTCCAAGTGGAACTATTACAACTCCAATTATTTTTACAAGATTATCCAAAGATTTCATCATATCGGTCTTTTTTTTCTTACGCCCTGCCTTGGCTTCCAATGCCAGTCTTGCCGCATACGCCTTATGGCCTACTTGCGTAAGAACTGCCTTACATTCTCCTGATACAATATAACTTCCTGATAATAATATGTCTCCTTTATTTTTAATAACTTCGTCAGATTCACCTGTTACCATTGCCTCATTAACTCTGACACAGCCCTCTGCAAGTATGGCATCGGCACTGAGCTGGTTGCCTGCTGTGAATATACATACATCGCCTTTAACAAGTGTAACTGAATCAACCTCTGATACAGCACTGTCCCTTATAACCTTAGTTCTAGGGGCATTAACAACAGTAAGCCTGTCTAATACTATCTTGGCTTTTATTTCCTGTACTATACCAAGTATAGTATTAAGCAATATAATAGGCAAAAAGGTCATATTAATATATGACCTTACAAGAATTAAAAGTGCTGCAAATACCGCAAATACAAAGTTAAAATATGTAAATACATTTCCTGCGATTATCTGTCCTATTGTCTTAGACTGATTGCCTACAGGAATATTATCTAAACCCTGCTCTTTTAATTTATTTACCTCTTCTGTTGTTAAACCAGTTACTATATCAGTCATTAGCGTAATTCATCTCCCTGACAACAACCTTGAACACATATGCTATTGCCGCAATATCTATAACCATCTTAATAACAAAGCAGACTATTATTGATACTGGCGAACTGTAATCAAATATCTGGAATGATATATAACTTGCAAACTGTATTATTGCAACATAACAGCCTGTCATATAAGAAGCCACACCCTTAACATATGCCTGTATAGCAGCACTGAGTGCTATAGAAAGAATAACATCAAGTGTGAAGGCTATTCCCATTAATAACCACAAATATGATGGTGCATTAACAAGATTACCAAGTGTCTGGTAAAATGTTTCTGTATCATTCTGTGTAAGTCCTGCCATCATTGCATCAATCCCCTCATTGTTAATAGCTGTGGCTATTGACATTGTAGATATGACTGTAAGTCCATATAGAACTCCATCACCTAAAGCAAGACCTATACCTGATAAATATATATCGCCTTTTCTTTCAAATCTCCCATTCATAAACCTGCACAATACATATATTGCAACAGCCGCAAGAATTGAATATACAACTGTATATGCTGTACTGTTATTAGTAAATGCTTCATCTATTGATGGGATAAGTGCAAGTGCTGACATAATCAGGTTACAGCATATAAATACAAATATTGAGTATGCAAATGCACCAGCCAGCACATTAACAAAACGTCCATTCCACCTTTTAATGACAACTATAGTAAGCACTATAAATGCCGATAATAAAAGAATTCCGCCTGCTGACAGCATATTCTCTGCTCCTGCAGGTATTCCATTTTCTAAACTGATACCATATTCTTCCACAATAATTCCTCCGTAATATTTATCTGTTATTAATTCTAACATACAATGCACTTCTTATACAATTAACTATATACAAAAGAGCAGCCACCCAGAAGCGACTGCTCTTTAATAATCTTAATTGTATAACAATATATCTTTTCAAAAATCTATATATAAATCAGGAAAAGGCACACTGCAAACCATTCGGATTATAATTTTGTTACGTTGACAGCCTGAGGACCCTTAGCACCTTCTGTTACATCAAACTCAACAGCAGCACCTTCCTCTAAAGACTTGAAACCTTCCATATTAAGTCCTGAATAATGAACAAAAACATCCTTTCCAGACTCATCACTTATAAAGCCGTAACCCTTCTGGTTATTGAACCACTTTACTGTACCTTTCATTTCAAGTACCTCCAAATTTAATATGTGGTGATTACACCTTTTTCATATTAACATTTTCAATTGTTAGTGTCAATTTATTTATTATAATTCTAATTAATTTGGCACAATATATGTGGTTCTTCCAAGCTCTATCTTATCATTGCCTCTCTGGGCTATTGCTATTTCATCTCCTGATTTGATACTGCGTTTAGGTACTCTTATCATTGTACTACTTATAAGCTCTGCATTTTCCTGCTCTTTATTATTAATGTATACAGTGCTGAAATCATTGAAATTCTTACCGCTTATACATACATAATCCTTATAATCATACACTTCATCTATTGTAATATCGTCAATTCCCATTTTTAAATCTGTGGCTACATAAGGAACTTTTCCGTCATATATCTGTTTATCACCATACAATATATCGTATTCAAGTACCTTTAACTTCTTAAGGTAATCAGCATCATTATGCTTTGCCTGATGGAACTTCATAATATAACCTTCTGATATTCCAAGCCTGTCAAACACTGCAGCTGATAGCTGATATGCCTGAAGATCAATATCTTTCTTCTCTAAACCATAATTAGACCATATAAAATACTCTGTCTGGTATATATCACCATTCTCCATAGTATCATTAGTGAAATTAAATGTTGGAAGATGATCGCCATACATAACAAGTACGGTTTCTTCATTTCTTCTGGATAACATATTAGTAAGTTCACCTATAAATGTATCCATCTCGTGAATCTGGTTAACATAATACTCGAACTGTACCTGTTCCTCTTCATCAAAAAATCCTGAAACTGTTATTCCTGGAATAAAGCCCTCTGGCATTGTCGTTGGATAATCTCCATGTCCCTGAACTGATATAGTAAATATATAATCTGCTCCTTCTGTTGAGTCAAGAGCCTTCTTTATCTGTGCTGTAAGCATTTTATCCTTAGCCCAGCCAAGTGGCGTCTTCTGATAATCACTATCCATATATTCAATAGATGTAAAAGTATCATATCCAAGATGTGAGAATACCTTATATCTGTCATAAAATGTTGCATCATTATTATGGATTGCGTGTGTTGAATAGCCAAGCTTTCTTAAATCATAAGCGGCTGACTCACACGTCTTTGACTGCATAACTGTCCTGTAAGGATATTCACCTGGTCCAAAATCATCAAGGTTAACGCCTGTCTGAACCTCAAATTCAGTATTAGCCGTACCTGCACCAAAGCAAGGCACTGACAGATATCCTGACGAATATTCTTTCATTATCCTGTCAAGATTAGGTGTTGGATTACTTGAAAATGTAACACCCTTTACAAGCTTAGGGTCAAAAAATGATTCAAGCTGTACAAATATTATATTAGGTGAAGTCTCTGATGCGTCAGGTACATTTTCATCAAGCTCATCTTTTATTCCATCAATATATTCTTCTGAATATTCCTTGGACTTGCTTATTCCACGGTCTTTAATACTGCTTGTAAAGCAATACACAAATCCATACTGCTTATATGCCTGTGCAAGATTGCCAAAATGTGTCTGTACATATCCATTAATTATAAGGCTTGCCGCAACCGCATATGTAAGCAGGAATATCACTGCAAACTTAAAGCCTGAATGTAATAACTGCTTATATAATGGCAGTTCCTGTGTATACACCTTTGTTCTTTTAAACAACATTACAAGCCCTGATATAACTGCGATTATCCCGACTACTATAAGTATCATCTGGAATACATTAATATACAGCGGTATGACCTTTATGGCATCACTTATAAGATATATATCCATTGCTGTAAATGGTGTCTTTCGTGAATACAACACTACAAAGTTAATAAATGCTAAAATAATCCACAATACAGCCATAAGCACATATACAAATATTCTTCTCTTAAAGAACAACCCTATTGATAATGTAGTCATTATTATCAAGGTGTTCATAAGAAAGATAACAGGACTTGTGAATATCTTCAAAAGTCCTGTTAATCCTCTGTTATTAAGACATTCAATCACTGCATTTAGTGCAATTGAATACATGAATATATGAAATGTCTCATATGACCATAGCTTTTGAAACACTGTCTTAATTCTATTCATTTGCTTTAATCTGTCCTAACAATCCCCTTGCCTTCTCCTTAAGACCTGCCTGTGCAGACCTGGATGTTACTATTGATGAGGCAAACTGCTTTGCTGTACCATAATCTTTGCATTTTATGCCAAGGCTGGCGAGCAGATAATTAATTGTATTCTCATCCATACCACATATAGGAGGGTATTGTGTCTGAACTGCCTCCTTAAATCCTTTATAGGCATCCTGAATATACTCCTGCTGGGATTTCAGGTGTTGGTTAATTATTTCTTCACTGGCATTCTGGCTTCTAAGTTCTTCAATCCTGCCATCATAAAGCCACGCTAATCTTAAACAAAGATACGCACTTTCACTTATCTTAGTACCTGTTATCATCTCCGTAAGAAGTGCCATTTTACAACGTCTTATCGCTACATCATAAGAATAGCTGTCCTCTTCCTTCCATGTAACCTTGAATTTACCTTCAATATTATCTCTGATTAGCTGCCTCTGTTTAGGTGTCAGCTTTCCATAAGTTCTCGGAACTGCCGCATAGCCACAATGAGGACACATAATAATATCATACTTCGTACTATCTATTCCTGTATACAATGGCTTAAGTATGTCGTTAGTTCCTGTATATCTGGCTTTGCCAGTTCTTACCTGCTTAGTAGTAAACTCTTTGTTACATACATTGCATTTCATCGTCTTATCAAATATATAAGACTTTTCATCTTTGATTTCCATATCATTACCCATACTGCCATTATAATGGCATTAATTACTTCTGAAGTTTAAATGAGCTTTTCAA
>ERZ779812.465-NODE-465-length-9036-cov-1.43169_pt1 | contig 9036 bp, 6 predicted proteins | sample MGYA00511371_ERZ779812 | MGnify/ENA primary metagenome ERZ779812 (study PRJEB29588, sample SAMEA2159429) | human gut metagenome | biome: human gut; feature: human-associated habitat; material: faeces | place: Denmark | collected 2008/2010 ... | reverse complement strand
GTACTTAGATCTTTTGCAAAGAAAAGAGGATTGTCTGTTTCTTTTTTAAGGACGTTGACAGACAGCGAGCTTTTTGAAGTGGCTGATTATAATTTATCAATGGAGTTGATGGACGTTATTATTCATGATAAAAAGGTTCTTGACAATGAAGAAGATTGATTTTGATTCAGATATAAAGCATCTTATTTCTTATTACAACCATCTACTGTCTGCGCAAGATAAGGTGGGAGAGGAGATGGAAGATCTAACTAAGGATATTATTAGAAAGAAGGATGAGGAAGACAATATAGAGTTAGAAGACTTTATTGATTTGGAAGAAAAGTCGTTTATGACCAACTTGTATCAACAAGAGATAATGAAAGTATCTTCTTCTGTCAAGACCGTCTACAGGTTATCTATTAACGCCGGTCATAATCTTAACATAGATGATGACAGCAAGAAGGTTCTTGACAGGATAGTAAACGACGGAGAATCGGATTTTATTATGTACGTTGACAATAATACTGATTCTGTTATGTTCAAGGAAGAATTTGTTGAGGAAGGAATAAAAAACATGTGTAGGTATCGTGTTAATTCATCTTCTCTTGAAGACAGGTTTAATATGCTTAAGTCTCAGTATGAGGCTTTTTTAAAAATGGTGAACAATGAAGGTAAGAAAGCCGACTAACGATGATGTCTCTTACGTAGATCGGAAACTTCTTGTGCTAAGGGATCAGATAGATAAGGCTGAACGTTATCTATCTGAAAACCCTTGGGATAAAATAGAAGATTCCGATAAGAGAGAGAAAGAATTTAGGTTTCAAAAGAGCTTGTCTGATAGCTTAATGCAATGGACTGAATCTTATATTAAGATGTGTGGGATAATGGATGTCTATAATCAGCTTGAGGCTGCCAAAAACAAGAAAAGCCTAAAAGGAGGACAAACAGTATCAGGTATTCAGTCTTTTGTGAAGAATGAAGCTAAGAACAAGTTTGGTAAGTAGTTTTGTTATGAATTTTGATAGTAAAGAACTTTATATAAATATGGGTAACGATATTCCGTTATGGAATGGCCTTTATTCTTATGAAGAGCAAGACGATGATGTCAAGCAATTCTGGGAGAATGAGGCTATGAAACTCCTTAACGGTGTTACCATAAATGGTGTATTTATCCATCCTTGGCTATACTGGCATATCAATTTCTGGAAGATGATGATTGACGTAGGAGATGATCGTATTCCTGGAAATTCTCAGCTTCGTGATAATGAATGGATGTTTGCCGAATTTCTAAAGCAGGCGGAAGAAGAGAATAAAGGAATATTCATGTTCGGGTGCCGTCGTTTTGGGAAAGCCCTTCTTGATTCTGAGATACTTTATCTTGAGGACCGGGAAAAGATGATAGGAAATATTGTTGTAGGGGATAAGATATATGACGATAAAGGTAATTTGGTAGAGGTCGTAGGTGTCTATCCTCAAGGGAAAGTAACCACCTACAGAGTCGTATTCGAAGACGGTCGTAACGTTATTTGTTGCGGAAATCACCAATGGCGTGTCAATCATGGCGGAAAATGGCATGTTAGGAGTCTTAGATCCATAGCTGGATTAGATTATAAGAGTATGTCTATTCCAGTAGGTGAGGCCCTGAACTACCCTACGGCAAAGCTGCCGGTTCCGCCGTCGGCCTACGCCTCGATGCTGGCGGCTTATCTTGGTGGCTATGGAGGGGATATGTTTTTTGATAAATACGTTTGTAAGAAGTTTTTAAGATCGTCCATAGATCAAAAGAAAGATTTTATAGAAAACTTCATTCGTTCTTTCAGAAACGTAGTAACCGGAGAAGAAGAGCTTACGTTGTCTCATATTGACATGGATGTCATAAATTTTGTACAACGTATGTTTTGGGCTTCAGGTTGGTATGCTAAATTGGAGGGGAATAAACTTATCGTAAGGAATTAAAAATAAGATCCATATCGATATACGGAAAGGAGCATGCCACTTGTATAACCGTTGATAATGATTCTCATTTATTTTTGACCACCAATTACATCGTTACTCATAATACGGCCATAATGAGTTCTCTTCTGGCTCGTAATGCTACAATGACGTACAATTTGACGCATAATGTTATTGGAGCAAGTAAAGAAGACCTTGCCAATATGGGAGAGTATCTTGAGTTTGGACTTGATAATCTTCCTCCTTATCTTACTATAAACAGGACTGGTAACGACTGGACTAAAGAAGTTGTTTTAGGTACAAGAAACATCAATAATCAACGTGATGTTCATGCCAGAATAAGAATCACCAACGTTGATGATGGAAAGACACGAGGCTCATTGAAGACCGCAGGCGGAACTCCATATACGTCTATATATGATGAGGTAGGTAAATTCCCGGTGCTTGGGGCATGGCTTGCCGGTAGGCCAGCTCATATGATGCATGGTAGAATGAGGGGCGTTTGTTTGATGGCGGGAACTGGCGGTAATGTAGAAAAGTCTCAAGATGCCCAGAAAATCATGAACTCTCCGGACGAATATGGATTCATTATAATGAATTATGATATTCTAAATAAGAGAGTTATTAAACCAACATGGCGTATATGTAAATCTGGATGCTTTGTTCCGGCCCAGATGTCTCATGCTTATGAAAAGAAAGAAACGACTCTTGATAAGTATCTTGGAGTAGAGAATGCTCCCGGTCTTAAGAAGATAAAAATAAAAGTTTCAGACTTTGATAAAAATACTGGAATAATAAAATCACGTCTTGACGAACTTGTCAAAAAGGATAGAGCTTTATACGTCCAGGAACGAATGGCATTCCCTTTGTCTATAGATGATTGTTTCCTTAATACGAACGTAAATAGGTTCCCTGTAGAAGATGCGTTGAAGCACAAAAGCCGTCTTCTTGAAGAAGGTAGGCCTGGTAAAACAGTGGATATTTATCAGATAGACGGCATGAAAATGGGGTATAATTTTAGTGATAAGCAGCTTGCTGATTATCCGTTTCAAGGTGGTAACATAGATTCTCCTGTTGTTATATATGAGGATCCACCAGAAGAAGGAGGTGTTTTTGATTACACTTATGTCTCATCGCTTGACCCCTATAAATCTGACAAGGCTGATACTGATTCTGTTGGTTCGTTTTATGTACTTAAAAGATATGTAAAAATCAACGATCCATTTGCTTATTGCATAGTAGCATCATACGCATCACGTCCTCCATCTTCCGATGATTTTTGTAGGAATTGTGAAATACTTCAAGAAGCGTATGGGGCCAAGTGTCTTATGGAGAATGCCGACCGAATGTATGAATTTTATCTTACGAGACGAAATAAGCAGCTTATGTTGCTGGAAGATGGCGAACGTCTTGCCGGTAAGATTATCCGTGCCGGAGCCCGTCAGAACAATAAGCTCGGTTTGGCTCCTACGGTTCCCAATCAGCGTATGCTTTTCAATACCGTTATTCAATATTGTTGGGAGGATGTTGTTGTTGGGTATGATGATGATGGTAATGAAATAACACAGAAAGGTATTTACCGTATCCCTGATATAGAACTTCTTGATGAGATCATAGCCTTCGGCCCCGGGACCAACACCGACCGTATCATAGCCTTCGGCCACGCTCTTCTTCTGGCTAAGTATTATGATGATATGGGTTACATGCCTGAAAGTACGACTCAGAAGGAGAATCAAAAGAAGAGAGAGCGCAAGAAGATAGAACAGGTCAAAGGATTTACGGTAAGAAGACATAACCCTTATAAAATGAGGTGACGAGAACAAATTCCTTATCTTTGTGAAAAATAGGATAATAGGATGGAATATTTCAATAGAGATCAGGCTTTTCCGGCCAGAGGAGTATTTTCAGGTTTGCCGGTACAGGCGATACCTACCAAGAGAAAAACCAAGGAGTGGTTTAAAGCCACTATGGATTCTCTTGAATTGATTGGTTTGAAGCAGCTTGATGAGAACCAGAAGTTCAAGGATTTTTATAGAATGATGGAAGGTAAGTTATCCTTTATGGAGCTGAAAGACGTAATTCCTTATCTTAAGGATGTTCAGTCTATAAGGGACAATGTAAATATTCCATCATTCTTACGTCATTATGATATAATAGGTACGATCGTAAACGCTTTTGTAGGATGGTTGGGCAACCTTTCTGACAAGTATAATGTAGTTGGATTGGACGAATCTGAAGTGAATCAGTATTCTGCCACGAAGGAGAATCTCCTTCATAATTACATTAAAGAGGAATTGGACAGAAGGATTAGGCAAGAATTGTTAAATAGGGGATTGGATCCGGATTATAATAATTTTGCAAGCGAAGAAGAAAAGCAGGCTTATGCTCAACAGATACAAGAGGTGAAAGCATCTATGACCCCTCCTGAGATAGAGAATTTCATGAATACAAAATGGAAGACTGCCGAGGTTATATGGGGTTCTCATACGCTTGAAGCAGACAGGGGGCGTTTTTACATGGATGAGATAGACACCGAGAATTTCATCGACTATCTTCTTACCGGTCGTTGTTTTAGAAACTATCATGTAGGATACGACTATTATAAGCCGGAGAGATGGTCTCCGTTGAATACGTTTTATTCTAAGACATTAGATAGCAAGTATCCGCAGTACGGTGATTATATTGGTCGTGTTCATTATTATACTGCCAATGATATTATAGTAAGGTGGGGGCATCTTCTTACGGCAAAAGACAAGCAAAAGCTTATAGGAGGTGCTGATAATTTCAATGGTACTTATAACAATGGTGATAATGGAAGCTATGTAAGTTTATCCAAATCGGCGAGTGTAGGGATGTTATATCAGAATAAGGTAATACCTTGGAAAGGATATAATGATTATGCTTCTATAAAAGCTTATGAGGATTATTACGGTATTCCAGCCGGCACATATACCGGATACGATAGTAATGGCAACGAATATCACAGAACCAGATTCATGCCAAATTTAGAGCATGGTAATTATTATAACCGTGCCCAGAGTTTAAGCGACGAGCATGTTCGTAGTGATTTGTATCAGGTAACTGAATCATATTGGGTATCCCCGGCTCAGGTGTATGTAATTACCTACCAAACTGAAACCGGATTAGTAACTACCGAAATGGTAACCGACGAGCTTCTTCAGGACTTTTTACAGGAAAATGGTATTAAGAAAATTACCAGAACCATGAGTAAGGGAATGGAGAACCCGGAGATTAATACCTATTTCGTAGATTACGTTCCACAGGTAAGGTACGGGGTTAAAATAAGTGGAGGTGCCCTCGCTCAGGACAACCTGTATCTGGATGGAGAACCTATCGATCACCAGATAAAAGGGGATAGCAACATCTATGACTTTGTTTTACCTGTTGCCGGATATATCGGTACTTCTATGGCTAACAGGATTCAGCCATATCAAATATTCTATAATTTCTCCATAAACCAGATAAACAATATTCTTGAAAAGGAGATCGGTAAATTCTTCTTAGGAGATATAAATCTGGTTCCGAGTGAATACAAGGATTTGGGTGAAGATGTGGCTGATATATGGGCAAACCTTCTTGATGTAGCTAAGTCTGGAGGGGCTCTTACATTAGATACCTCATCTCAAAACACGAAAGGTGGTGTCCCTTTCAACCAGTTTGCTGTCTATGATTTGTCCCAGACAGAGCAACTTAAAACAAGAATGGAACTTGCTGAATGGTCGAGGATGAAATGTTTTGAAATGGTTGGTATCACGCCTCAAGTAATTAACGGCCCCAACAGGTATGAGACCGCCACCGGGGTCCAGCAGGGCGTTACAGCATCTATGTTACAAACACAGATATACTTTGATAACTTCGGTTACTTCAAGAAACGCGCTTTGGATCTTCATCTGGCTGTTGCTCAACAATGTCAGGAAGAAGGAAAGGATATTTCTGTAATGTACACAAAAAGTGATCTTACCAGAGCGTTTTTATCTATAGGAACCGACGGTCTTAGTCTAAGGCATCTTGGTGTTCAGGCATTATCTAATTCCAAGAAAAGGGATGAGCTTGAGAAATTTAAAACTTTCATGTTGCAGCTAAATACAGCCGGAGGCGATATTTACGATCTTGCATCTATCTTCACATCAGATTCTATGGTGGAACTTATACAGAATGCAAGGAATACTCGCGCATACAACGAGCGTCAGATGCAGCAGCAACAACAGAATCAGATGCAGCTTAACCAGCAACAGATACAAGCTGAAGCTGCTGAGAAGGATAAGCAACGTCAGCATGAACTTGCTTTGGAAGACAAGAAAGGTCAATACAGGATACTTCAAGAGAAGATTCAGGCGGCAGGCAGGGCGGCAGACGCCAAGAGCGACGCCACCTCCCTCAACTTCCTGGCTTCTGTTTCAGATCAGACCGTAAGGCAAGCTGATATAGAAAGCAAGGAAAGGATAGAGGATAAGAAAATTGAAAACGATTCCAAACTTCATGATGATGAAATGAGAATGAAAATGGAAGAGTTAAAATTAAAATCCAAAGAGCTTGCTCAACGAGCGAGGGAAGATGCCACCAAAAGGTATGTATCCGGAATCAATAAGAATTAAGGATTAAACATCCCCAAATTTCATTAGAAAATCTCTAATAAAATTTGGGGATGTTTAATTTTTAGTGAAGATTAAACACTTATAAGTTTTTTGTCTGAAATATAGGTATTTAAATATTTTTGCAGTATGGGAAAATTAGAAAAAAATGGAATAGTAGAATTGGACGATATTTTTAGTATCGGTCCAGTTGATGATGTTTATAATAGGGAAGAAGATATTCTGCCTATTAATGGTAATGAACCGGCTAAAAAAGATGAGAAGCCTGTAGAAGAAGGTTCTCAAATTAAAGAAGAGCCGGTTGTCGATCCTACTCCTGATCCTAAAGAGGATAAAAAAGGAGAAGAGAATGTGGTTGACGTTAAACAGGATCCGGTAGAGACCCCGGTTGTCAATTACAGAAAAGTATTGGATGCCCTTTCTTCAAGAGGGATCATTCCCGATTTGAAAGATGTGGTATTTAGCGGTGAAAACGGCGAAGAGATTACTATCAATGATCTTGATTTTAGTAAAGAAGATTCGTTGTGTGACATACTATCTACAGTCCTTGAAAGCCAGAAAGAGGATATTGTTAAGGATAAGATAGATGTTACTTCTGTTTCTGATATTACCAAGAAGCTTATTCAGGCTGATAAGGCTGGCGCTAATATCGTTGATATTCTTAAGCAATATGATACGAATGTCGCTCCGATAGAAAAGCTTGACATTGAAAACAAAGCAGATCAGATAAAGATCGTTCGCCATTATGTTGATCTTCTTGGGTTGCCTAAAGATGAAGCTGATGAGTTTTTCAAAGGCATTATCAATAAAGGTGAAGAGTATGTTGAAGCAAAGGCTATAAAGTATAAGGCTGAGCTTGATAAGAGAATGGATGATATTATCCAGCAACGTACTAAAGAGGCTGCCGAAAAGAAGGCGAAGGATGCAGAAGATTTTAGAAGGTATAAGAAAGACCTTAAGTCTTCTATCCAGGCAAAGTATCAGCTAAATGACACTATGGTATCTAAAGCTCTTGATTTTGCTCTAAAACCTTCTGAATCGAATCCCGGAATTACCAAGGCATTTAATAGGGTAAGGGAGATGATGATGAATCCGGAAGAAGCGCCAGATTTGATTATGTTTCTTATGAACCCAGGAGAGTTCATAAAACAGAAGTCGAATCAAGCTGTAGTTGATGAGAAGAAGAAAATTTATAAGCTCATCAGCCACACAAATAAAGACAAGAGGGTAGCTCCGGTAGATGATAAAGGTGATCAAGTTCAAGGTGTGAAGTTCGATGAAATCAGTATAGATTAAAAATTAAAACATTTTTTCGTTCATGGCTAATGTACTTTTAACAAAAAATTTCCCGGCCACCATGAATGGTGACACGGTGATTGGATATACCGACGCTAAAGTCGTTAAGCAAAGTATCGTAGAGCACGATCTTAGCTCTTTAGAAGATTGGTACTACGAAGATCCGGATAAGAACCATCTGGGTATGCTTGAGTTGTTTTCTAACATTACAAACTATCCTCTGCCTATGTATATGGGTATGATTAAACAGGATGCTACTATTACCGTAAATGGTATCAATGGTTCATTCCGTTATGATCTTCCGGTATCAGAAACGTATGAGGTGGTTACAGTAGAAGACACGTCTTTGAAATATGCAAAACCTGGTATTGATGAAAGCTTCTTCGAAATTGTGTTGAATGCACAATTCAAACAAGGAGATGTTATTACTTACGATGTGATTAACGGTTGCCAGGCTCTTATCTCTACAGAGCGCCCTCCGAAACAAGAAGGTGAAAACTGGAGATATTGGTGTAAGCTGTGGGGTCGTTCTCGTGCTAAATACTTCCCGAAAGACATGCTTCGCGCCGGTATTAAATACTGGAAGGTAACAAACGTTCTTGGTGAGTTCTCTACTCAGTTCTCTGGTGTAGGAGGTGCTTCTAAGGCCGGTTCTATGACCTGTGAATTTACGCTTGGTGGACACCGTGGTGTTGAAGGTGAAACGACTATGTACGCAGGTATTAAGTCTTTGGCTTATGCGGACGAACGTACACAGAATTTCATCGACAAGGCTTACCAGAAAGTTCGTCAGCTTTCTGAAATCAGAGGAGGTGATGCAAGTTATGCCATTATCGGTTCTCGTCTTGGTGACGGAAGCATTGATATGCGTACGGCACGTGTAGCCAATACAGTATCTCTGTTCTGTTTGGCTGAGTTGGCTAAGATGGAAGCATACGAACTTATGTTCATGCGTGGAGGTAGAGTCAAGGGTCATAATGGTGTTTTGATGAAAAACGAAGGTTTGTACCATCAACTTCGCCGTGGTTTCGTTATCTCATATGCACGTCCGGGCGGTATCAAGCGCGAACACTTCCTGGCTGCTGCTGACTATATTTTCCGTGGTCGTAGCGATATGCCGATTGAAAATCGTGTAATGAAATTCAAGGTAGGTGCTATGGCTTACAAGAACATCGTTGAAATCTTCCGTGATGAG
>ERZ779812.458-NODE-458-length-9144-cov-1.53955_pt1 | contig 9144 bp, 5 predicted proteins | sample MGYA00511371_ERZ779812 | MGnify/ENA primary metagenome ERZ779812 (study PRJEB29588, sample SAMEA2159429) | human gut metagenome | biome: human gut; feature: human-associated habitat; material: faeces | place: Denmark | collected 2008/2010 ... | reverse complement strand
ATCGGTCATTTTGTGCTAGAATAACACTTGCAAAGAAAATGACCAAAAGTCATATTTGAGAGATCACGGTCATATGTATTGAATTGATAATAAATGTAATTAATTAAGAGAGTTATTAATTATTGAGAGGTTATCAGTCCAATCAAAGTAAAATTACGTCGCAGACGTAGAAATGAGGCGAGTTATGGAAAAGTTTGGAAAAGTAATTGTTAAACTCAGAATTCCAATTCTTATTCTGAGTTTCCTGCTTCTTATTCCATCTGCAATCGGATACTTTAATACAAGAGTTAATTACGATATTCTGTATTATCTTCCGAATGAGATAGAGACTATGCAGGGTCAGGACATTCTTATGGATGACTTCAATAAGGGTGCATACGCGATGGTCGTTGTCCAGAATATGGATACGAAGTCTACTGACAGACTTATTAAGAAGGTAGAGAATGTAGACCACGTTGCACAGGTTATTTCTTACACAGGAATAGTTGGTGAAGATGTTCCATCTGAGATTGTTCCATCAAAATTCAGAAAGTATTTCGAGAATGACAGCACAGATACAACTTTATTTGCAATATTCTTCGATAATACAACTTCAAGTGATGATACTATGAATGCTATCATACAGATAAGAGAGCAGACAGAGGGTCAGGCCTTTATAAGTGGTATGTCAGCAGTAGTTACGGATACTAAGAATCTTTCGGAGAAAGAGACACCACTTTATGTACTTATAGCAGTAGTTCTTGTATGTATCGTGCTTGCTATATTTATGGATTCATTTCTTGTACCAGTATTCTTTATGATAAGTATAGGAATGGCAATTGTATACAACCTGGGTTCTAACATTTTATTAGGTGAGGTTTCATATATAACTAAAGCTCTTGCGGCTGTACTTCAGTTAGGTGTTACACTGGATTATTCAATCTTCTTATGGCACAGCTACAAGGAAATGAAGGAAATATATCCGGATGACCACAAGGAAGCGATGGCAGTTGCCATTAGTAATACACTTACATCCGTAGTTGGTTCTTCTATAACAACAGTTGCAGGTTTCATTGCACTTTGCTTTATGAGCTTCACACTTGGTCTTGACCTTGGTATCGTTATGGCAAAGGGTGTTGTATTCGGTGTTATCGGTTGTGTAACAATCCTTCCATCATTGATACTTACATTTGACAGGGCATTAGAGAAGACAATGCATTGTGAGATTATGCCAAACTTCGATAAGCTTGCTACATTTATAGTAAACCACTCATGGATATTTGTAATTGTCTTTGTTGTATTATTAGGACCTGCTATATATGGACAGAATCATACATCAGTATATTATGATTTGTCTGATACACTTCCAGATGACCTTGCCTGCTCACAGGCTAATAAGAAGCTGGAAGAAAACTTTGATATGAATTCAATCTATATGATACTTGCTGACTCTAGTATGTCTACAGATACAGCTAACGAAATGCTTGATAAGTTAGGTGATGTAGACGGTGTACAGTTCGCACTCGGACTTGACACAGCACTTAAGTCTGGTATTCCACAGGAATTCTTACCGGCTAAGACAGTATCAGAGCTTAAGGGTGAAGATTATCAGATAATGATGATTGCTACAGATTACAAAATAGCATCAGATGAAATTAACAATCAGATTAGTAAGGTGAATGATATTGTAAAGTCTTACGATTCTAAGGCAATGGTAGTTGGTGAAGCTCCTTGTACCAAGGATCTTATCACTATAACAGATAAGGACTTTAAGACAGTCAGTGCGGTATCAATAGTAGCTATATTTGTTATTATCCTGTTCGTACTTAAATCAATATCGCTTCCAATTATACTTGTTTCAGCAATCGAATTTGCTATCTTTGTTAATATGGGTATTCCATATTTTACGCATACACAGATACCATTTATTGCATCAGTAGTTATCGGTACTATCCAGCTTGGTGCAACAGTCGATTATGCTATTCTTATGACAACAAGATATAAGAAGGAAAGAAGCCAGGGATACGCTAAGAAGGAAGCAATCCAGATAGCTCTTTCAACATCAATACCATCAATTATTGTTAGTGCGCTTGGTTTCTTTGCCGCAACATTTGGTGTTGGATGTATAGCTTCAGTTGATATGATTGGTTCGCTTTGTACACTTATGGCGCGTGGTGCAATTATAAGTATGTTCGTAGTTATCTTCATACTTCCATCATTGTTTGTATTATGTGATAAGCTCATTATCAATACAAGTATAGGATTTAAGCCTAAGAAGAATCAGGATATGTAATCAGAAAGATGTATGAACGGGTCAAAGGTGTATATGCCGTAACAGATATAAGAATATATCAGGAAGTAAGAAAATGGAGGAATAGTTATGGTTAAGAAGACTTTATTTAAATATAGTTCAGTATTATTAAGTGTTGTTCTTATTGCTTCAACACTTACAGGCTGTGGCACTAGCACAGCATATAATCAGACAGGCAGTGAGGTTGCAATAAGCAGTGAGGCTGCTTCTAATACAGAGAATATTATAACAAATGCTATTAAGAACGAGCTTTCAATATCAAATACAAGTACATTAAAGACAAATACAAGAGACGAGATGGTATATGTATTTGATAAGGCAGACGGAACTCAGGATCACGTTCTTGTAACAGAAAAGGTTACTGATTCTAAGGGCGAAACAACAACTAACCAGAGCACATCTGATAAGACTGCTCCTGTTTCAATAAAGGTTACTTACAAGTTAAATGGTGTTGAAACTAAGCCAGAAGATATGATTGGCAAGAGTGGTAAGGTTACTATCAGATATGACTATACTAACAATGAGAAGAAGAATATAACAGTTAATGGAAAGTCACAGACAGCTTATGTTCCATTTACTATGATTACAGGAACACTTCTTCCAACAGATAAGTTCAGTAATGTAGAAGTTACTAACGGCAAGGTAAGCAAGGTTGGCGATAATATCATTGCACTTGGTATGGCTATGCCAGGCTTAAAGGATACTTTAAACCTTAAGTTTGATGGTGAAAGCCTTGATATGGATATTCCAGAATACTTTGAAATATCAGCAGATGTAGAGGATTTCGAGCTTGATATGTCTATGTCAGTTGCTACAACAAGCACACTTAATGATATAGATACAGATGATTTCTCACTTGCTAAGCTTGAAGATAAGATGAATGAGCTTCAGTCAGCAGCTGACCAGCTTACAGATGGAACAGTTACTCTCCAGAATGGTACACAGACACTTTCTGACAGTATTCCAGCACTTACAGATGGCGTGAACCAGTTAAATGATGGTGCAAGCCAGCTTAAAGATGGTATCTATGCTTATACAGATGGTGCTACAGCTCTGGCAGCAGGTGCAGGACAGCTTAAGGATGGTATCAGTGCATACACAGCAGGAGCTAACCAGCTTGGTGCAGGTGCAGGACAGTTACAGTCAGGTTTAAAGACTTATACTGATGGTGTAGGAGCACTTAATGCAGGTTCAGGCACATTACAGAGTGGTCTTTCAACATATACAGGCGGTGTTGCCAGTGCGGCAGCAGGTGCAGTTTCATTACAGACAGGTTTAAAGGCTTATACAGATGGTGTTGCTAGTGCAGAGGCAGGAGCTTCACAATTAAATGAAGGAATAAAGAGCATTAAGACAGCACTTATTGGAAATGTTGTTAAGGAACTTGCAGCTAATTCAACAGCTTATAAGATGAATTCTGTAGCAGACTCAACAGGAAAGACTGTTATGGAGCAGGCAGCTGATTTACAGAAATTAGGAACAGCATTAGGTCTTAGTGATGTAACTATAGCAACAGACCTTAGTGATCTGGGTAAGAAGAGCAGTAGTGAGGCAGCAACAGATATATCAGTTTATTTTGTAAAGTATCTTACAGCTTATACAACTAATATAATAACAGAGACATATACAGAAGCTATGACAAGCGGTAAGCCATATTCTCCACAGGTATCACAGGCTGGTTCAAAGGATTATGTATATGTTAACCAGTTAGGACTACTTATTAAGGCTGCTGGTAATATAGGGGCTTCAAGTGCATTAGATGCAGTTGTTAGCAATCTTAGCAATAATGAAACTATTAATGCAGCATTAAAGCAGCTTACAGAAGGAAGCCAGTCATTAACAGACGGACTTGGTGAACTTGTTAAGAATAACGATACACTTAACGCAGGTGCATCACAGCTTAATGCAGGACTTGCACAGCTTAGTGGTAACAATGATACACTTAATGGTGGTATAGCACAGATAAGCGCAGGACTTGCACAGCTTAGCGATAACAATGATACACTTAATGGTGGTATAGCACAGATAAGTGCAGGACTTGCACAGCTTAACGACAATAATGATGCACTTAACGGTGGTATTGAACAGATAGCTGGTGGTTTCAGCACACTTAATTCTAACAATGAAGCTTTAAGAAGTGGTTCTACACAGCTTGCTGATGGAACATCAACACTTAAGTCATCTTCTGTAACTTTAGCAGATGGCGTAACACAGCTTAATGATGGTGCTATAACACTTAAAGATGGTATGGCAGAATTCAATGAGACAGGTATTAAGGCTATTACAAGTCTTGTTGGAGATGATGCTGATACAGCAGTAGATACAATCAAGGAAGTAATCAAGCTTGGTCAGAATTACAACACATTCCTTGGTAAATCAGATGGTAAGGACAATTCAGTAACATTTATATATAAGACAGCTGAATTAACTAAATAAGCTTACTTTTCCAAAACTCTCATATATAAATTATGCCGGCCCGGTCGGCGGAAAGATTAATAATCTTTCAAAAAACCCCACAGAAATTCATATCTGTGGGGTTTTTGCTATGCAGACAGTGCGTTAAAGGTTACGCAGCTGCGACAGTATAGTTATATGTTAATATAATTCCATAATTATTTTGAATGTTATGATATGCTTTTAAAATAATCTTCAAGCCTTGTAAATGTCTTAATAAGTACGGCGGCTTCATCTTCGCTTAAATCGTCAGTAATATGTTTAATCATATCCTGATGAAATTTCATATGGTGAGTGTATGCCGCATTACCCTTTGGTGTGAGGGAAGCATATACGACACGGCGGTCTTCTTCACTTCTTGTCCTTATTACATATCCCTTTTTAACAAGTCCGTTAATGCCGACTGTAAGAGTTCCCATAGTCACGCCTAAGGCCTTGGATATTGTTCCCATAGTGCGTGGCTCTTTAATTCCGATAGCTTCAATTATGTGCATATCAGTAACTGTGATGTCAGAAAATTCATCTGTAATTAAAGCCTTTTCTTCAATGTTCATTATATCATTGAATAAAGTTACTAAAATAGAGTTCAATGATTCGTAAATGTCCATAGGTATTACTTTCCTCGCTTCAAAATATTTTTAATTATACAATGAAATGGTGTGTTAATGCAACAAAATACTGCGGTATTTATGAGTTAATGCGTTAAATACAATTTGCAATTTTATAGGATAAGTAGTATCATTAAATGGAGTATTATTTTGACAATATAGAGCAATAAAAGTACAGATTATTGCCATAAAATATTACTTAATATCAGGTTTAAAGTTTAATGATAGATGGAGGCACGTATGAAGTTCATAGCAATTGGCGAATTGATGTTAAGATTGTCACCACCTAACTATGAGAAGATAGTTACAACCCACAATTTCATAGTTAACTATGGTGGAGCAGAAGCCAACGTAGCAGTTTCACTCGCTAACCTTGGTGTAGATTCAACATTTTTTACAGTATTACCTAACACAGACCTTGGTAAGTCTTGTATCAACTACCTTAAGGCTAATGATGTACACACTAAGCACATTATCAAGTCTGACGGAAGAATGGGACTTTATTACCTTGAAGAAGGTGTTTCAGTAAGACCTTCACAGGTAATATATGATAGAGGAAGCTCAGCATTTGCTGAATATGATTATAAGGATGTAGATTTTGAGAACATCTTAAAGGATTATGACTGGTTACATTTAAGTGGCATCACACCAGCTCTTTCATATAACTGCCGTCGTCTTATAGATAAGGCTATCAAGGCAGCTAAGAAGCTTGGACTTACGGTAAGCTTTGATCCTAATTTCAGAAGTACATTATGGTCTTTTGAAACAGCAAGGGATGTACTCAGCAGATATCTTCCATATGTAGATGTACTTATAGGTATTGAGCCTATCCATGTATACAATGCAGATGGTACAGATGTTAAGGACGGCCTTACTATGGATCCATCATTTGAGGATATGGACAGAGTATTCAAGGCTATTGATGAGCAGTACCATATGAAAGCAATTGCAAGAACAGTACGTTATGTTCATTCAGGAAGTAATAACTCTCTTAAGGCTTTCTACTATGCTGACGGAAAGACTTACGAAAGCAAGACACTCAATTTTGAGATTGTTGACCGTGTTGGTGGTGGAGATGCATTCTCTTCTGGTCTTATCTATGCTCTTATGCAGAATGACTGGAAGCACGAAGATATCGTCAATTTCGCAGTAGCTTCTTCAGTAATGAAGCACGCTATCCGCGGCGATACTAACATCACAAGCGTGACCAGATTAAACGACTTATGAATAATGCTTCATTTGATGTGCAGAGATAATAAGCGTAGGTCATACAGAAGGAAGGTCTAAGGAAAATCAGTACTTGAATAATGATTTTCCCTAGACCTTCTTCATATGAGATTAATAACAGATAGATTATGGTTAATATACCGGAGGATATATGAAAAAAATAAAAGAACTTATGCCGGAGGCATATGATTTTAATGGAAAGCTTTCATTAAAACAGGCGATACCACTTGGACTTCAGCACGTTATGGCGATGTTTGTAGGAAATCTTACACCGTTGCTTATTATTACAGGAGCCTGTGGTATTGGAGCAGGAAGTGAGTATGCATCTATTCAGGTTGCACTTTTACAGAATGCTATGATTATAGCTGGTATTGTAACACTTATACAGTTGTTTTCAATTGGACCTGTTGGAGGCAAGGTGCCTATTATTATGGGTACAAGCTCTGGATTTATCGGAGTATTCAGCAGTATAACAAAGGTTATGGGAGGCGGAGTATTAGCCTATGGTGCAATTATGGGAGCATCCATTATAGGTGGTCTTTTTGAAACTGTGCTTGGTGCATTTATTAAGCCTTTAAGAAGATTTTTCCCATCAGTTGTAACAGGAACTGTTGTGCTTTCTATTGGACTGTCACTTATTTCTGTTGGTATCAATTCATTCGGTGGTGGAAACGGGGCTAAAGACTTTGGCTCATTAGAGAATCTGTTTCTGGCGTTTGTTGTGCTTATTGTTATATTATTCGTTAAGCACTGGACAAAGGGATATCTTAGTTCATCATCTATACTGATTGGAATTATAGTTGGTTATATTGTAGCAGCTATTATGGGCTGTGTGCTTCCACATACAGCAGTTAATGCTGAGGGAGTTGAATATACTAAGTCATGGGTACTTAACTGGAATAAGGTTGCAGAAGCTAAGTGGATTGCGATTCCTAAGTTCATGCCAGTTAAGCCAGTGTTTGACTTAAGAGCAATACTTCCTGTGCTTGTTATGTTTGTTGTAACAGCAGTAGAAACTGTTGGAGATATATCAGGTGTTATGGTCGGTGGAGTAGGAAGAGAAGCGACAGATAAAGAACTTTCAGGCGGAGTTATGTGTGATGGTTTAGGTTCATCGCTTGCAGCACTTTTCGGTGTGCTTCCTAATACATCATTCAGCCAGAATGTTGGCCTTGTTGCAATGACTAAGGTTGTTAACAGAATTGCACTTGCATCTGGTGCTGTATTCCTTATATTATGTGGTCTTATTCCTAAGCTTGGAGCATTAATATCAATCATGCCACAGTCAGTACTTGGTGGTGCGGCAGTTATGATGTTCTCATCAATTATTGTAAGTGGTATCCAGCTTATCACTAAGGAGCCGCTTGATGCAAGAAGGCTTTCTATTGTATCGGTTGCACTTGGTGTAGGCTATGGTATGGGTGTAAGCCCTGCAATCCTTGCACATACACCACAGGCAGTACAGCTTATGTTTGGTGAGTCTGGTATTGTTCCAGCAGCATTTGTAGCAATATTACTTAACATAATTCTTCCTAAGGATAAAGCTGAGGAAACGGTTAAAGAAGTTGTTTCAGAAGAAGCAGCAACAATAAAGGAAAAGGCTGTAACTAAATAAGGTACAGCAATTAGCGAAGATACCGGGAAAGACGAATAAGGTCATCAGGAGTATCAATATCATATAATTCATATTCATCCTGTGCAGGAACTAAAACAACCTGTGCAGGATGTTTTTTTGCAATAAAGCCGCCACCCTTGCCCTGTGGAAGTGTAAGGAGCTCATTATAATAGCACTCAGGAAATATTACTGGTGCGCCTGCGTTTTCGTTGAAGGCAAGCCGGCATATCTTATTATTATTATTAATATTATTATTATTGAAATAATTATTATTGGCATTGCTGGATTTATCTGTGCTGTTACAAGCAAAATAACTGCTGTTGTAGTAAATAAATAAAAGGCACAGCAGCTGAAGGCTTGTCTTAGTGATAAGCGGCTGGTCTGATGGAAGAAATAATATCCCTTGGGTGCAGCAGCTTTTGTGTCTGTTAGTTTCCTTTAGAATACGTGAAACACCAAGACGTACCATATCATTTCTGTAAGGCATATTGTGTTTAATGCAATGTATATGTTCCCGTTCACATATCTGTACAAGCTCATCATGACGGGTTACGGCAAGAGTTTTACCAAAGCTTACAAAGTGGCTTATATTTATCGCATTTTCAAAGAGAGTGTTGTTGTTGAAGGAGGCTAAAAGCTTGTTGGTACCGAATCTTTTTGACATACCGGATGCCATAATAATGCACGAAATAGAGCTGAAGGTATTATCAATATCGATTAAAAGTACATCAGATCTGCTTTTAATACTGTCAAGAAATTCTGTGGATTGTTTTCTGATGACCGCTAATACGCGTGAGTTATCAAGAAGACTTTTAATGTTCTCCTGAAAAGGGATACAGGAGCTTTCCAGATAACCAAGCTCGTCAATAACAAATACACTATCAGCAGAGGTCATAAGATGCTTCATAATGGCAGGACAGGCGCAGTTAATAAAGCCATCCTCTACGGAG
>ERZ779812.444-NODE-444-length-9621-cov-3.09764_pt1 | contig 9621 bp, 10 predicted proteins | sample MGYA00511371_ERZ779812 | MGnify/ENA primary metagenome ERZ779812 (study PRJEB29588, sample SAMEA2159429) | human gut metagenome | biome: human gut; feature: human-associated habitat; material: faeces | place: Denmark | collected 2008/2010 ... | reverse complement strand
TGTTCCGACTTTGGACGTATCTGTAGTTGACTTGACAGTTAACTTGGCTAAACCGGCTACTTACGCTGAAATCTGCGCTGCCATGAAGGAAGCTTCTGAAGGCGAATTGAAGGGTGTTCTGGGTTACACAGAAGATGCAGTTGTTTCTTCTGACTTCTTGGGTGACACTCGCACTTCTATCTTCGACGCTAAGGCTGGTATCGCTTTGACTGATACTTTCGTTAAGGTTGTATCTTGGTATGATAACGAAATCGGTTATTCTAACAAGGTTCTTGACCTGATTGCTCACATGGCATCAGTTAACTGCTAATATACAGTTAGAAAATAATAAAAAATAGGTGACTTCTGCGGAAGTCGCCTATTTTTTTTGCAATTTTGCAGCTAGTTCGTTTTTTATCAGCACCTTTAAAAATGATGAAGATTATACTAACTCTAATATTGCTTTGCTTTATGAACACTATATCGTCTCAAAATCCTTTTTTTGAAACATACTCCACGCTGCACGGCACTGTCCCGTTCGACAAAATCAAGACCGGAGACTATGTACCCGCCGTCCGCGAAGGCATCCGCCGCCAGAATGCGGAAATAGATGCCATCATCCGCAATCCGGAAGTCCCGACATTTGCCAACACTGTGCTGGCCTATGAGAAGTCCGGCGAAATGCTCCACCGTGTCGGTACCGTATTCGGCAATCTGCTCAGCGCAGAAACGAACGATGACCTGCAGGAACTGGCCAAGGAAATCATGCCGATGATGAGCGAGCATGAAAACAACATCAGCCTGAACGAAGAGCTGTTTGCACGCATCAAAGCGGTTTACGAGCAGCAAGACAAAGAGACGCTGAACCCGGAACAGCACAAGCTGCTGGAAGATATTTACAATGGTTTTGTACGCAACGGTGCCAACCTCCAGGGAGAAGCCAAGGAGAAATACCGGGCTTTATGCAAAGAGCTCAGCCTGCTGACGCTGCAGTTCAGTGAAAACAACCTGAAAGAAACGAACGACTACAAGCTTGTCATCACCGACAAGTCACAACTGGCCGGGCTACCCGAGAGCGCGGTAGAAGCCGCTGCAGAGACAGCCGGGGAAAAAGGCGTCGAAGGCTGGGTATTCACCTTGCAGGCTCCCAGCTATGGCCCTTTCCTGACCTATGCAGACAGCCGTGACCTGCGCCGTGAGCTGTATATGGCCTACAATACGAAGTGTACGCATGACAACGCCAGCAATAATCTGGAAATCGTAAAGAAACTGGCCAATGTCCGTATGGAGATTGCCCAACTCCTAGGCTATGACAACTTCGCCGAATACAACCTCCAGGAGCGCATGGCACAAAACAGTGAGTCCGTGTATAAGCTGCTGGACCAACTGCTGGAGGCTTACACGCCCACCGCCAAACAAGAATATGCAGAAGTGCAAGCCCTGGCACGCCAAGCGGAAGGAGAAGACTTCGTCCTGATGCCGTGGGACTGGGCGTACTATTCCCATAAACTGAAAGACCGGAAGTTCAATATCGACGATGAGCTGCTCCGCCCTTACTTTGAGCTGAACAACGTGAAGCAAGGCGTATTCGGCCTGGCAACCAGGCTGTATGGCATCACCTTCAAGAAGAATCCGGATATTCCCGTTTATCACAAGGATGTGGATGCCTACGAAGTCTTCGACAAAGACGGGAAATTCCTTGCCGTGTTCTATACCGACTTTCACCCCAGAGCAGGCAAGCGCTCGGGAGCCTGGATGACCAGCTACAAGGAACAGTGGATTGACGAAAAGACCGGCGAGAACAGCCGTCCCCACATATCCATTGTGATGAACTTCACCAAACCGACACAAGACAAGCCTGCCCTGCTGACCTTCGGCGAGGTAGAAACCTTCCTGCACGAATTCGGACACAGCCTGCATGGTATGTTTGCCAATTCCACCTACGGAAGCCTAAGCGGGACCAATGTGTATTGGGACTTTGTGGAACTCCCCTCCCAATTCATGGAGAACTTTGCCATCGAAAAGGAATTCCTGCATACGTTTGCCCGCCATTACCAAACCGGAGAACTGATACCGGACGAACTGGTACAGCGCATTGTGGATTCCTCCAACTTCAACGCGGCATACGCCTGCCTCCGCCAGGTTAGCTTCGGCCTGCTCGATATGGCTTGGTACACACGTAACACCCCGTTTGAAGGTGACGTGAAAGCCTATGAAAAGAAGGCTTGGGAAAAAGCACAGATTCTGCCTTCTGTGGCAGAAGCCTGCATGAGCACACAATTCTCCCATATCTTTGCCGGAGGATATTCTGCCGGATACTATAGTTATAAATGGGCAGAGGTGCTGGATGCAGATGCTTTCTCGCTATTCAAGCAGACGGGCATCTTCAACCCGGAGACTGCCGCCTCCTTCCGAGAGAATATCCTTTCCAAAGGCGGAACGGAACATCCGATGACGCTCTATAAACGCTTCCGCGGACAAGAGCCTACAATCGACGCATTATTAATCAGAAATGGAATAAAGAAATGAAGAGACTTATAAGGAACATCTTTTGCATGTTGCTCATGTTTTCGCTGCTCCCCCTGCTAAGCGGTTGCGACAACGAGGACGATGTTATCGGAATATTCACCGGGAAGACATGGAAGCTCAGCCGACTCACCAATAAAGGCAGCAATGCCCAATTCTATCCAAACCTTTGGAACAACAATGAGGAAGAGATGAAGAAGAGTCTGGACAAGCTATATAATCAGAAAAGCACCTTCACCCTCAATTTTGAAGGTACTGAACTGGATGGAGAACTGATGGGCACCACCGTCAACGGACAAGGCATCAACTCAAGCGTCAACGGCACTTGGAAAGCCGACGGAGCTTCAGGCTCGCTCAGCATCAGTGTGAAGGTTACGGGGGCTGCAGAAAGCGATGCACTGGCCAAGGCATTCATCTCCGGATTGCAAAACGTGTACAAGTATGAAGGGGATGCCAATTCACTGACCCTCTATTTTAAAGACGGACCGACAACCAGAGTCATGGGATTCACCCCGCAACGATAAAGCATAAATATGATGGACGATTCTACAAAAGACAAACAAGAAGCATTGGATAGGCGTTATATACGTATGGCAAGCATTTGGGCCGAAAATTCGTATTGCCAACGCCGCCAGGTCGGTGCACTGATTGTAAAAGACAAGATGATTATCTCTGACGGCTACAACGGTACCCCTTCCGGTTTTGAGAATGTATGCGAAGATGAGAATAACGTCACCAAACCATACGTGCTCCATGCCGAAGCAAACGCCATTACCAAAATAGCCCGTTCAAACAACAGCAGTAACGGTGCCACCATGTACGTCACTGCCTCCCCCTGCATAGAATGCTCCAAACTGATTATCCAGGCAGGCATCAAACGGGTAGTCTACTCCGAGAAATACCGCCTGGAAGATGGTATCGAACTTTTGAAACGGGCAGGCATCGAGGTAGTGTTTATTTCAATGGATAATGAAAAGTTGAAAATGGAAAGTTGAAAGTTGCATGCGCAGCCGCGCAGCCAAATAGTAAATTGTAAATAGTCTAATAGTAAATAAACATCATGAGTACAAAAAATACTTCCCGCTTTATGCCGCTCATCATCGCAATCAGCGTAGTCGCGGGAATCCTTATCGGAACGTTTTATGCCAGGCATTTTGCCGGTAATAAACTGGGAATCATCAATAGCTCGTCCAACAAGCTGAATGCCTTGCTGCGTGTTATTGATGACCAGTATGTGGATACCGTCAACATGACCGATTTGGTAGAGAAGGCCATGCCGCAGATATTGGCGGAACTCGACCCCCACTCCACCTACATCCCCGCACAGAAGCTGGAAGAGGTAAACTCCGAACTTGAAGGCAGCTTCAGCGGTATAGGTATCCAGTTCACCATTCAAGAAGACACGATACACGTAAACAGCGTGATTCCCGGCGGACCGTCCGAGAAAGTGGGCCTGATGGCAGGCGACCGCATTGTAATGGTCAACGACAGTCTGTTTGCAGGCAAAGGCCTGACAAACGAAAAGGCCATGCGCAACCTGAAAGGTCCGAAAGGAAGCCAAGTGAAGTTAGGCGTCAAGCGTGCCACGGAAAAGGAGTTGCTCGACTTCACCATCACACGCGGTGACATCCCACAAAACACCATTGATGCAGCCTATATGCTTGATGATGACTATGGCTATATACAAATCAGCAAATTCGGACGTACCACACACGTGGAGCTGCTGAATGCGATTGCCCAACTGAGCCACGAGAAGTGCAAAGGCCTGATTATCGACCTGCGCGACAATACCGGAGGATACATGGAAGCCGCCACACGCATGGTGAACGAATTCCTGCCGGAAGGGAAGTTGATTGTATATACCCACGGCCGCAAATATCCCCGCATGGAGGAATATGCCAACGGTACCGGCAGTTGCCAGAAGCTGCCGCTGGTAGTATTGGTGAACGAAGGTTCAGCTTCTGCCAGTGAAATCTTTGCAGGAGCCATTCAGGACAATGATCGCGGAACAATCGTAGGACGCCGTTCCTTCGGTAAGGGACTGGTACAGCAGCCTATCGATTTTAGTGACGGTTCTGCCATCCGCCTGACCATTGCCCGTTATTACACCCCATCGGGCCGTTGCATCCAGCGCCCCTACGAGAACGGCAAGGACAGCAAATACGAAATGGACTGGATTACCCGTTACGAACACGGCGAGTTCTTCTCCAAAGACAGCATCAAACTGGACGAAAACCTGCGTTACTCTACCGGTTTGGGCAGACCCGTATACGGCGGCGGTGGCATTATGCCGGACGTATTCGTTCCGCAAGACACAACCGGAGTATCTTCTTACCTGATAGAAGTAAGCAACAAGGGACTGATTCTGCAATTCAGCTTCCAGTATACCGACCGCAACCGTGCGAAATTGAGTGAATACGACAATGAAGAAGATTTGTTGAAGTACCTTCGCCACCAAGGTATCGTGGAGCAGTTTGTACGTTTTGCAGACTCCAAGGGAGTAAAGCGACGCAACCTGCTTATACACAAGTCTTACAAGCTACTGGAAAGAAGTCTTTACGGCAACATTATCTATAACATACTGGGAAGGGAGCAATACATCCGCTACATCAACCAGAGCGATGCTACCGTCAAGAAGGCATTGGATATTCTGGAACGTGGCGAGGCATTCCCCAAAGCCCCGGAAGCGACACCAATCATAGAGGATACAAAAGATGATGGAAAGGAAAAAAGAACTGCGCAGGCAGGTAGCTTTGTTGAAGACCCGACACAGCTCTTCCACTACGCGTCAGTCTGCTGAAATACTTGCCGCCCTCGAGGCACATCCTGCTTTCAGGGCGGCAACAACCGTACTGCTTTACCACTCTCTCAAAGACGAAGTGGACACACACGAATTTATCCGGAAGTGGAGCCGCGAAAAGCGGATACTGCTTCCGGTAGTTGTAGGTGACGACCTGGAACTGCGGCTGTACACCGGACCCGAAGACTTGAAACCTGGCGCATACGGCATCGAAGAACCAACCGGCGAGCTATTTACCGACTATGCAGACATAGACTTCATAGCGGTTCCCGGCGTGGCATTCGACCGTAACGGCAACCGTCTGGGGCGCGGTAAAGGTTACTACGACCGACTTCTGCCCCGCATCCCATCAGCCTACAAAGCCGGCATCTGTTTCCCGTTTCAACTCGTAGAAGAAGTTCCTGCGGAACCGTTTGATATACGCATGGATGAAATCATAACGCAATGAAAACTAATTATCATACACACACCACACGCTGCATGCATGCCACCGGAAATGACGAAGACTATGTGCTCAGCGCCATCAAAGGCGGTTACCGGATACTCGGATTTTCGGATCACACTCCCTGGAAATACCGTACTGACTACGTAGCCGACATGCGGATGCTCCCCGAAGAGCTCCCCGGCTACGTGGAGAGTCTCAAGACGCTCCGTGAGAAATACCACGACCAGATAGACATCAGAATAGGACTTGAATGTGAATACTTCCCCCAATATATCCATTGGCTGAAAGAACAAATCAAGAAGTACCAACTGGACTATATCATCTTCGGAAACCATCACTACCACACCGATGAAAAGTTCCCCTACTTCGGCCATCATACGGACAGCCGCGACATGCTCGAACTTTACGAAGAGAGCGCTATCGAAGGTATGGAAAGCGGATTATTCTCCTGCCTAGCCCATCCGGACTTGTTCATGCGCTCCTATCCGAAGTTCGACCACCATTGCACTACCATAAGCCGGCACATCTGCCGTACTGCTGCACGCCTGAATGTCCCGTTGGAATACAATATAGGCTATGTAGCCTACAATGAAGCGCACGGCTTATCCACCTACCCGTGCCCGGAGTTCTGGCGAATCGCTGCCAATGAAGGCTGTACAGCTATCATCGGACTGGATGCGCATGACAACAAGGATTTGGAAACTCCGATGTATTATGACCGGGCAGTCCGGGAATTAAAGGAACTGAAGATTGAAAGAATAGATGAGCTGAGGATGCTCATCTGAATATGATATTCGTTATGACCTGGGCCCCCACATGACGATTCAAGTTGCGCACCAGCAACTCGCGCCCCATCATCAGTTCCTGGCGCAAAGCAGCAGAAGTGAGGTGCACATAAAGCACCTGGTTCTTTATATAAAGTTCACGGGTGTAGGAGGCAATGGTAGGCCCCAGCACTTCGGGCCACGCACTGATAAGCCGCCGTTCATTCAGCGGAGACTCCAGACTTTCCTGCCTGAGGTAATGACGGATAAGTTCACCTATCTGTTCGGCATTATTGCGCTTCATGCCTCTTCCTCCTTCATTTCGGCAACCGTTCCCTGCTCCACACGGAACATCTTATAATCACTGCCCACTTTATGCAGAATACGGTCCAGGTGTTCGCGGTTGGTATCGGTTATAAAAATCTGTCCAAAACTGTCGCCTGCCACCAACTTGATGATTTGCTCCACACGCGAGGCATCCAGCTTGTCAAAGATATCGTCCAACAACAACAAGGGAACAGTGGTCCCGGTACGTTTCAGGAAATCAAACTGTGCCAACTTCAACGCTACCAGATAAGTCTTGTTCTGTCCCTGCGACCCTTCACGCTTGATGGGGAAATCTCCCAAAAGCATATTCAGCTCGTCCTTGTGCACACCGCGCAACGAATAGCCCATAATCTGGTCGCGAGCACGGCTTTCCTTCAGCACTTCCAGCAAAGAGGCATCGCGGGCATGAGAGTCATAGCTTAATCCCACCTTCTCCCTATCTTGCGAAATGAATGAATAGAAAGACTGGAAAATAGGAATAAACTCACGGATAAAGGCCTCACGTTTGCGGAACACCACTTCACCGGCTTGTGCCATCATCTCCTCCCAGACCAGAAAGAGCTCTTCCTCCACCGGCTGTTCACTCTTCAGTAAGGTATTCCGCTGCACCAAAGCTTTATTGTATCGTATCAAAGCATCCAGATACTCTTTGTCGTACTGCGAGATAACCACATCCATAAAACGTCGGCGTTCATCACTGCCTCCTGCTATCAACTCCGAATCGGCAGGCGGGACCATGACCAAAGGCAGGAAGCCGATATGGTCCGACAAACGCGTATACTCCTTCTTGTTTCGCTTAAACTGTTTCTTCTGGCGCCTCTTCATACCACAGTAGATTTCCTCAGGAGTCCCATCGGCAGCCTCATAAAACCCTTGAATAACAAAGAAGTCGGCATCATGGCGGATATTCTGGGAATCAATGGGATTACCGGCACTTTTACAGAAAGACAAGAAATACACCGCATCCAGCAGGTTCGTTTTCCCCATGCCGTTCTGTCCGAAAAAGCAGTTTAACTTGGGCGAGAATGAAAGCTCCACCTGCTCCAAGTTCTTATAATTGAGTATAGATATACGTTTCAGTATCATTATAGTAACGATGAGTTCGGTTACAAAGATAATGCAAAACCGAAAGCAGTACAAAATAAGCCTGCTTATTTTTAATACAGAGGTGAAGCCCGGCTTATTGAAAAGTAGAAATAATTTCGGTGTTTTCTGATACAAAACAAAAAAAGATGCCGCTAAATTTCGTTGATAGCTATAAAAAACTTACTTTTGCGGGTCGAAATAGATAAATAAGAATAATAACAAAAAGATTATATAAAAATGGCAGAACAAAAAAAGACGAATGAAGCCTTAAACGTGGAGGATGCACTGACACAATCGGAGGCCTTTTTCATTAAGAACAAAAAAGCAATCATCGGCGCTGTAGTAGCAGTAATCATCATCATTGCCGGTGTAGTGATGTACAAGAACCTTTATGCAGACCCCCGTGAAGAAAAAGCACAAGCTGCCTTATTCAAAGGGCAAGAATACTTCGAAGCAGACGCTTATGCACAAGCACTGAACGGTGATAGCATCGGTTTTGCCGGATTTGTAAAAGTGGCAGACGAATACAGCGGCACAAAAGCAGCCAATCTTGCAAAAGCTTATATGGGTCTCTGCTATGCACACCTCGGCAAATATGACGAAGCAGTGAAAGCATTGGACAGCTTTGACGGAGACGACCAAATGGTAGCTCCTGCCATGAAAGGTGCTATGGGTAACTGCTATGCGCAGCTCGGCCAACTGGACAAAGCCGCTTCCATGCTGCTGAAAGCCGCCAACGCAGCCGACAACAACTCCCTCAGCCCCATCTACCTGCTGCAAGCCGGAGAAATCCTGGTAAAGCAAGGTAAGTATGACGATGCAATTCAGGCGTATACCACTATCAAGGATAAATACTTCCGTTCATACCAGGCAATGGATATCGACAAGTATATCGAACAAGCCAAACTGTTGAAGAAGTAATATACCTTATTATAAAGACATCTCAGGCACGGATTACACGGAAAACACGGAAAGACACAATAGCCGTGAATCCATGTAGTCCGTGCCTCTTTTATCTCCCCTCTCCCTTTAATTTTCAATTATTAATTTTTAATTCTTAATTCCTTATTTATGGCAACAGCTTATCACAATCTTTCAGACTACGATTTCAGTTCTGTACCCAGCGCGGAAAAAATGAAATTCGGCATCGTTGTATCTGAGTGGAATTATAATATTACCGGCGCTCTCCTAAAAGGTGCCATAGACACCTTAAAAAAACATGGAGCCAAAGATGAAAATATTCTGGTAAAAACAGTACCCGGCAGTTTTGAACTGACTTTCGGCGCCAACCAACTTATCGAATACAGCGAAGTCGATGCAGTTATTGCAATTGGTTGTGTAGTCAGAGGAGATACTCCACATTTTGACTATGTTTGCATGGGTGCTACCCAAGGAATTACCCAATTAAACGCAAGTGGCGATGTACCAGTAATTTACGGATTAATTACTACCAATACTATGGAGCAAGCAGAAGACCGCGCCGGTGGCAAGCTGGGTAATAAAGGAGACGAATGTGCAATTACTGCAATAAAAATGATAGATTTTGCTTGGAGTTTACAAAAATAGTCGTATCTTTGCACCGCAATTGAGAAACAAACCTACTCAATGAGAGAATTGAGATAGAATCTTAAGTGCAAAAGGGCAAATACCAGAGTGGCCAAATGGGGCAGACTGTAAATCTGCTGGCTTACGCC
>ERZ779812.413-NODE-413-length-10218-cov-3.68238_pt1 | contig 10218 bp, 8 predicted proteins | sample MGYA00511371_ERZ779812 | MGnify/ENA primary metagenome ERZ779812 (study PRJEB29588, sample SAMEA2159429) | human gut metagenome | biome: human gut; feature: human-associated habitat; material: faeces | place: Denmark | collected 2008/2010 ... | reverse complement strand
TTTTCTTTTTCGATAAGTTTATTCCAAAAAACATTCAAAACTATTTCGTCGGTGGCAAGAGAAACAACCGAATGATTGCGCGTATGCACGTAAACGTTGCGCTCACCCTCTTCGCCGACTAAGCACTCTCCGCCGTCGATTATGATTGTTGTTCTGCGGTAGGGAAACAGAGTTGAAACGTCGTTGATATTGTACGAATACACCGTTGCACCGGCGACCGAAATACTTTCGAAGGTAAAAATATACACCTTTACTCCACGGGATATTGCGTTTTCGATATTACTACGCAGCACTTCGAACGACTCCTGCCAAATGGACAGCGAAATTTCCGCTTGCGCGCTGTCGATAAGTTCCTTTGCCTTGGCAACGTATTTTTCTTCGCCCACTATATTCATTACATAATCGACGTCGGCGTTTTCCGTTGCGAGTTGTTGAAGCTCGCGTTCGGCGCAGGCAATATTCTTTTCGTTTTCTTCCTTAATGCTACGGATAAGATCTTGATACTCGATAGGCTTGTAAAAATTAGGTTCTCCGTCTATACGGATGACCGCGCCCTTTGCAATCAAACGATTGATGACCTCATAAACCAATGAACGCGCAACGCCAGACAATTTGGCGATTTCGTAGCCGTTTAGCACTTTGTGTTTTATCAACGTGCCATATACTTTTGCCTCGTTAGATGAAAAACCGAGTTTTTCCAAAAATTCAAAACTATTCATAGTAGTTATCCCCCACACCACTATTGTAATTCAAATCTTTCCGTTGTCAATTTCTTTTTAAAATATTTGATATTAAATTTGCTTTTTTTCGTCAATACGGACTATCGTCAAAGTACAGTTCGTGGTATAAATCACCGTCTTTCCTATCGAAACGTTCTTGCTGCTCGGATGTAAAAGATACTTTTAACGTTTCTGGTTTACGCAACGTAAAATTGCCGATATCGCGTCTGCGCGTACGATTGATTATATGGGCAAATGTTATGAGTGATTTCTACGTCTCCTATTCTATATGGCGGTGCACGACGTGTACTTGAGCAGACTGGGATAAACTTAAAACTTAGAAATATACTCTGGTTTAAACTTACCTATTTTGAGTTCTATTGCAACAAGGCACTGTAATCCCCGATGATAAAACAACAAATCAATACGAAAATCGTCTCCTCCAACCTGAACTTTGTACTCTTCATCAATAAATGTGAAATCTTTTCCTAATTCCAGAATAAAATCCTTCATGTTTCTAATTAACGCTTTTCGTAAGTCATTCTCATGAAACTCATTTGGCAAATCCAGAAATTCCATAACATATGAATCCAAAAATGGATTTTCTCCTAGCTTCTTAACCGACTCTGGTAATAAAATTTCCTTTGATAACATATACCTTTCATAATATCCGCTATCTAACTGTCTCTCCAACTGACGTTTTGAATAGTTTTCTTTGATACATAGGCGTATATAAAATTCTCTTTCCTCATCAGTCTTACAGCCTGACATTATCAACAAGTGATTCGTCCAACTAATTTGTGTCACCAGTGGTGTCACAATCTCATTATCCTTATAGGTTTCATAAAATTTTTTCATTCTATAAAGACCTCTTCGATTGAATCCCTTTATTCCAGGAAATGCCTCCTGTATTTCCCTTGAAATTTCATCAATAAGTCAGTACTCCTGCAAGTCTGTCCTTTAAGTAATTGAAAATGAAATCATACCAGTATCAATATCTTTTCATAAATGAACTTACTTTCACATATTCAGTAATTTCATCTATTTTACAGCCATGTTGCCTTCTGCTCCTTCGCTATCCCTTTTGCTATTATAATACGCTTTTCTATAGTAGAAGAATATTTCAGTTTACAAATACCGTATGTCATAAAAGACGATCCCCTTCCAACTTCCTGATTAGGTGTTGCGTTAATATTTAAATTTTGAAACCAGCAAATTAGGTGGTTTGATTGCTATGCCCTTTTTTCTTTATTTTATAAACTATCTTTTTTTATTAAAATGCTCTACAATGAGCATAATAACTTTGTACTCCCAGATTTCCCGCTCTTAGAAGATTTGGAGAATAGATTCAGTTTTATAGGAGGCTTTTCATGGATTTATTTGATATTGTAGGTCCGATTATGGTCGGTCCGTCAAGTTCACATACTGCCGGTGCTGTCAGAATAGGCTACATAGCTGGACAGCTTCTAGGTGAACCTCTTAAAGAGGCTCAAATACAGTTGTACGGCTCTTTTCTTGCTACCGGCGAGGGACATGGCACTAAAAAGGCTATCGTTGCAGGACTTCTTGGCATGAAACCAGATGACTACCATATAGCAGACAGCTTCGATATTGCACGTAAACGTGACATCGGAATTTCTTTTGGAGAGGCCCGACTTGAGGAGGCTCATCCTAATACTGCTGTACTTCATCTGACTGGCACAAGCGGCAAATCCATAGAAATACAGGCATCATCTGTTGGCGGCTCCCGCATAAATATTGACAAGATAGATGGAATAAGCACGAACTTCTCTGGCGACAATCCTACATTGATTGTACACAATCTGGACCAGCCCGGACATGTTTCGGAAGTAACTTCCATGCTGGCACACAAAGGTGTCAATATTGCTACAATGCAGCTTTACCGCTCTGCAAGAGGACAGAATGCTGTTATGGTTATTGAATGTGACCAGCCGATTCCACAGGATGGTATTTCATGGCTTGAGCATGTCGAGGGCGTGCTTAAAGTTACTTATTTCAGTGGTAATTAGAGCCGATATAATAAATTAATCTACTGAAAATCAAAAACTGATATGTAACATAATGCAATTTATATAATTCTAATAACAAATAGTTGGTAAGAGGTATAGTATATGTTTGAATATCACACACTTAACGATTTAATTAAATTATCTGCCGATAATAATCTGGAAATCTGGGAGATTATCCAACAAGCTGATATGTACGAAAATGACCGTTCAGAATCGGACTCTTTTAATATGATGAAAGAAATGTACGTTGCCATGAAAAATGCGGACAGTATGTATGATGGAACTCTGCGCTCTGCAAGCAACAAAGCGGGTGGCGATGGCGGGCTGCTTCATTCATACAATGAATCCGGCAAAAATATCTGTGGTTCTTTTATGGGAAAGGTAATGGAGAAGGCAATAAAAATGGGTGAATCCAATGCCTGCATGAGGCGCATTGTTGCCGCACCGACAGCCGGTTCCTGTGGTGTTCTTCCTGCTGTCCTGTTAAGCTACGAAGAAGATTTTGATGTAGCAGAAGACGATATAGTAAAGGCTATGTATGTGGCTGCCGGTATTGGCAAAGTTATTGCCGAGAATGCTTTTATTGCAGGTGCTGCCGGTGGCTGTCAGGCTGAGATTGGCTCTGCAAGTGCAATGGTTGCCGGTGCTCTTGCCTTCTTACAGGGCGGTGATTCTTCTGCCATCATCAATGCGGCTACTCTTTCACTTAAAAATTTTCTCGGACTTGTATGCGATCCTGTTGCTGGACTTGTAGAAGTTCCATGTATAAAGAGAAATTCCTACGGTGCAGTCAATGCGGTGACATCTGCACAGCTCTCACTCGCAGGAATTAAAAGTGCAATTGCTCCTGATGATGTAGTTGACAGTATGCGGCGAATCGGCAACCAGCTTCCCGCCAGCCTTAAGGAGACAAGCTGTGGCGGACTTGCTATAACTGAATCGGCGCAAAATTACTCAAATCAGTCTTTCTAATGCTTCTGCAGCTAACACGCCCGTGTAAAGAAAGGTAAAAATGCGTAGGAGCTATCTATAAAAATTAAGCATTTAACTATTGACATTTATTAGCTGGACTTTCTAGCGTTTTGGGACAAAAAAGCCATTACAGAGAAGTTAATCTCCATAATGGCTGATTTCCGAACGGAATATACACATTCTTCTCTGTCTTTGTTATTTGTTGCTATTACTTTTGTAGGTACCTTCGTTTCATCGTTTACTTTTTATTGGCTAAAATATTGAATTTTCAAGGTTCAGCACACTTTTCAGTATGGGAAGTTTGAGATAGTAATATTTAGATGTTTTTAGTTCTTGTTTTTTATTGAGCAGAACTTCTTATAGAAAGCTCAGTATTATACTGCCCAATGTCGTTGAGTAATACATTATGTATTTCATATAAATTCTTAATTTTACATATATTTTTCTCACATATACTATTTCTATCCACAAGTACACATTTCATTCCAATTTTTTCACATGGCAAAATATCTGTTTTTATATTATCACCAACATATATAACTGAATCAATTTTCTCGCCTGACTGTTTGACCGCCTCATAAAAAATATCAACGGAAGGTTTTGCAAATCCTGTTTCTTCTGAAATAAGAATTATTTCAAAATATTTTTCAATGTTCGTACAACTCAACTTTGCTCTTTGCTGTATAGATTTCCCATTACTTATGATACCTAGTCGATATCCTTCCAATGAATGTAGCATATCAACCACATCATCAAATAAAATCCAACTATTTTCTAATTGTTTTTGATACTCTTCAAACAATTCCATTGCAATCTTTTCATTTTCCACATACCCACAATAACTTAACATTTTAATAAATCGATTTTTTCCTTGCTCTTCGAAAGTTATCTGTTTTGATAAATAATAATCAAAATACTTTCTAGAAATCTTACTCCAATAATCTGTTTGATTATTATTTAATACCAGTCCATATTTTTCTTTAAATATGAACTCTATCGCTTTTCTCTCTGAAGAATTGTAATCAATCAACGTATTATCTAAATCGAAATAAATCATAATAAATGCTCCTTATTCAATTAATTCTCAAATCTTTATCCTCTATTGCTTTAGGCAATACATCAATATAATCTCCACTTTTCATCATTTTTCTCCTTTATTACTAAAATATGTAATTGAGTTCTCAAACAAGAGAGTCTTTACTCCATAAGAACTATCTCTAGTTAATCAAATGCTTAGAAAAACATTTTTGTAAGGACCAATAGTAATCATTCACAAAGTAAAATATAAATCATTGATGGTAAGATTATTCTTATCCGCTCTGACACCATCCAAAACATCACGAAGCACATCCAATTCTTTTTCTTTTAATTTTTCAAGAGTAACTGCACTAATAGAATGCCGACCGCTTCGCTTGTCTCTCCATTTGAACTCATAAGTTCCACAACTTCTCTGGTATTCGCCTTATTTCAAAACTCTATTTTTATTGTCTTTGCGTCTCTCTACTGCCATGTAAAATCTCCTTTCATAACAACAAAGAGAACACGCTCAAGTACATTATAGCCTCAACATGTTCTCATTGTCTATTAAAAGTTACATCTCTATCAAATTATATTGAATACATCTTTTCTAAGTATTCTAAAAATAATTTACGCTTAATAAGACGTTTATTTCCGCACCAGATAACATATGGGCAACTATCACTATTAGTTAATTCCCTAAGCTTATTCTGACCAATTCCAAAATACACGGAAGCTTCCTTAAGTGTCAAGTTTGCTTTTTCCCATAATGGAATATATTTCTTATCTATAACAATCACTCCCTTCAATCAAAGAGCGTTATTGATTGGAAAGATAAAATAATAAATACGTCAAAGAAATGTATATAGAAAATAGGACTTCCTCACTTTTATATCGGGAAGTCCTATTTCTTTAGCGTGTTCTCTTTAAGATGTATGCCTCCTTCTTCCATGAGATTACAGCAAACGTAGTAGTAACGTCTATCAAAAGACTTTTACATATTAGATAAAAGCATGTAAAATTTCTTTTACATAGCTTAATTGCGGTCTATTTAGCTTGTTTCTTGACTACTCAGGAAAAATATTTCTACCCTCGCCCCACCTGTATTTTCAGAATTTGAAAGTTTAATACCTCCACCATATTTTTCAGCCACAGTTTTTGCAAAAAATAGTCCCATCCCATAATGGGCTTCGCCATTTCTACTTGTGTCATCCATAAAAAACTGCTCTGTGCCATGCAATAATGCTTCTTTTGTAAATCCTGATCCGCTATCCTCCACAATGAATGTCAGCCGGTCATCCTGCTCCTTTGCGTCAATATAAATGATTCCATTTTCTTTTGTATGCTCCACTGCATTCTGAATCACATTCATTACGGCCCGGAACATTGGATCATAAACAATCGTTACCTTTTTATCACTTTGTTCCGCCTTCCAATCTATCTTCTGGTGATAGATTTCTACCAGTCCGAGTGCCTGTTCCTTTATATCTGCGAAAAAATCTTCTAACCTCACCGTTGTATAGGTAACATCACTGCAATTCCATGATTTTGTGACATCTATCAACTGTTTTACATAACTTTGTATCTGTGTTGTGCCGTTCAAAACATAAGTGATATTTTTCTTCTGTTCTGTGGTCAGTTCAGTCTCTGAAAGTAGTTCTGCATTTCCCCGTACAATCGTAAGAGGTGTTTTAATATCATGCGCCAAAGCAGACATCTGCTGTTTCTTTTCCTGCTCTGTTTTCCACTGCTTTTCTAAAGATTCTCGCAATGCATCTCGCATATCATCGATTGCCGATAAACAGTCATCAAACTCTTTGATACCGGAACAGGATGTCTCATATTCCAGATTTTGATCCTTTATTTGTCCGATTGCGTCTAATACAGGCTGCATCTGCTTTTTGATTCTTTTTCCAAAACGTATGGACGGAATGATGATAATCGCTACCGCTCCAATCACAGACATAATACTCATCACATTCTGTGGTCCTATAAAATGCTCCCTCAAAAAAGCTGAATGATATTGAGGTGTCAGGCGATATTGCAATACAACATATTCATTTTCCCTTACAATTACTTTATAAAAATATTTCCCGGATGCGTTTCCGTACTTTGCAACATTCCATGCTATCTGTTCGTATTGTTCTGACAGATCTCCACCTATTTTCTCTCCATTCTCTGAAAAGATTACATAATCACAAAGTGCGGGAATCATCTCAGCAGTCACTTTATCTGCACGTAGAATCGTATCATATGCTTCATTAATCTTTTGCTCTGCATAATTTGCCGGATAAATACAGCCCACACTAATCAAAAGGCACAGCAGCAGCCAAGCAACAATCACCAAACCTACTAATGATCCAAGCATGACCAGTACATATCTCATAAAAATCCTGCTGAGTGCATTGCTTCTCTTTACTCTTCCCATTTATATCCAATCCCCCAGACTGTTTTTATCGGTGTATAATCATAATCCGCAAATTTTGCTCTTATATTTTTGATATGCGTGATTATAGTACTGTCATTACTCTCACTGTCAAAACCAAAGACCTCTTCTAAAATCTGTTCTTTCGAGAAAACCTGTCCTCTGTTTTTAGCCAGAAATTCACAGATTTCGTACTCCGCTTTCGTAAGAGGAAGTTCCTTATCATCAACCAATAGTTTCTTTTGAGATATTTGAATACAGACCCTCCCCAAAACCATCCGGACAGAATGTTCCCTGTGCTCTCTTCTAAGATGTGCATTGATCCTTGCCCGAAGTTCCATCACTCCAAATGGCTTTGAAATATAATCATCTGCTCCTAAAGAAAGTCCGTTTACCAGACTGTTTTCCTCCGTTTTTGCCGTAAGAAACAAAATCGGACAATCCACAAGTGCCCTGATTCTTTTGCATAATTCGAAGCCATCAATTCCAGGCATCATAATGTCCAGTAAAATCAGGTCATAACGATGTAATTCTTCCATATTAAGTTTCAGCGGATTACTTACTTTGGTAACCAGATGTCCATCCTTATTCAAAATGCTTTCTATCATTTCCAGAATTGCCGGTTCATCATCAACTGCCAGTATTTTTGCCATAGTTTCCCTCGATTCTATTCCGATATTCTGTTTCCTTCCCAGTGGTTTACCCACCAAAAATAGTATACCATACTAATCCCTGTAAATATTAAGCAACCTGGTATGAATGACAACCATTCACCTACACTAGTTTCTCCCAATACAGATTGCAGATAAGTATATGGTACTCTACCTGTCCAGCAGACAAATACATATTTCCACACATAATCTCCAAGTCCGGTAAGCATCAATGCACTAATTAGTCCTGATATAATCCCTGCTCCAATGGATACCCCTTTTCCAAACTGAAAAGCCAGAATCAGCTGCCACAGATAAAGTGGAACACTGCTTCCCCACAGCAGCAATGCTGCAAATATACATCCTTTCATGATTTCGATATCGCTTGATGCGATTCTTCCAAATCCAATTCCGAATATGATTGCTGTCAATAGGATAGAGCACAGACACAAAACCAGTAGCATCAACAGTTTCGATAAAAATTCTGCAGATTTATCCGGTAAAGACAACAGATTTTGAAAATCACCTGCATTTTGTTCCTGTTCCATCACACTTGCTGTAAAAATTCCAATAAGTACCGGAAGTCCTGCTCCTATTGCCTGATAAAATGCAATCACTTTCATATTTTCATTCCATGGTGAAAAAAAGTAATATATTAAAAATATAACGCTGGTTATAATCGGAATCAGTAAGTGTGCCAGAATCACAGATGTTCCTTTCATCTTTCGCAAGTCTGCATTAAGAGATCTTCCAATCATCTTATTTCACCTCTCTTCTCTCAAACCATTTCAAAAACAGAACCGTTACAAAAACAAACCAGATGATTGAGAGACACATTCCCGGAACAATGACTCCCGTATCCAAAAGAGGATTCCCTGCTTCTGCGGCAAGTCCATTTGGTAAAACATGAAGCAACGGGCACATCATTCGCATAGGGATTGCAGAAACAAGTACATACCAGATTCTGGTTTGTGATATTAACACACCGCTGACGGTAATAAATAGGCAGACGAACAGGTTTACAATCATTCCAAATCGTTCACTTAAAAATAAAGCTACCGGAATCTCCCATAACTCAGAAACCGTCAGAAACAATACTGCAATCAACGCTCCTCCAACTGGAACATGTGTCGTTAGAAGAAAGCCTCCAAGCGTTGCTCCTGCAAACACAATCACATTAGAAAACAAAATCATGTACCCAATATAAATAATTTTCCCCAGCAACAATTTTCTTCTGTCTGTGGGAATAGTCATTAAATGATAGTATTTTATCTTTTTCTCCTGCGCCACAGAAAGATAACAAAATAGAGCAATCATCCCCGGCAGCAAAAGTGTATACCACCAGTTCCAAACACTTTCTGCATAAGCATTTGTCATCCCAAGAGTAAATATAAATGCCATGACAAATGTAAGAAGAGGAAATCCCCAGATAAACTTTTTTCGCATGGTTCTTTTGGCTTTTTGATGTTCTGCTTTTATAATATTAACCATGGATTTCACCTGCTTTCTGGTTTTTTCTTACCACATTCATAAACAAATCTTCAAGATTATCTCCCTGCTTTAATGCTCCTTCGTATCCTAAGATTCCACCTGAAATAATCCCGACTTTATCTGCAAGTAACTGTACCTCTGAGAGAATATGACTGGAGAGAATTACAGTGATTCCCTGTTCCGGAAAAGACCGGATCAGCTCTCGTAATTCCTCGATGCCTATTGGATCTAATCCATTCGTAGGTTCATCCAATATCAAAAGTTCCGGTTCTCCAAGCAATGCCATTGCAATGCCTAGTCTTTGCTTCATCCCCAAAGAAAACTGTCCTGCTTTCTTCTTTCCGGTGTTTGTAAGTGATACAATCTGCAAGACCTCATCAATTCTGTTTTCATCTGTACCAAGCAATAATTGTCTTACCTTCAAATTCTCTCTGGCGGAAAGATTTTCATAAATAGGCGGATTTTCAATTAACGCTCCTATTTTTGATAAATCTTTCCTATCCAAAAGTTTTCCATCAAAGTAAATCTTTCCTGCAGTTGGTTTCATCATACCGGTCAGCATTTTCAATGTGGTAGATTTTCCCGCACCATTCGGTCCAAGCAGTCCATAAATCTGTCCCTTTTCGATATTAAGTGAAACATTATTTACCGCTTTCTGTTTTCTAAAATATTTACATAGATTTTGTGTCTGTAACATCATTTCCATCTTTACTATCCTTCCTTCTATATTTCATTTCTTACTGAAATATAACCTAACAGAAAAAAATAAAGATTTGATGAAGATTTATTCCCGTATGGAATAAACCATCAATTGAATATCATTATCAGAACTCGGCTTTCCACTGAAATCAGCAAAGCTGTGTACTTCTGCTAAATTGTTGTTCATAGCCAAACCTCAACCTCCTTGTGCTTAG
>ERZ779812.409-NODE-409-length-10308-cov-2.24422_pt1 | contig 10308 bp, 9 predicted proteins | sample MGYA00511371_ERZ779812 | MGnify/ENA primary metagenome ERZ779812 (study PRJEB29588, sample SAMEA2159429) | human gut metagenome | biome: human gut; feature: human-associated habitat; material: faeces | place: Denmark | collected 2008/2010 ... | reverse complement strand
ATGAACGGCAATATCGGTTTGCCGGCTTTCTTGCGTTGATACATTATTACGCCGAGAGCGGCTGCGGCAAGCAGAGCTAAGCCGCCGAGAACCCACCATATCCACGGATTCTTTCTGAAAAACTCACCGAAATCAGGGATGAAGTCCCAAAATTTCTTGTCGGGATTGGCAACTGTCTTATAGTCGTAGAGCCCTTTTTTCTCCAGCTCGCGGGTGTCTACATCAAGAACCTTGAGCGGCATCTCGTCGCCTACGAGTGTGTCGCCTTCAAGCACGTATTTCATGCCGGGAAGCACGTACGGACCCGGGAGAAACGCCTGCACGGGGATGACGTAGGTTTCCTGCACACGGCCGTTGCCCAGGTCGGCAACGCTGTGGCTGATTTCACCTGCCACTTCCACTTCGTTGACGATGGAGTCCTGTGGGGCGATAAGGTGTCCGGCCTGCGATTTGTCTTTCACCACAGCCACACGGATCATCGTCTTGTTGCCCATCGTCATTGTGGTGGAGTCGATTGACGACCGTATGGTCGCGGGGGCAGCCGCCGCTGTAGCCGCGCTGCAGAGGGCTATGACTGTTGCCGCTATTTTCGTTGATATCTTCATTTGAATTTATCTATGTCCTCTTTTCTTAAACATACCCATAAGGGCTTTCACATAGTCCTCGTCGGTGGCGATAGTGGCATAGTCTACCTTGCTCTTGACGAATGCGTCGGTAAGAGTCTGTTGGTGTCCGTACCACCAGCGTTCATATGCGCTGCGCACCTTCTTCGAACTGGTGTTTACCCATTTTGTGCCGCCGGTCTCTGCGTCGCGAAGCTTGACGAGCCCGACACGCGGCAGCGTTGTGTCGCGTTTGTCGTAGACTTGAAGCGCCGTCAGGTCGTGCTTGTTGCTGCAGATGCTCAAGGCTTGGGTGTAGTCGTGGTTGTCGATGAAGTCTGACAACAGGAAAGCCGTGGTGCGCTTTTTCACCGCACCGATCATGAACTTCAGCGCTACGCCGATGTCGGTGCCGTGGCTTTCCGGTTTGAAATCAAGCAGCTCGCGGATTATGAGAAGTATGTGCTTGCGCCCTTTTTGCGGCGGTATGTATTTCTCTACTTTGTCGCTGAAAAACACCACTCCGACTTTATCCTTGTTCTGGATGGCGGAGAAGGCAAGGGTGGCGGCGATTTCAGAGATGAACTCGCGCTTCACCGAGCCTACCGCACCGAAATTGCCGCTGTCGGAAACGTCGACAAGCAGCAGCACGGTTAGCTCGCGCTCCTCTTCGTAGACCTTTACGAAGGGCTTGCTGCAGCGTGCGGTGACATTCCAGTCGATGTCGCGTATCTCGTCGCCGTACTGATATTCGCGCACTTCCGAGAATGTCACTCCGCGTCCTTTGAACGCGGAGTGGTATTCTCCGGCGAATATGTTCTGTGACAGACCGCGTGTCTTGATTTCAATCTGCCTGACTTTTCTTAAAAGTTCGTTGGCGTCCATAATCTATTGTGGTTAAGACTAAGGAACAATGATTTTGTCGAGTATGTTGCTGATAATCTCGTCAGATGTGATCTCGTTTGCTTCTGCCTCATAGGTCAAGCCGATGCGGTGGCGCAACACGTCATGGCACACGGCGCGCACGTCTTCCGGCAGAACGTAGCCGCGTCCTTTGAGGAATGCGTATGAGCGCGATGCAAGGGCAAGTCCGATTGATGCACGTGGCGAGCCGCCGAACGCTATGAGGCCTGCAAGGTCGTTGAGACCACAGTCGGCTGGCTTGCGTGTGGCGTTGACAATGTCTACGATATATTGGCTGATTTTGTCGTCGATATAGATTTGCGACACTACATTCTGAGCGTCGACAATGTCTTCCGGCTTAAGCAGCGGACGGAGCTCGCTTTGCTGTGGTCGGATGTTCTGGCTGACAATCTGCATCTCCTCCTCTTTGGTCGGGTAGGTGACCACAACTTTCAGAAGGAAACGGTCTACCTGCGCCTCTGGAAGAGGATAGGTGCCTTCCTGCTCGATTGGGTTCTGGGTTGCCATTACGAGGAACGGATCGTCGAGTTTGAAGGTTTCGCTGCCTATTGTCACCTGACGCTCCTGCATGGCTTCAAGCAGTGCGCTCTGCACTTTAGCCGGCGCACGGTTGATTTCATCGGCGAGCACGAAATTGGCGAAAACGGGGCCTTTCTTTATCTGGAATGTTTCTTTCTGCACGCTGTACATCATTGTGCCCACAACGTCGGCAGGCAGAAGGTCGGGCGTGAATTGAATGCGGTTGTATTTAGCCTCTACGATGGATGCCAACGTTTTTATTGCCAAAGTTTTAGCCAATCCAGGCACACCTTCGAGCAATACGTGTCCGTTTGACAAAAGGGCTATGAGCAATGAGTCGACAAGGTGTTTCTGACCAACGATGCGCTGGTTCATGCCTTGTGTTACTAAGTTGACAATGTTGCTTTTACTTGCAATCAGATCATTTAATTCTCTGATATTCACTGTTCCGTTCATATTTATATATTTATCTATTGTTTCAATAATTTAGGCAAGTGCAAAATTAGACATATCGGCTATAATTCAGCACTTTTCGGTGTTAATTAATGGTATTAATGGTTTATAATGTTAAAGGAATATGTTAATTTAACATATTTATGCGTATTTCTATACGCAGAATATTTTGGTGGCAAGCTCTTCAAGCAGGTCATACTCGTTTCGGTTGGAGCCGATGCCTTTGCTGCGGGCGTCAAACTCGCGTATGCAGGCGATTATGCGCAGGGCTTGAGTGGCATTGTAGCAGCGCATTGCGGCGCGCACGTCGCGAAGCTGGTAGGGGGTTTTCATCCGCAGGGCTTCCATCAGCGCCCGCTCGTCGGTGGTGCGGGCATAGTAGGCGATAAGCACGTTGGCAAACAGGTTGAAAATGAGCGAGGAAATGGGTGCGGTCGGATTTTTCTTGGGGCTCGACCTGAAATAGTTGATGATTTTGAATGTCTTCACTTTGTCGCGTTTGGAGATGGCGGCGATGAGCTCGAAGTTGTTGTATTCCTTGCTTATGCCGACATTCTCGGCAACTGACTCCGGTGTGATTACCGCACCGACGGGTAGCGTCATCCGCAGTTTGTCGATTTCTTTGGCGAGCAGGGCGAGGTCGAAGCCGATGTGGTCGATGAGCATCGCCTGGGCGCGGGGGTCGAGTTTGCAGCCTACAGTTCCGGCATATTCCGACACTGCCCGGTCGATGTTGAATTCGCGGAGAGCCGCTGATTCAAACACCACACCGCCGCTCTGCACTATGGCTTTCGTCAGAGCCGCCGCTTTCAGCGAACCGCCTTTGTGGCACACCACAAGCACAGTGGTGGGCGTTGGCTTCAATGCGTACTGCTGAAGTTGGTCCCATTTGAGCTGATGCCCTGTCTTGGCAGCCTGCGCCTCTTTGAGAAACACCACTTGGCGTTCGGCCATCATCGGGTAGCGGCGGCATGCCAGCACCACGTCTGCCATTGTGGCGTCGGCGCCGTAGTAAGTGGTCAGGTTGAAGTCTTTCTCTTCTTCGGTTAGTGCATTTTTTAGGATCATATCGGCTATGCGGTCGATATAGAATGACTCCTCTCCCATAAGCAGATAGATGGGAGCGAACTGCTTTTTTCGTATGTCTGTCTCAATTTGCTGGCGCGTAGGGCCTGCGGTCTTTGCCATAATTCTTGGATGTGTAGAAAAATCGGAGTAAATTTACACAAATTTTACGAACGAACAGCAGATATGCCACAACAAAATTTTGAAAACGACAACATTAAGACTCGCATTGTCGACGGGAGGCAGGAGATATTCGATTGCCTCCGTGGCAAGTATGTGGCTATGACTCCTGAAGAGAATGTGAGGCAGATGTTTGTGCGCCATCTGATTGACGGAAAGCGTTATCCGGCAGGTCTTATGGGCAATGAGATTGCAATCAATCAAAACGGGCGTGAGCGCAGATGCGATACGGTGGTGTTTGACAGGCGGGGATGCCCGCTTATGATTGTGGAATACAAAGCGCCGTCGGTGAAAATAACACAGGAGGTGTTCAACCAAGTCTATCGCTACAACACCGTGTTGCGGGTCAAGTATCTAACGGTGTGCAACGGCAGACAGCTTTTCTGTTGCCGTGTCGACTACGATGCCAACAAGGCGGTGTTTCTTAAAGACGTGCCTTGCTATGATGACTTGTAGCTGCAGACAATTCGTTTGAAGAAAAAAAGCAATCCTGCCACATTATGGCGACAGGATTGCTTTATTATAGAGGAAAAACTAAGTGTTAATCTTCGTGGTTCTCTTCTGCGTAAGCCTTGAGCAGTTTCTCCTGAATGTCTGTAGGAACGAGCTCGTAAGCGGAAAATTTCATAGTGAACGAAGAGCGCCCGCCGGTGATTGAGCTGAGTGCAGTAGAGTAGGATGCCATCTCTTTCAGAGGCACGCGGGCTGTGATCTTCTCAAAGCCATTCTCGCTCTCCATGCCCATGATGATTGCGCGGCGTCCCTGAAGGTCGCTCATCACGTCGCCCATCTTGTCTGACGGAACCAATACCTCGACATCATAAACCGGCTCAAGAATCTTTGGATTCGCATTGCGGAACGCTTCGCTGAAGGCGTTGCGGCCTGCAAGACGGAACGAGATTTCGTTAGAATCAACCGGGTGCATTTTACCGTCGTAGATGCATACGCGTACGTCGCGGGCGTATGAGCCTGTAAGTGGGCCTTGCTCCATGCGGTCCATCAGACCCTTGACGATTGCCGGGATGAAACGGGCGTCGATTGCGCCGCCTACGATACAGTTGTAGACCACGAGCTTGCCGCCCCAATCCAATGGAATTTCCTGTTTGTCGCGCACGTTCATGCGGTATTCCTGGCTGCCGAAACGGTAAGTGTCAGGTTCTGGCATGCCTTCTGTGTATGGCTCGATAATCAAGTGAACCTCACCGAATTGTCCGGCACCGCCCGATTGCTTTTTGTGGCGGTAGTCTGCGCGCGATGCTTTTGTGATAGTCTCGCGGTAAGGGATGCGCGGCTCGAAGAAGTTTACAGGAATCTTCTCGTTGTTCTCGATGCGCCATTTCAGTGTGCGCAGGTGGAACTCGCCTTGTCCTGAAACGATGGTTTGCTTCAATTCCTTCGACTGCTCTACAATCCATGTCGGGTCCTCAAGGTGCATGCGGTTGAGTGCCTCGTTGAGTTTCTCTGCGTCAGGCTCGTTGACCGGCTTGATGGCGCGTTGGAACTTTGGAGCGGGATATTTGATGAAGTCAAACACGTATTCGCAGCCTTTTGCGTTGAGGGTATCACCGGTGCTGACATCCTTCATCTTCACTGTGGCGCCGATGTCGCCGGCTTTGAGCTGGTCGACATTCGTGCGGATCTGACCGCATACGCAATATAGTTGGGCGATTCTTTCCTTGTTGCCGGTGCGCATATTTGTAAGGTCGTCGCCGGCTTTTATTGTGCCCGACATTACCTTGAAATATGAAACCTCGCCGATGTGAGGTTCAACAGAAGTCTTGAACACGAACAAACTTGTCGGTCCGTTGCTGTCGGCTGCGATTTCCTCGCCTTTGTTGTCTTCTGGTTTTGGCATATCGTCAACAAACGGCACAACGTTGCCGAGGAATTCCATCATGCGGCGCACACCCATATCTTTCAAAGCGCTTACGCAGAACACTGGAAGAATGTCGCGTGAAACCAAGCCTTTGCGGATGCCTTCGCGCATCTCGTCCTCTGAAAGCATTCCCTGGTCGAAGAATTTCTCCATCAGGCTCTCGTCGTTTTCAGCGGCTGCCTCAACAAGCACTTTGTTTAATTCTTTCGCTTTTTCCATTTCTTCGGCAGGAATGTCGGTGATTGTCGGAACACCACCGTCGGGTCCCCATTTGTACATCTTCATCAGAAGCACGTCGATCATGGCGTTGAAGCCTGTGCCTGGGTTGATTGGGTATTGTACGAGGACAACCTTGTTGCCGAACACTTCTTTCATTTGGTTGATGACGTTGTCGAAATCAACCTTGTCGCCATCGAGTTGGTTGACGGCGAAAATAACTGGTTTCTTGATTTTTTCCGTGACGCGGAAAATATTTTGACTACCGACTTCAACACCATATTGTGCGTCGATGAGCAACACGCCCGTGTCGGTCACGTTGAGAGCCGTGATGGCGCTTCCCACGAAGTCATCGCCTCCAGGGCAGTCAATCACGTTGAGCTTCTTGTTGAGAAACTCGGCATAGCACACTGTTGAGAACACACTGTAGCCGTATTCTTTCTCTACTGGGAAGTAGTCGCATACAGTGTTTCCGGAATCGATGGTTCCTCTGCGTTTTATAACTCCACACTCGAAAAGCATTGCTTCTGCAAGTGTGGTTTTACCAGATCCCTTACTGCCTATCAAGGCGATGTTCTTAATTTCGTTAGTTCCGTAAACTTTCATGTATTAGAGAATAAATGAAGTTAATAATAGTGTTTGTAAATTCTAAGCGCAATTTACGTATGTTTGATGGTAATTCAAAGAAAAATTTGTATGTTTGACAACATGTTTCGCTATTTTGGGCGGAAAAATTATATTTTTTAAGATTTTTATGGCTGGAATTTACATTCATATACCGTTTTGTGCTACGAAATGCATATATTGCGATTTCTTCTCGGTGGCTGTGACTGCGGAAAAACGCAGTGCATATCTTGCGGCGTTGTCTAAGGAATACGACGCGAGGCTGGGTGAGTTGCAAGGGGAAGAGGTCGGAACTTTATATATAGGTGGCGGAACGCCGTCGTTGTTGTCGGTCGATGAGATTGCCGGACTGGTGTCGATGCCGGTGCTGTCTGCGGATGCGGAGGTGACAGTGGAGGTGAATCCCGACGATGTGACTCCCGACTTTGTGGATGGGCTGAAACGGGCGGGTGTGAACCGTGTGAGTATGGGGGTGCAGAGTTTTTGCGACGAGGAGCTTGTGTTTCTGCGGCGCAGGCATAATGCGGCGCAGGCGAAAGCGGCGGTCGCCACATTGCGCGACGGGGGAATCGCGAACCTCAGCATCGACCTTATTTACGGAATACCGGGGCAGTCGGTTGAGTCGTGGACAAAGTCGCTCGAGGAGGCTGTTGATCTAAACACACCTCACGTGTCGGCCTACAGTCTGACGTATGAGGAGGGTACGCGGCTGACGCGTATGCGCGACCGCGGCGACTTCAGCGAACTTGACGACGATCTTACGGTGGCTTTGTTCGAGCAGTTGGCTGCCACGCTGCACGACGCCGGTTATGAGCAGTATGAGATCTCGAATTTTGCAAAACCGGGATGGCATTCGCGGCATAATTCGGCATATTGGGATTTTACGCCTTATTTGGGACTTGGCGCCTCGGCCCACAGTTTCGACGGCAAGGTGCGCCGCTACAATCCGTCAAGTTTGAAGGAGTATCTTGAAAAAGTAGATGCCGCGGGAGTGGCGTATGAGGAGGAATGCGAGACTGCCGACCAGCTTTATGATGAATGGGTGATGACGCGTTTGCGCACGCGTGCGGGAATGTGTCTTGACGATTTGGAAAAACGGTTTGGAAAGAAACGTCGGCAATATGCCGCCCGGATAGTGGACCGGCATATTGCCGACGGATGTCTGGTGCGCGAAGGCTCAGTGGTGAGGCTTACGCGCCATGGCGTGATGCTTTCGGATATGGTGTTCCGTGATTTGTTTATTGTGGAATAACCACTTTCACGGTCTTTGCCGACGAGGCTGTCTGAAGCCGCACGATGTAGATTCCTGCCATACCGTCGATTCTGGCGGTGGTCGGAGAAGTCAGCTCGATGTTGGCGGAACGTCCGGAGAGGTCGAAGGCTGTTGCGGAATCGACATTGCCGGAGAAAAGCAGTTGCCCGTCGTCGGCAACAGTCACGTTAAGCGCGTTTTCTTCTGTGCCGGTAATGCCGCTCTCGCCCCATTGCTTCTTGAGCCATGACACTTTTGCGTGGAGCATCTTCATAAATTCATTCTTCGCATTCTCCATATTGCGGTTTCCGTAGTTGGGCCAGCGGTTGGCGTCGCATTCGGCGGCTTTGGCTATCTGCTTCGCAAAATCGGAGGCAAACTTGTCGAGCGACGCGTAGTCGTTGTCGAGGAATTTGTCCCAAAGTTGCTTCACGCGAGCCTGGAAACGTGGAAATTTGGCGATTTCGGCAATCCATGTCTGACCGTATGGTGGGTCTTGGTGTATGAATTTGTCGGTGCTGCGGTGGTATGAGTTGCCGAAGTCCCACACCGGACCGAAAATAATCTTTGTGTCCGCACCTCTATGTTTGTGGAAATAACAGCTGCCGTGGAACGACTCTGCGTTGTCCATTATTTCTTGAATCAGATAGAACGTGGCGAGCGAGTCGATGTCGATGATGTTTTCCCACTCGGTCGATGATTTGTCGTTTGCATAGATGGCGCGGTCAGCTGCGGTGGCGAGGTTTTTCAGATAGTCCGACTGTGCGTCCGACAGCACTTCCGGCGACTTGTATGTCAGGCGGATAAGTTCGCCGTTGCCCTCGTTGATTGTGACTTGGTCGGCATCCAAATAGTTGTCGATTTCCACAAGCCATCCGCCGGTGATTTCTTCCGGGTCGCTGATGTTGTCGGTCTGTTCGGTAATCTTTACGCGGTCGGAGTCGACGCGGATGGTCTCGGTCAGGAAGTACAAGCCGATGTATTCACCGTTGAGCACCACTTCCACAGGGCGTTGCTCCGGTGTGAAGTCAAGTCGCGGCGGCTCAGCTCGAAGCCCATCGTGTTGCGGAGAAATCCGAGGTTGTCGTCGGCATGGGCGAGCAATGCGAAATGCTTGCTTTTCTTCATGCCAAGCAGTGCCGCTTTGGCGTCGAGTTTGAGGCGGTAAGGCTTTTTGTCGAAGCCGGTGAATGTATAGTTGCCGCGTCCTTTGATTTTCAATGTCAGCGGTTCGTTGGCTGAACCGATTGACTTGTAGCCTTCGATGCCGAGGTTGTCAAGGTAGTATGTCCCGTTGAGGTAATACTCCTTTGATGTGATCGGGGTGGAGTTTTCTGTGTTGATGTGGAGCACGGGCAACGTGCCGGAATAGTTGGCGGCATGGATTGCTGCCGCACACAAAATTGCAACAAATAAAGTGAATAATTTTTTCATAGGAAAATTTATGGTTTGAATATTAATGAAAAAAAGCCGGAACCTTTTTCTTTTTTTGCACCGGCTTTAAGGTCTTATTTCTTGGCAAGAAGGACGTTGTTGTAGCCGACAAGGTCTTTGTAGGCAAGCACACCGTTGTCCGACAATTCGACGATTGTCGACGAGCCGTCGAGGGTTGGCACCTTGACATGGGTGTCGTCGATGAACGTCAGGATTGTGATGTCGCCCTCCGGAGTGGCAAGCGCCCATGAGTTTGTGTCGGCGTCGAAGTTGAAGCGGGTCTCTTCGCCTGTTGTCTCATTGGTGATTTTGTAGCCGGTGTTGTCCCATGCCACAAGGTAGCGCTCGTTGTCGCTGGTCACTGTCTTTGTGCCTGCTTCGATTGGGTTTGTGCCCGACCAGAATTCGATGCTGTTGATTATGAGGGCGTCTGCGATTGCCGAAATCTCGTAGACCGGCAAAATCCACAAGCCCACAAACACGAGCTCGTTGACAAATTTGTTGCCTATCTGATGGTTCCATGACAGCACTTTGTTTGTCAGTTTGAAACTTCCTATGCAGGATGTGAAGAGCATTGATGATGCCAATGCAACAACGCAAACGGGGAGTAATATTTTTCTCATTTTATTGTCTGTTGAATAATAATAATGTGCAAATCTAAGAAATTTCTGCAAATCTATGGTCGTGATTTTGTCGGAAAAACTGTTTATTTAGTCTTTTTTTTTGTAAAACAGCCGACCGACGCTTGTTTTTTGCATCGACACGCATACGGATTTTTTTACAAAAAGGCGACAACGTCTTTCAAGTTAGCCGTTGTTGTTGTAACTTTGCAGTGCCTAAAAGGTCGCCGGGGAAATGCCGGTATTTTCAGAATCCAGAATATGAAGAAACAAATAAAAGATTACGTTGTCCGCTCTAATGAACGGTTGTCGGATTCATACAGCCTGCTGAAACTGCAGCCTGCTGACGGCTCGGCAATCATCGACACTTGCGCGGGGCAATTTGTTGAGGTGGAGGTGCCTGATTCCAAATCCACATTTCTCCGCCGTCCGATTTCAATAAATTTCGTTGACCGCGACCGCAATGAGTTGTGGCTTCTCGTCAGAGTGGCTGGCGAGGGCACACGCCATCTTGTGGCTTTGGCTGAAGGCCGCGTGCTGAGT
>ERZ779812.407-NODE-407-length-10419-cov-1.99083_pt1 | contig 10419 bp, 7 predicted proteins | sample MGYA00511371_ERZ779812 | MGnify/ENA primary metagenome ERZ779812 (study PRJEB29588, sample SAMEA2159429) | human gut metagenome | biome: human gut; feature: human-associated habitat; material: faeces | place: Denmark | collected 2008/2010 ... | reverse complement strand
TAAAAACAATTTCCTACAATCTATCACAATTTCCCATTTTTTTGCGATAAAATATAAGAATGCTTTTTATTAAAGCAGAAATAAGACAAAACTTTTTTATCCTGCCCATGTTGATATGCAGAACTATTTCCTTACCTTTGTACAAATTCAGCCTCAAGTTGCGCTGTTTTAATTATCCCGTAAGAATATGGCAAAGGAAAAGACTGTATATGTATGCACCAACTGTGGGCAGGATTCACCCAAATGGGTAGGGAAATGTCCGTCTTGCGGTGCATGGAACACATACGTAGAAGAAATTATACGCAAGGAACCTGCAAACAAAAGACCGGTATCCGGCCTGGAATCCGTAAAAAGCAAGCCTGTCACACTGAATGACATTACCGGAGGGGACGAACCTCGAATTGATATGCACGACGAAGAACTGAACCGGGTATTGGGAGGCGGTTTAGTACCGGGATCACTCGTTCTACTGGGCGGTGAACCGGGGATAGGCAAATCCACTTTGGTGCTGCAAACCGTACTTCATCTGCCTGACAAAAAAGTATTGTATATATCGGGAGAAGAGAGTGCCCGGCAATTAAAACTGCGTGCAGACCGTATCCCGCATAATTCTTCCGACTGCCTGATAGTCTGTGAAACTTCGTTGGAGCAGATTTACGTCCATATCAAGAATACACGACCCGATTTAGTGATCATCGACTCTATTCAAACCATCTCAACCGAAACGATAGACTCTTCTCCCGGCAGTTTGGTACAGGTACGTGAATGTTCCGCTTCTATTTTAAAATTTGCCAAAGAAACAAATACGCCGGTCATTCTGATCGGCCATATCAATAAAGAAGGAAGCATTGCCGGCCCCAAGGTACTGGAACATATTGTAGACACCGTATTGCAATTTGAAGGTGACCAACATTATATGTACCGCATTCTCCGCAGCATCAAGAACCGTTTCGGAAGCACCGCCGAACTGGGCATTTATGAAATGCGCCAAAACGGTTTGCGCCAAGTGAGCAACCCGTCCGAACTGTTGCTTAGCCAAGACCATGACGGGATGAGCGGGGTTGCTATCGCCTCTGCCATAGAAGGAGTCCGCCCTTTCTTGATTGAAACACAGGCTTTAGTCAGTTCGGCAGTATATGGGAATCCGCAACGTTCTGCCACCGGATTTGATTTACGACGTATGAACATGCTTCTGGCAGTACTTGAAAAACGGGTAGGATTCAAACTGGCACAAAAAGATGTCTTTTTGAATATCGCAGGTGGATTGAAAGTGAATGATCCGGCCATCGACCTGTCTGTCATCAGTGCCATTCTATCCAGCAATATGGATACGGAAATAGAACGTGACACCTGCATGGCGGGTGAAGTAGGACTGAGTGGTGAGATCCGACCTGTAAACCGTATTGAGCAACGCATCGGAGAAGCAGAGAAATTAGGTTTCAAACAAATTCTTATACCGAAACATAATTTGCAAGGAATGGATACATCAAAATTAAAGATAGAAATCATTCCGGTAAGGAAGGTAGAAGAAGCGTTCCGAGCTTTGTTTGGATGAGATAAATAAGAGAAAACTTAATTTGAATAATGATATAAAATGACAAAAGAACAATCATACCCCCCGACCTGCATAGACTGCGGCACACAGAACTGCAAGTTCAAAGAGCGCACTTACCCTGAATTTTGTCTGACTACCCATTTGGAACAAGAAGATTTGGAATGGGCGTTGAAACAATATAACGACAACAACAAGATAATGGCAGCCAGTGCCGAAGTGGAATATGAAGGTTACTGCCGATTAACCCGTGTGGAAGAAATCATGACTTTCGCACGCAAGATGGGATATAAAAAACTAGGAATTGCCTATTGTATCGGACTGGTGAATGAAGCCCGTATTTTTGCCCGCATCCTCCGTGCTAACGGCTTTGAGGTATATTCAGTAATCTGCAAAGTAGCCGGAATAGCCAAATCCTCTATCGGAATCCCCAAAGAATGTGAAAAAATCGGTGCGGCAATGTGTAACCCTATCCTACAAGCACGCCTTCTCAACCAAGCACATACAGAGTTGAACGTGGTTATCGGACTATGTGTGGGACATGACAGTTTATTCTACAAGTACTCTAATGCCTATACTACAACTTTAGTGACCAAAGACCGTGTGACAGGACACAACCCTGCCGCCGCACTATATACCGCCAATTCTTATTACCGTAAAAAATTAATGCCGGAAGGCGAACAATCCAAATAAGAACCATGATACAGGAATTTCAAATAAGAGTCTTGCCTGAACAAGCAGCCAACGAACAGTCACTGAAACAGTTCATCGGACATGACAAGGGATTGGATATACGTACCATCCATGCCCTTCGCATCTTAAAAAGGAGCATAGACGCACGTCAACGCACCATCTATGTAAATTTGAAAGTACGCCTATATATTAATGAAATGCCACAAGATGAGGAGTTCACCCGTACTATATATAATAAGGTAGATGGGAAACCACAAGTCATTGTCGTGGGAGCAGGACCGGGCGGACTTTTTGCTGCCTTGCGATTAATAGAGTTAGGACTCCGGCCTGTCGTAGTGGAACGAGGTAAGAATGTACGCGATAGAAAAATAGATATCGCCCGTATCAGCCGTGAGCACAAAGTTGCCCCTGAAAGCAACTACAGTTTCGGAGAAGGAGGAGCAGGAGCCTATTCAGACGGCAAACTCTATACCCGAAGCAAAAAGCGAGGGAATGTGAACAAAATTCTGAATGTATTCTGCCAACATGGCGCCAGTACCTCCATCCTGGCAGATGCCCATCCCCACATCGGTACAGACAAGTTGCCGCGTGTGATTGAAAATATGCGGAATACCATCATAGAATGTGGTGGTGAAGTGCATTTCGAAACACGAATGGATTCCCTTATTATAGAAAAAAACAAAATCACAGGTATAGAAACAAATACCGGAAAGACTATCAAAGGACCTGTTATTCTGGCTACCGGACATTCCGCACGGGATGTGTATCGGTGGTTGTATGACAATGGTATAGAGATGGAAACCAAAGGAATTGCAGTAGGAGTACGTTTGGAACACCCGTCCATGCTGATTGACCAAATACAATATCATAATAAAAACGGACGTGGAAAGTATCTGCCTGCCGCTGAATATAGCTTTGTGACACAAGTAGAAGGACGTGGTGTCTATAGTTTTTGTATGTGTCCGGGAGGATTTGTTGTTCCTGCCGCAAGCGGTCCGCATCAGATTGTAGTAAACGGCATGAGTCCCAGCAACCGCGGCTCCAAATGGAGCAACTCCGGCATGGTGGTAGAAATCAGGCCGGAAGATCTGGCGGAAAATAATCTTTTTACAGAAGAATTAAAAACGAAAAGTGAAGAATTAAAAGCCACTAATAAAAATCATGGTCAATGGACTACCGACCATTGTCCATTAACCATGATGTATTTCCAAGAAGCATTGGAGGCCTCCTGCTGGCAGCAAGGCAATATGCGCCAAACCGCACCTTCACAACGAATGGTGGACTTCACCCGCAAAAAACTAAGCTATGATTTACCCGACAGTTCGTATAGTCCGGGATTAGTTTCCTCTCCCCTGCATTTTTGGATGCCTGCATTCATTACCGACCGTTTGAGCAAAGGTTTCCAACAATTCGGAAAGAGCAGCCATGGCTTCCTGACCAATGAAGCAGTGATGATTGGTGTAGAAACACGCACGTCGGCTCCGGTACGGATCCTGCGAGATAATGAGACACTGCAACATGTCACTGTCAATGGGTTATTTCCTTGTGGAGAAGGAGCAGGTTACGCCGGAGGAATTGTTTCAGCAGGTATCGATGGAGAAAAATGTGCTGAAGCAGCAGCCACTTATTTAGGAGTAATGACAGATTGAACCTATCCGAAAATGATTTACAGCACATATGCGGGCGCATTCAAATGCGCCCCTACAAATAAATGATTGGTGATGTTGCCTAAAAGAAGATTTCTTTGTCTTTATGAATCTGTTTTTTATAAAAGATATGTATCTTTGCACCAAAGAAAACATCATGCATCATCCCGAAATAGCCATAGTAGACCCAAATACCCTCACTTGCCTGGGGTTAAAAAACATTTTGGAAGATATCATTCCAATGGCTACTATCCGTGTATTCCATTCCTTTGGTGAGCTGACGGATGACACACCGGACATGTATGCCCATTATTTTATCTCTGCCCAAATCTATTTTGAACATACTTCCTTCTTTTTACTTCGTAAACCAAAACCAATTGTATTAGCAGGAGGTGACAACCAGCCTCAATTATCCGGTGTTCCCAAACTGAATATCTACCAAGATGAAGGTTCTTTGATAAAAGACATCCATCAATTGCGCCAATATGGACATCAGGCAAGAAAACAAGCAGCAGATAAAGCAATGCACATAGAAAAAACGGAACATGAATTGTCTGTCCGGGAAATAGAAGTATTGATACTTATCACCAAAGGACTTATCAACAAAGAGATAGCCGACAAACTTAATATCAGCCTGACCACCGTTATCTCCCACCGCAAGAACATTACTGAAAAACTGGGCATCAAGTCTGTTTCCGGTCTTACCGTTTATGCTGTGATGAATGGCTACATTGAAGCAGACAGAATATAAAATCCTCATTTATTAGGATTGCACACATATCAGGTTTACCGTTACTTTGCAGCCGGAATCATTCTCCATCATGGATTATACAGAGTGGAATATATAAATTTTCCGCCTGGTAGAAACTTGTAGCAACTCTGGTTATCCGTGATGTATCAAATAAAACCAAACAATAAATATGAGAAAAAACATTTTATTCATTACATCCTGCCTGCTGGCTGCAACAACTTTTGCTGAAGATATCAACACGCTGCCTAAGGACACTACAAAAGTCATTGATATAGAAGAGGTGGTAGTTATCGCTTCACCTAAAGAAACCGGAAAATTAAGGGAACTTCCTACAGCCGTATCTTTACTCTCCCAAAAAGATATGCAAGCAAACCAAATCACCACTTTAAAGAACGTGAGTTCACTGGTACCCAATTTCTTTATGCCCGACTATGGTTCAAGACTCACCTCAGCCATTTACATCCGGGGAATCGGATCGCGTATCAATACTCCTGCGGTAGGTTTGTATGTGGACAATATCCCTTACATTGACAAATCTGCATTTGATTTCAATTTTTATGATATAGAACGTATTGATATTCTTCGCGGTCCACAAGGAACCTTGTACGGACGCAATACCATGGGGGGACTAATCAAGGTACATACCCGCTCTCCATTCTCCTATCAGGGAACAGACGTAAAACTGAGTTATGGAACAAAAAGTAACTACCGCAGTGCTTCATTAACCCATTACCACCGTTGGAGTGACTGTTTCGCTTTCTCCGCCGGTGGTTATTATGAGGGATCAGACGGATTCTTCCGCAATTCGCTCAATGGGAAAAAAGTAGATAATATGGAAGCGGGAGGCGGACGAATACATGCTATCTGGCTGCCTTCAGAAAACTTAAAACTAGACTTCACCATAGGCTATGATTATAATGACGAAGGGGGATACCCTTATTACTATACAGGAGCTATAGACGGATACGACAAAGAGAATGAAAAATATAAAAACTACATAGGGAAGATTTCATACGATCAGGATTGTACTTATCGCCGTGGACTGTTCAATACCGGTTTGAATATTGAATACCAGGCGCAAAAGTTTATCTTAAGCGCTGTTACAGGATTCCAGAATTTAAACGACCGTATGTTTATGGACCAGGATTTCCTGCCTGTCAGCATTTATACCATTGAGCAGAAGCAGCGTCTGAATACCATCAGTGAAGAGATTACTTTTAAAAGCAAAAACAACAAGCGCTGGCAATGGGTTACAGGGGTTAGTGGTTTTTATCAATGGCTACATACCACCGGTCCGGTAAACTTCATGGAGGACGGAGTGACCGATATGATCGAAGGAAACATCAACAATACTTTCAAGAAAATTCATTTAGACGATCCCCGCCGTACCCCTGAAATGAGTCTGGACGTTTTGAACAACCGTATCCGCGTAAGTGGAAGTTTTGACACACCGGTATTCAGCACCGCACTGTACCACCAATCTACATTCAACGACCTGTTTGTGAAAGGCTTTTCAGTAACAGCAGGTTTGCGCTTGGAATATGAAAAAATGTCTATGAATTATTTCTCGGATAGTAATATTGATTTCGATTTCTTTCTTAAAATGGCAATGCCTCCCCTTAATATTCCATTCAGGAATTTGAATGCTGCACCGCTATTGGAAGGAAAAGAAAAAAACGACTATGTACAGCTACTTCCCAAGCTAGCTTTTAAATACGATTTCAGCCCTGCAAACAATATGTATGTAAGCATAACCAGAGGATATCGTTCCGGAGGTTATAACGTACAGATGTTTTCAGAACTGATACAAAGTGACATGCAACAAAAAATGATTGAAGCCATACTAGACAAAGCACCAGAATCTATGGCAGGTATGATAGAAGGAATGATCAAGCAACACATGCCCAACTACGGAAAAGAATTGAACGTACAAGAAACAACTGTCTACAAGCCCGAGTACAGCTGGAATTACGAAGTGGGATCACATCTCAGTTTGTTCAACGGCAAACTGAAGACCGACCTTGCCGCATTCTACATGGATACCCACGACCAACAAATCGCCAAATTTGTCAATAGTGGCTTGGGACGAATGATGGTCAATGCCGGTAGTAGCGAAAGTTATGGAGTAGAGGCCAGCTTTCTGGCATCCATCAACAAAAACCTGAATATGAATGTAAGTTATGGATATACTCATTCCACATTCAAAAAATATGACGGAGGTACTACATCATCAGAAGAGCAAATTGATTATAGCGGCAATTATGTACCATTTGTTCCCCGCCATACCATGAATGCAGGCGCAAATTATAGTTTCTTTTTCGATAAAAGCAATTGGATGCAAAGCCTGACTTTAGGCATGAGCTATACCGGAGCAGGAAAAATTTATTGGACTGAAAAAAACAATGTCTCACAAAGTTTTTACGGAACACTGAACGGGCGCATTTCTTTGCAGACAAAAGCTTTACAGATAGATGTATGGGGACGTAATTTAACCAACAAGGATTATACAACCTTCTATTTTGAAACCATGCATAGAGGATTCGAACAAAAAAGCAGGCCTTTACAACTGGGAGTGGATATACGTTATCACTTCTAACCATTCTTGCAAAAACAGAAAGGGGGTTCATCACGAACTCCCTTTCTGTTTCCACATTTACCAAATCAAATTTATTTTTTATTCTGTCACACCAAGAAAAGCAAGAACTTTATTATTGCTGTAAATGATACCCATAGCTTCTAGAACAAACCTATTTGTTTTAGTGTATGTACATAGAGAAAATGCTGTTTACAATAGAAAACTGCTTGAGCCTTTGTTAAAAGAAACAAACAATAAAATTATTCATTGACAGCGCCGCAATGAGGACACACTCCTTTATTCTTTATCTTCGCCCCACAATTTCCACAACTGAATTTATACCGGGAAGCATGCTTTATACGATTAAATGACCATACAGCATATACCAATAAACATGGATAACCCAAATAGTAATACGTAGTAAATGTAAAAAACAAATATAAAAAGATACAGCAGGACATCAATCCCAACAAATAAAAACATGCAGCTTCAATATGTGTCTGATGAAACAAATCATCCAAAGTAGCCAACCCCACAAGAATAATCCCCCAAATATTAAACATGAAAAGAGAAAGAATAAAAGGTAAGCTAAAAGGATTCAAAGAAGGATTATAATAAAACTGCTCCCAAGTTCCCGGAACAAAATGCTGAATACTGGCATAAAGCGTAGCTGCTGTAGCTACCAACCAAGAAAGAACTGTAGGAAAAACGCTATCAATATCATTCAACCAGATTAATTGCAGCTTCTGGCGACGAATAGCCCTATGAATATACCAAATACCGAAAAAGCCTAATATGACAAAGAAAGCGATGGTATGAGAATTACTGAAAAAATGAATAAACTGTGACACTGAATCCACAGGAACTACTTTCTCCAACAATTCCTTTTCATGTATCCATCCCATTGTTTCCTGGTCCCGTGCTACCTTTACCCATACAGAATCCACACTATCAGCAGCTTGTATCATAAACTCCGCTACCACCAGCCGTTCTCCTTTAAAAACAGGAAGCACATCAACCAATGGCAGTTGCTGTAACATAAGCGAATCTGAAGTAACCTCAAAATTACTGTTTAATGTATAATGCCGTTCCATCAAATAATTGACAGAATCCCTTTTCTTTTGCGGCATATCCCCACTCAGAGTAACAGGTGAAGGATATTGGCAAGCCATTAAAATAGCCAACACCAAAAACAGTAATCCGATGTACTTACTTTTCAGCATAGACTTTCATCTGACAATTTTTACAATCAAACTCTAAGCGGAAACGTCTGTTATCCGAGCTAACCAAATAATAAGGTTCCCTATAAGGAGAACGCACTTTATGCCAAGAGGGACACCATCCCATACTATAACGCAAACAATGCTTGCAAAACATCAATACCGCTTCTTCTGCCGGAGCCTTTTCATAAGCCGGAGCAATACGCTGCACGCCATGATTCCTATAGAAGGAAACAGCATCAGCATTCATCACATTTCCCAAATAAGTCAATTCATTCACAGGAAAAGCATGATGCGTTCGAGGCAACTTGTAAATTTCCTGCCGATAGTTAATACGGCGCACTTCCAGCAGTTTCTCTATTCCCTTACGGCGAAGTTCGGCAAGCATAGAAGCTGGAATAAACCAATTGTCCGACCAGTCAATCACTATATCTGACGCTTCAAATGGAGTATTTCCTAACTTTCCAAGTTGTGTACGCAAGTTATCTTCCTGCGGAGTACGGGCACGTTCCTTCTCCCTTTCCAGCACCACACTGGCACTGTGATCATCTTCATCGGTCAGAGACAGAGTAAAGCCCCGATTATTTTCAGCCAATTTTAAAATGACAGCAATTTTCCTTTCAGCTGATTTACGCGACATCAACCTCTCAAATTCCTGATCAAAATTACGATAAAGTATCGTACGGGGATTTATCCGAGGCATCTCTTGAGGAAATAACTTATTATTCTCCACCCGGTTTATGCGAAATCCCTGCAACTTACCAGTCTCATCCAAAAAACAGACGCCATCTCCATTATTAAAAGACTTGATTCCGGCTACGGTAAGATAATTACCACGAATTTCCTTCACTGTCCCCATCTCCTCCCCTAAAGACTTGGGAGTATCAAAAGAAAAAATATCCTTATTCCTGTCAAAAAGAAAATAATTAGTAAAACCACGACTGAAACTCTTATCCAATTGAGGTTTGAACTCTAATTTCACTTTCCCCGATGAAGCACGGATATACTCTTTACGACGTTTGAAAACACTATCCAGCTTCTGGCGATAATAAGCTGTTACATTTTTAACGTAAGATACATCCTTCAAACGTCCCTCTATTTTCAGGGAAGAAGCTCCGGCATCCAGCAATTGCTCCAACTCTTCGCTCTGATTCAAATCTTTCAGAGACAATAAATGCTTATTCCTTACTATAGATTTACCGTCCGCATCTACCATATCAAAAGCAAGGCGACAGAACTGGGCACATTCTCCCCGATTAGCACTACGTCCGAAACAAGCCTGACTAACATAACATTGTCCACTATAGCTTACACACAAAGCACCATGTACAAATACCTCCAAAGGCACATCAGGACAAGCATGATGGATATTTCCTATTTCAACAAGAGAAAGTTCACGAGCCAATACCACCTGACGGAAACCTGCCTCAGCCAGGAATCTTACTTTTTGAGGAGTACGATTATCCATCTGTGTGCTGGCATGTAACGGTATAGGTGGCAGATTCAATTCCAACAATCCCATATCCTGCACGATCAAAGCATCCACTCCGGCACGGTATAAATCCCAAATCATTTTTTCCGTATCCTTCAGTTCCTCATCCTTCAGAATCGTATTCACCGTCACATAGATACGGACATTATACACATGAGCGTACCGCACCAACTCAGCGATATCCTCCAATGAATTCCCCGCAGCCGCACGTGCTCCGAAACGGGGAGCACCAATATAAATGGCATCAGCACCGTGATCAACAGCTGCAATACCGCACTCCAGATTTTTAGCAGGAGCTAATAATTCTATTTTTCGTTGTCTGATCATCGTATCTGATTTATATCAAACGGGGTTTCCTGATATACATAATAGTTCAACCAATTAGAAAACAACAAATTGGCATGTCCGCGCCAACGCACCACCGGGGCATTGTCCGGATTATCGTCCTTATAATAATTTACAGGCATTTCAATAGGCAACCCTTTCCCCA
>ERZ779812.383-NODE-383-length-11022-cov-1.96799_pt1 | contig 11022 bp, 10 predicted proteins | sample MGYA00511371_ERZ779812 | MGnify/ENA primary metagenome ERZ779812 (study PRJEB29588, sample SAMEA2159429) | human gut metagenome | biome: human gut; feature: human-associated habitat; material: faeces | place: Denmark | collected 2008/2010 ... | reverse complement strand
GCCGACAACCCGCTGTTTGATGCGCCTAACGCTTTCATCACTCCTCACGTGGCATGGGCCACTCTCGAGGCCCGTGGGCGATTGATGAAGACGGCCGTTGAAAACATAAAGGCGTTCGCCAACGGTGATCCCATCAATGTGGTAGGGTGATGAACGACGACGTTACCATAGCCACTGCCCAGCAACTCATCGAGTTTCTGGGTACTTTTGCCTTTGCCATCTCCGGCATCAGGCATGCGGCGGCCAAGCATTTCGATTGGTTTGGCGGCTACGTGTGTGGCATTGCCGTGGCCATTGGCGGCGGTACGATACGCGACGTTATGCTCGGGGCAACGCCGTTCTGGATGACAAATCCCATATATATTATATGTACGGCTTTGGCATTGTGCATGGTGATACTGTGCTCCAAGCGCATGGAGCGGCTCCAGAATGCCTGGTTTGTGTTCGACACCTTGGGCCTGGCGCTGTTCACCATAGCCGGCATACAGAAAAGCCTCGACTATGGGCAGCCGTTTTGGGTTGCAATAATAATGGGGTGCATCACGGGTTCTGCCGGTGGGGTGATACGCGATATCTTGCTCAACAACGAACCCGTGATACTTCGAAAAGAGATTTACGCCATGGCAAGCGTCGCCGGCGGCTTTGTATATTGGGGGCTGTCGGAGCTGGATGTAGCCATACAGCTGACAGCCCTGCTCAGTTTCGTCATCACATGTGCCATCAGGTTTCTTGCCGTAAGGTATCATGTGTCGTTGCCACAGCTCAAGACCGACGACGAAATCAACAGAGTTGACAATGGTTAGTGCCATTGCCAACTCTGTTGTCATTGCTGTTCTGCTTTCTTGCTTTCGGCTGTTTGCGGCTTTTTTTTCCTCCTGTGTTTCTTTTTGGGCTCCTGTTTCCCCTGTGCGCCCTTGTCTTCTGTTGGTTTGGGCCTGCTCTTTTTGCCTTTCTTTTTCCTGTCGCCATGCCTGTTGCCCTTGCCGTTGCCGCCGCTCTTCTTGGTCGTTACGTATTGCGGCCCGCTACCCAAGCCATCGGGCAATGGGGTCTTTTCCACTTCCTTCTCCAGGAATTTCTCTATCAGGCCAAACGCATACATGTCTTTGTCGCTCACAAACGTGATTGCAACACCGTCGCGGTCGGCACGGGCAGTGCGCCCTATGCGATGCACATAATCCTCGGCGTCGTGCGGAACGTCGTAGTTTATCACCATTAGGATGTCGTCAATGTCGATGCCTCGAGCAACAATGTCGGTGGCCACAAGCACGTCTTTCTGGCCCGACTTAAACTCATACATCACCTCGTCACGTTCCTGCTGGGTCAGGTCGCTGTGCATTTGGCAGCAGTTTATCTTCAGGTGCTTAAGCTCACGGGCTATTTCCTTTGCCTGGTCTTTCTTGCCCGAGAAGATTATAACGCGCTTCAGCTGGTCGGTGCTGAATAGGTATTTGATGATTCCAATCTTCTGTGACTCATAGCAAACATATGCTGATTGCTTTATCTTTTCTGCGGGTTTGCTGACTGCTATCTTCACTTCAACCGGGTTCTTCAGCAGTGTACGGGCCAGTTGCTGTATCTTTTCGGGCATCGTCGCCGAAAACATGATTGTCTGGACTGTGGCGGGCAGCTTGCAATCTGCATGATGTCGTCGCTGAACCCCATGTCGAGCATCCTGTCTGCCTCGTCAAGGACAAAGAAGCTGACCTTGCTTAAGTCTACATTGCCCATCCTGATGTGGCTCAGCAGTCGGCCGGGAGTGGCTATGACCACGTCGGCACCCAGCTTCAGGCTTTTCATCTCCTGGTCATATCTGTTTCCGTCATTGCCGCCATACACGGCAACGCTGCTCACCCCGTCAAGGTAATAACCGAAACCTTGCATGGCCTGGTCTATCTGCTGGGCGAGCTCGCGCGTTGGCGACATCACAATGCAATTGATGGAGTTCTGCGGATAGCCCCCGTCATCAAGCATGCTGAGTATTGGGAGCAGGTAGGCGGCTGTCTTGCCCGTGCCTGTCTGCGCCACTCCTATGATGTCGTGCTTGTCAAGAATCTCCGGTATGCACTTCTCTTGTATTGGTGTACATTCGTCAAAATGCATGTCGTAAAGCGCATCCAGTATGTTATCGTTCAGATAAGTTTCTTCAAATCTCATTAGTTTGGTGCTTTTTTGTAACAGAAATATGCAATAAAGAAATATAGTATATTGGGTATCCATGCCGCCAATATCGGCGGAGTGTTGGCATTGATTGCAAATGTTGAACTTATGGTTTGCAGCAGTATGTAAGAGAAACTGAGCGCCAGCCCGATGCCGAGGTACAATCCCATGCCGCCCTTGCGCTTGCGGGAACTCAGGCTTGCGCCTATGATTGTAAGGATAAACGACGCAAAGCATGTTGCAATGCGCTTGTGATATTCTACCTCATACTGTACGACGTTGCCCGAACCGCGGTCTTTCTGCTTCGATATGTAGCGCTTTAGCTCTGGGCTCGTGAACGTTTCCTGCTGGCCTTTGCTGAATACCAAGTCCATAGGCTCCATCATAACGGTGGTGTCCATCTCCATTCCTGTGGTGATTTGTTCGCGCATTCCTTTCAACGTTCGTATCTTGTAGTTGATTGCTTTCCAATGATACCTGCTGTCAGAAATGGTGTCGTATTGTATGATGTTTGCCGTCATGTGGCTTACGAGCTTCTTGTTCTCAAACTTGTCGAGCGAAAATCCGTATCCCGTTTTGTGCACATTGTCATATTGGGCTATGTATGCAATGACCCCGGGGCCCACTTGCAACTGCACGTTGCTTGCCGAAGTGTTCTTCGTGTTGTTCTTGTAGAGCGATTCAAAATTGTGTCTTACCACCGTGCCTTGGGGTATTACGTAGGCGCCGAGGTAGAAGTTCAGAGCCGAGATGAGGGCCGCTGATATCATGTATGGCCGCAACAGCCGTTTGAAACTCATGCCGCAGGCCATCATGGCTATGATTTCTGAATTGCCGGCCAGCTTCGATGTGAAAAAGATTACAGCGATAAAGACAAACAGCGGACTGAAAAGGTTGGCGAAGTATGGCACAAAATTGGCATAATAGTCAAAGACTATGGCTCGCAGCGGGGCGTTGTTGGTGCTGAACTTTGCCAAGTTTTCGTTTATGTCGAAAACGATAGAGATTGATATTATCAATGCTATCGAATATATATATGTGCCGATAAACTTCTTTATGATGTAGGCATCAATCTTCTTTATGTACCGCAGCGGGTTTGCAAAGTTGAGCACCCGTCCCACTTTTTGAAAGAAACGGGATGCGCCTGCCGTCCGATTCCTGACCGAACGCAACCGTTTCAAGGCCCTGTGACGTTTTCTTAAAGTGCTGTATTTCATATATTACAGGTGGCTGACCTAATTCTTTTTCACTGCTTAAACTCTGCGCCCGAGGTTATCTATCACCCCTTGCTTCCACTTGGTGAAATCACCCTGCATGATATGCCGGCGAGCATCAGACACCAGGCGCAAGTAGAATGCAAGGTTGTGTATGCTTGCTATCTGCATGGCGAGAAGCTCACCAGCCTTGAACAAGTGGTGAAGATAGGCCTTGGTGTATACCAAATCGACCTCGCAACCATCAGGGTCAATTGGTGAGAAGTCTTTTTCCCACTTCTTGTTCCTCATGTTCATTGTGCCGTTATAGGTGAAAAGCATGGCATTGCGCCCGTTTCTTGTGGGCATTACGCAATCGAACATGTCCACTCCGCGCTCTATTGCTTCGAGTATGTTCTGCGGTGTGCCAACCCCCATTAGGTAGCGAGGCTTATCCTTGGGAAGTATGCCATTGACCACTTCAATCATTTCGTACATCGTCTCTGTGGGTTCGCCCACGGCCAATCCGCCTATGGCGTTACCGTCGGCTCCCTTGTCGGCCACGAATTTTGCAGCTTCCGACCTCAGGTCTTTGTACGTACATCCCTGCACAATGGGGAAAAGGCTCTGCTCATATCCGTATAACGGCTCTGTCTCATTAAACCGTTTGATGCATCGGTCAAGCCATCGTTGCGTCATGGCGAGGCTCTTCTTGGCATACGAATAGTCGCTTTGTCCGGGCGGGCACTCGTCGAAAGCCATCATGATGTGGGCCCCGATGACGCGCTCGGTGTCCATTACGTTCTCCGGGGTAAATATGTGCTTAGAGCCGTCTATGTGCGACCTGAACTCGCACCCTTCTTCGCGCAGTTTCCTGATACCGGTTAGGGAGAACACCTGAAAGCCACCTGAGTCGGTCAGTATCGGGCGGTCCCAGCCACCAAAACGGTGCAGTCCGCCGGCAGACTTCAGTATGTCGAGGCCCGGGCGCAAGTAAAGGTGATAGGTATTTCCCAGTATAATCTGGGCCTTCACCTGTTCTTTCAGTTCAGAAAAATGCACCCCCTTGACACTGCCGCAAGTACCCACGGGCATGAATATCGGCGTTTGTATCTGGCCGTGGGCCGTGGTAATGGTGCCAGCCCTTGCGTCGGACATGGGGTCGGTGTGTGTAAGTTCAAATGTCATTACTTCTTTTCTTCTTCAATTTCAAACTTCAACGGGTTGGCCACAAGTTCGTTTGTCAAAGCAAAATCCCACACATCCTGCACGTTCTCTACGTAATGGAAGTTGACTCCCTGCAGGTAAATGTCTGGTATTTCGTCAATATCCTTCCTGTTGTCCTTGCACATCAGTATGTCCGTGATGCCGGCACGCTTGGCAGCGAGAATCTTTTCCTTGATCCCGCCTACAGGCAACACTTTGCCACGAAGCGTTATTTCGCCCGTCATGGCAGTGTTCTTACGCACCTTGCGTTGGGTCAGTGCCGAAGCTATGGAGGTGGCGATGGTTATCCCGGCCGACGGCCCGTCCTTGGGCGTTGCACCTTCCGGCACATGGATGTGTATGTTCCAATTGTCGAATATGCGGTAGTCTATGTTGAGCGTGTTGGCGTGTGCCTTTACATATTCGAGGGCGAGGATGGCCGATTCCTTCATGACATCGCCCAGGTTGCCGGTGAGTGTTAGCTTGGAACCCTTGCCTTTGCTCAGGCTCGTTTCTATGAACAGAATCTCGCCGCCCACACTTGTCCATGCCAAACCGGTGACCACGCCTGCGTAGTCGTTGCCCTGGTAGATGTCGCGGTAGAAAGGTGGCTTTCCAAGCAGGCCCTCTATCTCGTCGGGAGTGATTTTAGTGTAAGGCAGTTCCTGGTTCTTTGCCTTCATGAAGGCCAGTTTCCTTAGCGCCTTGTTTATTTGCTTCTCCAGTTGCCTTACGCCGCTCTCGCGAGTGTACTGTTCGATTATCTTCTCGATGGCAGCCTTGTTGAAAGTCAGCTTCTTTTCTTTGTCGAGGCCGGTGTTTTCTTTTTCCTTGGGAATGAGGTGGCGGCGGGCAATCTCTATTTTCTCTTCGGTGATATATCCGCTTACCTCTATTATCTCCATACGGTCGAGCAGGGGCCTTGGAATGGTGTTAAGGTCGTTTGCAGTAGCTATGAACAACACCTTCGATAGGTCGTAGTCAACGTCGAGGTAATTGTCGTGGAACGCCGAGTTCTGCTCGGGGTCAAGCACTTCGAGCAGTGCCGACGCCGGGTCGCCGTTGACGGTGTTTTGCGTCACCTTGTCTATTTCGTCGAGCACAAAGACGGGGTTTGACGCGCCTGCCTTCTGTATGCTCTTTATTATCCGGCCCGGCATGGCACCTATATACGTACGCCGATGGCCGCGTATCTCAGCCTCGTCGTGCAGTCCGCCGAGCGACACCCTGACATATTTACGGCTCATGGCTGCTGCGATACTCTTGCCGAGGCTCGTCTTTCCTACGCCCGGAGGGCCGTAGAGGCAGAGTATAGGCGACTTCAAGTCGCCCCTGAGGCTCAGCACGGCGATATATTCCAGTATCCTTTCCTTCACCTTTTCCATGCCATAATGGTCTTTGTCGAGCATCTTCTGTGCCCTGTTCAGGTTCAGGTCGTCCTTGGTGTAGTCACCCCATGGCAGCGACACAAGTGTCTGCAGGTAAGTAAGCTGCACGTTATACTCCGGACTTTGAGGGTTCAACTGGTCAAGCTTGTCGGCTTCCTTATAGAATGTCTTGGCCACATCCTGCGGCCACTTCTTCTTCTCGGCCTTTTCGAGCAGCTCGCTCTTTTCCGGCGAGCTTTCGCCGTTGCTCATTTCAGCCTGCAGGTTCTTTATTTGCTGCTGCAGGAAGTAGTTGCGTTGCTGCTCGTCAATGTCGTCGCGGGTCTTGTTCCTTATGTCCTGCTTGAGGCTCAGCAGCGAGAGCTCCCTGTTGATTATGCGCATTGTGCTGAACAGCCGCTCCTTGATGGAGTCCTTTTGCAGCAGGTCCATCTTCTCCTTGATGGTGAAAGCCATGTTGGAGCAGATGAAGTTGAGCGCCATAATGTTGTTGTTGACATTCTTTATTGCAAAAGATGCCTCTTCGGGTATGTCGTCGTTGAGCTTGATGTATTCGTTGGTAATGTGGCGCAGGTCGTCCATTGCGGCCACAAACTCGCTGTCTTCCTTCTCCGGCACTATCTCTACCGCAGGCTCCACCTTGCCGTAGAGATACGGCTTCTTGCGTGTTATCTCGTTCAGCTTGAGCCTTCCGAAGCCCTGCACTATGGCGGTGATGTTGCCGTTTGGCAGCGACAGTATCTTCACCACGCGGGCATATACGCCGTATTCGTACAGGTCGGTCTTGCCGGGCTCGTCAACCTCGGGGTCTCTCTGGCACACAATGCCTATCATGATGTTGGCTTTTTCAGCCCTCTTCACCAAGCTCATGCTTGTTTCTCGCCCAATGAGGATAGGCGATACCACCCCCGGGAACAGCACAAGGTTCCTTACGGCAAGTATAGGCAGGGAGGTTGGCATGTCAGACGACTTGGACAATTCGCTGTAATCGCCTTCGATGTCTGCAATCATTGAGAAAGACTTATTTTGTTTGTTGTCCATTTAGAATCGTTATATTTTTTCGAGTTGCAAAGTTAAGCATTAAAATTGAATTGTGGAAATTGGCGGAATGGAATTTGCAAATGCCTGACATAAAAATGAGAGGACAACCGTTTGTGGCCGTCCTCTCATCTTCTGTACGCCTGCAGGGGGTCGAACCCTGGACACCCTGATTAAGAGTCAGGTGCTCTACCAACTGAGCTACAAGCGCATCGTTTGTTGTTTTGCGGGTGCAAAGGTACGCAGTTTATTTTATTCCACCAAACTTTTTGCCGATTTTTTTTACTTTGACCATCATTTTTCTTTGTTTCGCCCTGTTTTTTGCAGCCTGGCGGCAGTGTTTATGCCTGATAAGACCGAAGCGGACAGGTTGGCGTGCATAGGTAAATATGGTTTACAAGCGCCTGTCATGCCGGTGGCCTTCGGCGGTTTCATGTTGCAGTATGGCCTATATTATAGTATGGTACAGGCCGTTTGGGCGTGCGATTCGGGCCGTTTTGCAAAGCCAAACCGTGCATTTCGTAACATGCTCTGTAACAGAGGGTCGTGCAAGGCGCTTGATTTTCCGAAATTGTTGTACAATGATTGCGTCATGCCATCACAGTCGGCATGTGTGGGGCCTGCCCTGTGCAGGGTGTGCTTCGGCAGGGGCTTTGCGGCAATGCGTTAGCGTGGCTTTTGGCATCCGGCTCAAGCCGACACCTGATTTTTCCGCTTCAACCGTCTCTTGTTTGCAGGCATTTTGTTAATTTTGCACCCAAAAATCAATACACTATGCGCTATTTCATCACATTGAGTTATGACGGCGGCCGCTATCATGGCTGGCAAGTGCAACCCAACGGCAATTCGGTGCAGGCTGAAATGGAAAAGGCTCTGACGGTACTCTTGCGCAAGCCCGTATCCATAGTGGGGGCCGGGCGTACCGACGCAGGCGTGCACGCTCGGAAGATGGTGGCACATTTCGATTTCGACTCCGAGATAGACTGCGGTAATCTTGTATACAAGTTGAACAGGTTTTTGCCTTACGACATATCCGTATGCAGCGTCGAGCATGTGCCCGACGACATGCACGCGCGCTTTAGCGCCACGCTCCGCACCTACCATTATTACATTCACCTGCGTAAAGACCCGTTTGTGAGGGCATATTCCTGCGCTATCCATTACGACCTGGACTTTGAGTTGATGAACCGTGCTGCCGCCATGCTGACGGAATACAGCGACTTCGGCGCTTTCTGCAAAAGCAACTCTGACGTCAAGACCACACTTTGCGACGTCAGGTCGGCTGCCTGGCACCAGGTGTCGCCATGCTCATGGTATTTTGAAATAAGTGCCAACCGTTTTCTGCGCAACATGGTGAGGGCCGTGGTGGGCACGCTTATAGAGGTGGGCCGCCACCGTATGACGCTGCCAGAATTCCGTAAGGTGGTTGAAGGCAAGGCCCGCACGGAAGCCGGCGAGTCGATGCCCGGACACGCATTGTTCTTGGAAGACATTAAATATTAATTATTATCATGTGGTTAGTTTTTGCATTTTTGTCGGCAGCATTGCTGGGGTTTTATGACGCTTTCAAGAAAGAAGCGTTGTCGGGCAATGCCGTCCTTCCTGTATTGTTTCTGAACACGATGTTCTGTTCCGTTATTTTCTTGCCGCTGATACTGGCCAGTGCCTATACCGACTTGCTCGACGGGTCGGTGTTCTACGTGCCAACAGCCGGGTGGGAGGTTCACAAGTACATACTGCTGAAGAGCTGCATAGTGCTCAGCAGTTGGGTGTTTGGATATTTCGGCATGAAGAACCTGCCGCTTACCATTGTCGGGCCAATCAATGCCACGCGCCCGGTGATGGTGCTTGTTGGCGCGTTCCTGTTCTTTGGCGAGCGGCTCAATGTTTGGCAATGGATAGGTGTGTTGCTTGCCGTGGCCTCGTTTTTCATGCTAAGCCGCAGCGGCAAGAAGGAAGGCATAGACTTTAAGACCAACAGCTGGATATGGATGATAGTTGCCGCGGCCGCCTTGGGGGCAGTAAGCGGGCTGTATGGCAAGTACCTGATGGCCCCCGTGGGTGCCGGCGGGGTAGGGCTCAACCAGATGATTGTGCAGAGCTGGTATAACATCTACCAATTTTTCATGATGGGGGCCATGCTGCTTCTGATATGGTGGCCCACACGCAAGCGCACCACGCCATTCCATTGGCACTGGAGCATAGTGTGCGTGAGCATTTTTCTAAGCGCAGCAGACTTTGTCTACTTCTATGCCCTGACTATACCCGGGGCCATGATAAGCATCGTGTCGATGATACGCCGTGGCAGCGTGGTGGTTAGTTTCCTCTTCGGCGCGGTGGCTTTCCACGAGAAAAACCTCAAGGCCAAGGTTGTCGACCTGGCCTTGGTGCTGCTCGGCATGGTATTCCTCTACATCGGGTCGCGCTGACATTGCATGCCGGAGGCGTTCCGGCGGCCATGCAGCCCATGCATCCCACGGCATCTGCCGGGGCGGCATGGGCTGTTTTTATGGCCGGCTATATATTTCACATCTATATATTTGGTGGTTTAAATGTTTTTTCTTAATTTTACAAACAGAAAGAAATAACATTTAACTTTTTGATTTATGATAGATTATTTAGCTGCCAATTTGTGGGCAATGTGGCTGGCTCTGTCCGTCGTTCTGCTCATTGTAGAGTTGTGCTCAGGTGGTTTCTTTATCATGTGTTTTTCTGTCGGTGCTGTATGTTCGGCAATAGTGGCACCATTTGCGGGCATATACGTGCAGCTGGGCGTTTTCATATTGATATCGGCATTGAGCGTAGTCATGGTGCGTCCATTGGCGCTCAAGTATCTCCACAGGCATGACGACGTGCGTGTAAGCAACGCCGACGCAATAATAGGTCGTACGGGGACGGTCAGCCAGGTCATCCCGGTGGGCGGCTACGGGCGCGTGGCCCTCGACGGAGACGACTGGAAGGCCTGTTCTTCCGACACGGAAGAGCTGCCCGCTGGCACCATGGTCAAGATAATAGACAGGGAAAGCGTGATTGTGAAAGTAACCAAATTAAAATAATTTAGCCTATGATTTATGTATTAATCGGGTGCGTAGTGTGCATCCTCCTCTTCGCCAAGATGGCGTTGGTAATCATCCCTCAGTCCGAGACAAAGATAATAGAGCGTCTTGGCAAGTATTATGCAACGCTGCAACCTGGCATAAACTTCATCATCCCGTTTATTGACAGGGCCAAAGAGATTGTCGTACTGCAGCGTGGAAGGTATTCTTACACGACGTCGATTGACCTCCGTGAGCAGGTATATGACTTTCCTAAGCAGAACGTCATAACCAAAGACAATGTACAGACGGAAATAAACGCGCTGCTTTATTTCCAGATTGTCGACCCGTTCAAGGCTGTGTATGAAATCAACAACTTGCCCAATGCCATAGAAAAGCTGACGCAGACAACGCTACGAAACATCATAGGAGAGTTGGAACTCGACCAGACGCTGACCAGTCGCGACACGATAAACACCAAGCTAAGGTCGGTGCTGGACGATGCAACCAACAAATGGGGCATCAAGGTCAACCGCGTTGAGCTGCAGGATATTACGCCGCCGGCGAGCGTGCTCAGCGCAATGGAGAAGCAGATGCAGGCCGAGAGAAACAAGCGTGCCACCATATTGACCAGCGAAGGCCAGAAAGCTGCCGACATATTGCAGTCGGAAGGCGAGAAGACGGCCATCATCAACCGCGCCGAGGCAGCCAAGCAGGAGGCCATATTGAATGCAGAAGGCGAGGCACAAGCGCGCATAAGGAAAGCCGAGGCCGAAGCAATTGCCATACAGAAGATAACCGAGGCTGTTGGCAAAAGCACCAACCCGGCAAACTATCTGCTTGCCCAGAAATACATACAGATGCTGCAAGAGGTGGCGCAAGGCGACAAGACAAAGACTGTCTACCTGCCTTACGAGGCCACAAACCTTATGGGCAGCATCGGAGGAATAAAAGACCTGTTCAAGTCTGAGTAGCAAGACAGAGACAGAAAAGACAACCGTG
>ERZ779812.382-NODE-382-length-11047-cov-2.34261_pt1 | contig 11047 bp, 8 predicted proteins | sample MGYA00511371_ERZ779812 | MGnify/ENA primary metagenome ERZ779812 (study PRJEB29588, sample SAMEA2159429) | human gut metagenome | biome: human gut; feature: human-associated habitat; material: faeces | place: Denmark | collected 2008/2010 ... | reverse complement strand
TTGCGCCACGCCGTGTCTGCTGTGCTACTGAGTATAAGAGATTTAGGAAATTTATTGGTAAAAAGCCAATAAAATATTTGCAAATCGCCATTTTGTGTATTATCTTCGCATCAGATTTCCAAGAAAAACACACAAATCAAAACCGAGAATTATGTTTGAGCACAAAATCATGAGAAACCAAGAACTGATGGCAAACTGGCAACGCAGCCTGAAGAAAGCCATCGAAACCAACCGCTACGACAGCCGTTACAACGTGATAGACCGTGCGCTCCGCGGCGGCACACCACGCTACGACGTGAGTTACGACTACGCGTTGCGAATGATGTATCAGATGGTGCGCGACGGCAAGCCATGCTCCCGCCGGAGTAAACTGAAGCGTCAGATGTGGGAGGAGATAAGCCTCCACGTCAGGCGCGTCATGCACAGGCGCAAATGCACGATTGCCGAAGCCGTGGCGACAGTGCTTGCCGAGCAAAAAGCGTCACGCTACTTCCTGTCGAAAAAACAAGCTTCAAAAATCATCTACCATGAAATACACAACCGCAGCAATCATCGTATCCACACTGTTTAGCCTATCCTCGTGCCACAGCCATAGGGCAGTGGAGAGCACTGCGGGATTGCAGACACACACGGAAACGGCCGACAGCGTCGCCGCCACACGCCGCACCACGGCATCGGCGAAAGAGGCATCGGAAACCGTTGAGATAAACTTCTTTGCCCCCGACTCGACAGGCCGTCAAGCCGTGAGAAGCATAAGCCGGCACCGCCGGCTTGCAGCCGAGGAGCGCACCGACACAGTGGCGGTGGCAGCTACAGGCGTGAGCATCGGGACGACAGAGCAGACCACATCGACGCGCCGGCTGCCTACGCGCTACCGACTTTCGCTTGCCGCATTGCTTGCGGCAGCAACAACACTAATCTTGATAACCTTTACAATTAAAAAAAGACAATGAACAACACACGAAAAATCACAATTTCAATCGACATTGAGCAAGTGCTTAAAACAGTTTATGCCGAGAGTGCGTGCCTCGCCTTGATGAGCGGCCGCGACAGCCGTCCGGCAGTAATCTCCGATTGCTCGGCGTTTATTGCCTCAACGCCTGGCTATGTCTTGCCGGCGAACTTGCGAGCATCGTAGACAGTCAATCGTTTTCGATTCCCTCCGACAGCGACACCACCTACACGCTGTCGCTGACCGTTGACGGCGTCGGCACCGCCCAGAGCCTGCGCCGCTATGCAGAGCGCTATGTCGCACAGTCGGTGCTTGCCAGCTGCTATGCCGCCCGCGAGAGTCTTGCCATGCAATTCCGCGACAACGCCGCCCGGACGCTATCCGGTCTGCGCCTTGCCGCCACGCTCTCCGACAGGGCCGATTGTTGGCTGTAAAGCGTTGACAGACTGCCTCGTTATCAAATTTTCACAAAATGATAGGTATGCCGCAGCGGTCAAATTACGCTGATTTAGGTATTGCGGAAGGCAATGCGCCGACGTAATTTTACGACCAGAAAAACAACAATGAACAATTAAACTACACGAAGATGAAAATTGGTATTTTTTATGGCTCAACAACAGGCGTTACCGAGGCTGTTGCAGAGCGAATAGCGAAGAAACTCGGCGTAGCCTCCGCCGACGTGCACAATGTAGGGTCGGCCACAGCCGCCCATGCCGGGGGCTACGCCGGCGAGCTACAAGACGACTGGTACGACTTTCTCGACCAGCTGAAGAGTCAGGACTTGACAGGCAAGAAAGTAGCATTGTTCGGCTGCGGCGACTCCTCGTCGTTCAGCGACACGTTTTGCAGCGCCATGGGCGAAATCCACGACGGTCTGGCAGCCACCGGCTGCACGTTTGTCGGTCAGGTCGATGCCTCCGGCTATACCTACGATGATTCGGCGGCAGAGAGCGGCGGCAAGTTTGTCGGTCTGGCACTCGACGAAGTCAACGAAGACGACAAGACCGACGGACGCATCGACGCCTGGGCCGCACAGCTGAAGACCGAGGGCGTAGAATAACCGAGAGACAGAAACAAACGTCAATGACAAAATAAAAAACGACCAACGACAATGATGGAAATAGCCAACACGATGCTGTCGAGCGAGCTTCAGGTGTTTCTCAACTATGTGTACGAATATAAGAAAGGCGTGCGCAACATAGTGCTATGCACGCTGAACCGCCGCTATCTGGCGGCAGCCGTGGCGCGACTCGACGATCAAGGCATCTGCCACTTCGAGCAGTCGGCCAACGAGAACAACGTCAATCTGTATTTCGGCAAGCCGGAATGCATTGCGGCGGTAAGGCAGTTTATCGTGCGCCCGCTCCATCAGTTGTCGCCCGAGGAGGATTTCATCCTCGGAGCACTGCTTGGCTACGACATCTGCCTGCAGTGCGAGCGGTTTTGCACGCGCAAGAAGCGAGCCGACGCTATGGCGCAGTGCGCCGGATGAAAGAATTAACGAAGTGTCTTTTCAAGCCGTCCCGGCGAGGACGGCGAAAAAGAAAGGCGAGTCTCTTTCGGGACTCGCCTTTTTAGATTTATTGAAGTGAAATGTTATTTCACGAGAACCTTAGTAGTCTTGCCATCGACAACAACTACGTAGATGCCGCTTGCAACGAAGAACTGAGCGTCCTTGCTGTTTACAGCGACAGCCTGTCCGGCAGCGTTGAAGATAGAAACAGCGTTAGCCTCACCGATGATGCGGATTTCGCCGATACCAGCAACAGCCTTAGCCGCTTCAACGGCAGCGTCGTTGACGTTGTCGCCCAGACGGACAGCATAGATAGTGTTGAGACCGAGGTCGACAGTGATGCTGTATGCACCGCTCTTGATCTTGTAAGAAGTGTCGCCGTTCAAGCCGATAGCAGACATAGTCTTGTCGGCAAGCTCAGTATCCTTTACAGCCGGACCGTAGCGATGAGCGTTGACATCGTCCCAAGTGCCAGGAGTTGAAGTGAATGCGAAGTAGCCATAGTCGTTTTCATCGGCAGCGAGAATCGAGACGTTATCAATCTGATAGATGCCCTCAGATATCGGGTTGGCAACGTGAGTCTCGTCGGCAGGATCCCAAGCGTTAGGCTCAACAGTGCCAAGGAGGTAAAGCTTCTCAGGATAAACCACCGGAGCTTCGCCAGCAACGAGGACAGTCATATTCTTAAGGTCGACAGTGAGTTCGAATTCGCCTTCCTCAGCCACGCGGATAGCGCCGGCAGCCTTCACGATAGGCATAGCCTGGTTGAGAGTAACGGCAGCGTTGTCGACCTCAAAACCGTAGCGGTTGGCGTTGACAACATCCCAGTCAGCGTTAAGCACTGTAGTGATACCGAAGTTGCAAGGACCTGTTAGAGTGCCAGTGTAGACACCGTTTTCCCCCTTGGTCAATTTCACGCCGTCTTCAGGGTTCCATACATTATTAGAACAGATGATGTAAACAGAAGCAGGATACTCGTCGCTTGAGATGTTGATGTCGTATTTGCTTGGAGCGGCAACGACAACTTCACCGTTTTCGCGAGGAAGAGCGACAGTTTTCAACAACTCACCGCTGTTGCTGACAATGTAGAGGTTGTTTGCGCAGTCCCAAGCGATGTCGTTGAGGTTGCGGCCGATAGTAGTGGCGAATTTGTATTTCTCAGTCAAAACAGGAGCGCCATTGTCGTCCTTAGAAACCTCGAATACAGTGAGAGTCTTGTCAGAAGTACCGATAGCGAGGAGAGAGAAGTCGGCGTTGAAGCGGATGCCGCCACCGCCGTAGAAGCCGCCCTTGTCGTTAGAGTCAACCTTGTAGTCCTCTACGCCCTCAGCGTTGATGTGAACCAAAGTAGGTTCCGCTTCCGTAGCTTTAGAGCGAGAGTTGGCATACCATATACCGCCCTCGTTGTCGTAGATTGCAGTAGTGTTGGTGTGAGAGATGGTGTATTTACCAGTCAAAGCGTCGATAGCCTGTGTCGGAGCGGCATCCCAAGTCGTGGCTTTGCCGATGTAGTACTCGTCGGTGCGGTAGCCAGAGTAAGAGAAGCTGGTGCCGCTTGCGTTTGTAGAAAGCATCAGAATCTTGAGACCAGAGCCAAAGCCAGCGAGGTCCATACTTACGTTAGGCGCAGCGATAAATTCGCCAGCCTCGTTTGTGATTTCGTAAGTGTCAGGGTTTGCAGTGCCCTTGATCACCGGCTTGAACGCAGCGTTGAGGTCGGTTGGGTCAACCTGCCAGAGCGCGATACCATTAGAGTTCTGACCACTCAGGAAGATACGTCCGTCGGCAGCGATACGCACTTTTCGAGGGTCGTAAGAAGTTTTTCCGTTAGGGAATGTAGTCTGGAAAGTCTGACCGCCCTTGAAAGCATATTTGCCTTCAGCGTTTTTGATAGGGTTCATAGTCGGGTCGAAAGCATACAGACCATTGTTTTCGCCAGAAGAGTGGTAGCCGGTAGGTTTCGCCGCCATAGCCTCGGCAACAAGGATTCGTCCGAAGTTAGGGCTGTCGGTGTTGTTGTCTACGTCCACGCTTGACGGGTGGTAGAAGCTGTATTTCTTAGTGCTTACAGTAGGCTCGGCAACAGTGGCGCTTGTAACGGCAACCTTGAATTGCACCAACGCGTCTTTAGGAACGTCGGCACCCGGGACTTCAACAGAGTTGAGGTTTTTGAGGGTCGTCATTTCATAGTCTCCGTAGGTAGCGACAGTAGTACCTTCGTATTCCTTTGTCATTTCGCCGTCGACAAACATCTGAACCTTTACAGATTCAGCAGGAGCGTTCAAACGATAAGAAACAGTGTAGTTTTCAGCGGCAGGTTCCACCTTGATGTCATAAGCGTAAGCGTTGCGTGCCTCAAGAGCAGGAAGCGGCTTAGGAATAGAGAATGTGTACTTTGCAGCGAACTGACCGCAGTGGTATTGGTAGATTGTGGCGTTGAATTCGTCTACCTTCTCTGCATTGAGCGAAGTGCCGAAACTTGTGCCGTTGGCAGCGCCCTCAGCAGCGTGTGTTGCTACTACGGTGTTTGTGCTTCTGTCCACAATCTGGAAACCGTCGGTGAAATCAACACCGGTAGGTTCGATTGTGTATTGAGTACCGTTGAGGGTAACTGCGTCGATGCCTGTAGAACCGTTTACACCAGCATTCTCAAGAGTTGTCCAGTTTGTTCCATCAAAAACATAAACCTCTTTTACTCCCTTGTCCTTAAGGATGATGGCATCGCTTTCCGGATCGTTTGTCAAAGGTTGTGCGATACAAGTGGTTTGGAAGTTGGCAAAAGTGGTTTCAATAACCTTGCTCTTTTCAACAACCTGGGCACTGTTTGCAAAGAACAATTTTACAATCTTATTGCCATTGGACGGGCAGAAGAAAACGGCGCCGCCAGTCTCGCTTGTGATGTCGCCGACAACTTTGCCGAACACGTCCATACGGCTTGTGCTTGTCACGCTTTCCGGGATTGTCACCTCAAATTCGGAAATGACACCGGTTGTCTTGTTCCAAATTTTCAACGAAGTCATTTTGCCGCCCCATTTCCAGAGGTTGGCAACGAGAAGGTTGCCTTTGGAATCAACAGAAGTGCATACGCCGGCCGCTCCAACCTCAAGAGTGTTCTTGTTTGTGCCGTCGAACGATGCGATTTTTTGCGCTGTCATGTCATTGACAAAGACTTTTCCGTCGAAACCAATGCCCCAACGGGCATTGCCGGCTGTAGGCAGACCCTCGGTCACCTTCCAGTCCTGCGTCAAAGTCTGTGCATTCATAGCCATGGCTGTCGATGCAATGGTCAAGCCAGCCAACAGAATGTGTTTAAAAGACTTTCTCATAAAAAAGATTTTAAGTTAATAAATGATGTGTATTCTGTATTTTTCTTTGTTCTTTTTCGGTTAGGTTATTACTAAACTGCGTAAAGAAATGAAATTTCTTTGAGAAACAAGCATCGGGAACAAGTTTTTAACTTATTTAACCCACAGAATGAGTGGCAACTGCCGCGGTAACGGAACAGGCATCCCAGGCGAACGTCAAAAAAACGCGTTGAGGATGCTAAAAAAACGTATAATTTGCTTGGCAGTGTTAAATATCGCTAATTATAAGACAGTTTTTGAGCCGTTGAAACCAAATGTTTGTGCATTTGTCTATTAATAAGTATATTTGCAGACGGAAATGGAGGGGGCGGAAGTCTTCTCCATTGTTTTATTAATACATCAACAATTGAAGAATGATTGACAAAAGCGCGCTGACAGCAGTCTTGGAGCGAGGAATGGAAGGCACCGACCTTTTTCTCGTCGACGTCAGAATCAGCAAGGACAACAACATCGTGGTGGAAATCGACAGCGACACAAGTGTGGACATAGATGAGTGTATCCGCCTTAACCGACTTGTTGAGAGCGAGTTTGACCGCGACGAGGAAGATTATGAACTTGAAATCGGCTCAGCCGGACTGACATCGCCACTGCGCGTAGAGCGCCAGTATCACAAGAACGAAGGCAACGAGGTTGAAGTGCTTACCGCCGACGGTCGCAAGCTCAAAGGCATCCTCAAGAGTGCCGACGCCGACGGCTTCGTGCTTACGGTGGTCAAGAAAGTGAAACCCGAAGGCGCCAAGCGTCCGGTGGAGCAGGAGGAAGACCTCCGCTTCGGTTATAACGAAATAAAATATACAAAATACGTAATCCAGTTTTAAGACATTATGGCAAAGAAAGAGGAAACCATAAGCATGGTAGACAGCTTTTCGGAGTTTAAAGAGCTGAAGAATATCGACAAGACCACAATGATCAGCGTGTTGGAGGAATCGTTCCGCAACGTGCTGGCAAAGATGTTTGGATCGGACGAGAATTTCGTCGTAATCATGAACCCAGACAAGGGCGACTGCGAGATTTATCAAAACCTCACAGTAGTGGCCGACGGCGCTGTAGAGAATCCGAGCATGCAGATCGGTCTTACCGACGCCCGCGAGATTGACCCGGAATGCGAGATCGGCGAGGACGTTACGAAAGAAATCGTGTTTGAGAAATTCGGCCGCCGCGCCATCCTGACACTCCGTCAGACGCTCGCATCCAAGATACTCGATCTTCAGAAAGACGCCATCTATACCAAGTTCAAGGCAATGGAAGGCGAGATTGTAGTAGGCGAGGTCTACCAAATCTGGAAACGCGAAGTGCTTGTTCTTGACGAGGAGCACAACGAGCTCATCCTCCCGAAGGAAGAGCAGATTCCGAGCGACCGTTACCGCAAGGGCGAAACCATCCGCGCCGTCATCAAGGAAGTACAGAACGCCAACAACAACCCGAAGGTGATAATTTCGCGCACAAGCCCTGAATTCCTCCGCCGTCTGTTTGAAATTGAGGTGCCGGAGATTCACGACGGACTCATCCTGCTTAAAGGCATCGCCCGCATCCCTGGCGAGCGCGCCAAGATAGCCGTAGAGTCGTATGACGACCGCATCGACCCGGTCGGCGCATGCGTCGGCGTGAAAGGCTCCCGTATCCACGGCATTGTGCGCGAGTTGCGCAACGAGAACATCGACGTGATTAACTACACAACGAATCCCGAACTCTACATCCGCCGCGCCCTCAGCCCCGCCAAGGTGTCGTCAATCCGCATCAACGAGGAAGAGAAGTGCGCCGAGGTGATGCTGCTTCCGGAAGAGGTGTCGCTTGCCATCGGAAAAGGCGGTTTGAACATCAAGCTTGCCACAATGCTGACCGGCTATCAGATCGACGTTTACCGCTTCACAGAGGACAGCGACGACATTTATCTTGATGAATTCAGCGACGAAATCGACAGCTGGGTTATCGACGCCCTCAAAGGCATCGGCTGCACCACGGCAAAAGCCGTCCTCAACATGCCACGCGAGCAGATAATCGACAAAGCCGACCTTGAGGAAAGCACCGTCGACCAAGTGCTCGATATATTGAAAGCGGAATTTGAGGATTAACAACAGGAAACTTAACAAGCAATATGCCAATAAAGATAAGCAAAGTAGCAAACGATTTGAATGTGGGGATTCCTACGCTGGTGGAATTTCTGCAGAAACACAATCAGGAGGTCGGCGATCCCGGCAACCTGAACCTTCGCATCTCCGACGAGCAGCACGAAATGCTGGTGCGCGCGTTTAAAAACGACAAAGACTTGAAGTCGAAGTCGGAGCGCTATGCCTCGGAGCGTCAGAAGGACAAAGTGAAAAACAAGGCATCGCAAGAGCCTAAAAAGCCGGAGCAGATAAAGACTGTTGTGGAAACCGTGCAGAAGCCGAAGATTCTCGGCAAAATCGAACTCGACAAGCACAACAACCCTGTCGTTGAAGAGAAGAAGCCAGAGCCCAAGCCAGCACCTGCGCCCGCACCCGCACCGAAACCTGCGCCGAAACCGGAACCTAAACCAGAGGTAAAGAAAGAGGTAAAGGAAGAGGTTAAGAAGGCGGAGGTGAAAGTGGAGGCAAAGCCAGCCCCGCAGCCACAGAGCGCGCCGAAAGCCGCAGCGCCTGAGGTTTCGGAATCCAACGAAATCAAGACTGTCGTGGCAACAATCGCCGCTCCTAAGATTCTCGGCAAAATCGACCTTGACGCCATCAACCAGTCGACCCGTCCGAAGAAGAAGTCGAAGGAGGAAAAGCGTAAAGAGCGCATCGCCAAGGAAAAACAAGCCAACGGAGGCGCAAACGCCGACAGCGAGAAGCGCAAACGCAAACGCATCGGCAAGGAGAAAGTAGACATTGAGCATCCGGGCGGACAGCAAGCCGGCGGACAGAAGCAAGGTGGAGGCAACAACGACAGCCGCCGCAACAAGAACAAGAACGCCGACCGTCCGAACAACAAGGCCAAGCGCCACATAAAGGCAGAGGTCAGCGAAGAAGACGTGCAGAAGCAGGTTAAGGAAACACTTGCGCGCCTCACCAACAAGCCTCAGAAGAAGAGTGCTAAATGGAGAAAAGAGAAGCGCGAGGCTTTTGAAGAGCGCGAGCGCGAGGAAGCCGCATTGGAGGCAAAGGAAAGCAAGACGCTGCGCATCACAGAATTCGTGACAGCCAACGACTTGGCACTGATGATGGATGTGCCGGTCAACAAGGTTATCGCCACATGTATGAATATCGGCGTGATGGTTTCCATCAACCAGCGACTCGATGCTGAGACCATCAACCTTGTAGCAGAAGAATTCGGTTTCAAGACAGAATATATCAGTGCGGAAGTGTCGGAGGCAATCAACGAGGAGGCCGACTCCGAGGAAGATTTGCTGCCGCGTCCGCCGATTGTGACCGTGATGGGACACGTAGACCACGGTAAGACATCGCTGCTCGACTACATCCGCAACGCCAACGTTATCGCCGGCGAGGCTGGTGGCATCACGCAGCATATCGGAGCCTACAACGTGAAGCTTGAGGACGGCCGCCGCATCACGTTCCTCGATACCCCGGGCCACGAGGCATTTACGGCAATGCGTGCCCGCGGAGCCAAGGTGACGGATATCGCCATCATCATCGTTGCCGCCGACGACAACGTGATGCCGCAGACCATCGAGGCAATCAACCACGCCTCGGCAGCCGGTGTGCCAATCGTGTTTGCAATCAACAAGATAGACAAGCCTGCCGCCAACCCGGACAAAATCAAGGAGGAGCTCGCCAATATGAACTACCTCGTGGAAGACTGGGGTGGAAAATATCAGTCGCAGGAAATCTCAGCCAAGAAGGGTATCGGCGTTAAAGAACTGCTCGACAAGGTGCTTCTCGAGGCAGAGATGCTAGACCTTAAAGCCAACCCCAACCGAAAGGCAACAGGCTCGATTATCGAGTCGTCGCTCGACAAGGGTCGCGGCTATGTGGCAACCGTGCTTGTGAGCAACGGAACGCTGCGTGTGGGCGACATCATGGTGGCAGGAACAAGCTATGGCAAGATCCGCGCCATGTTCAACGAGCGCAACCAGCGCATCACGGAGGCAGGCCCTGCGGCACCGGCATTGGTGCTCGGTCTGAACGGTGCGCCGACCGCCGGCGACACGTTCAACATTCTGGACACCGACCGTGAGGCACGCGAGATAGCCACGCGCCGCGAGCAGTTGCAGCGCGAGGTCAAGGAGCGCACCCGTCGTATGCCTGGCCTCGACGACATTGCCCGCCGCCGCGCATTGGGCGAGTTCCACGAGTTGAACCTTATCGTCAAAGGTGACGTTGACGGCTCAATCGAGGCGTTGAGCGATTCGCTTATCAAGCTGTCGACACCAGAGGTTCAGGTCAACGTAATCCACAAGGCCGTGGGTGCGATTTCGGAGAGCGACGTTACGCTTGCCGCCGCATCCGACGCCGTTATTATCGGCTTCCAGGTGCGTCCGTCGGTAGCCCGCCGTCTGGCAGAGAACGATGGCGTCGACATCCGTCTCTACTCAATCATCTACGATGCAATTGAGGAGGTTAAAGACGCAATGGCAGGAATGCTCTCGCCGGAGCTCAAAGAAGAGGTTACCGGTACGGCAGAAGTGCTTCAAACCTACAAGATATCGAAGGTCGGCACGATTGCAGGCTGTATGGTGCGCGAGGGCAAGGTGAAACGCACGAGCAAAGTGCGCCTTATCCGCGACGGCATTGTCATCTACACGGGCGAGCTCGGCTCTCTGAAGCGTTTCAAGGACGATGTCAAGGAAGTGTCGTCGGGCTACGACTGCGGTCTTAACATCGCCAACTACAACGACGTGAAGGAAGGCGACATGATTGAAGCCTACGAAGAAGTAGAGGTCTCAAAAACGCTGTAAACGCAGGCAATGCGGACAGTGAGTGTCAACATCGGAACTAATCTCGGCGACCGTGAGGCAAACTTGCGCCGCGCCGTTGACGAGATAGCCCGCAGCGTTGGCAGCACCCCGCGAGTCTCAAGCATATACGAATCTGAAGCATGGGGTTATCAGTCTGATAACCCCTTTTTCAATATCGCTGTCGAGTTTGAGAGCGACTTGCCCGTCGGGCGTCTGCTCGACATCTTCCAGCGCATCGAGCGCGAGGCGGGAAGCTCCAGCCACCGCAATGCCGACGGCAGTTATGCCGACCGTCAGCTTGACATCGACATCGTGTATGCCGGCGATGAGGTTGTCGACAC
>ERZ779812.362-NODE-362-length-11393-cov-1.52381_pt1 | contig 11393 bp, 17 predicted proteins | sample MGYA00511371_ERZ779812 | MGnify/ENA primary metagenome ERZ779812 (study PRJEB29588, sample SAMEA2159429) | human gut metagenome | biome: human gut; feature: human-associated habitat; material: faeces | place: Denmark | collected 2008/2010 ... | reverse complement strand
AACTCATTGCCCTCTTCTGACTGCATAGTTATAACAGGAATTGTCGCCGCAGACATAGTTGTTGCCGATGGTGTAACTGACTCAAAACTCATTGACAAAAATGTGAGCACCATCGTAACTATAAATATTATTCCAAGTACAAGATACTTAGAACTTACCTTTTTATCAGATTTTCTCATATTATCTCCATTCTTATATAAGCTTGTCGATTGTCAGTTCCAAATTCAATGCCTCTAACATATCTTTAGTCTTTTCTCTGGCAGAGATGTCTTCTTTACTACTCTTAACTGCCCTTATAAGAAGATTTTTAGGAGTATGCTCCATATCTATGAATTCCAATATCTGTGTATCATAGCCATTAGCTGTAAGAAGCTTGGCTCTTGCCGCATCTGTTACTATAGCCGCCATTCTTTCTTTTAATATGCCATAGTCCATAACCGGCGATAATATATCGCTCTTTATTGTCCTGTTAGCTTCGTGCTGGCAGCAAGGCACTGATAATATAACCTCCGCCCCCCACTTAACTGCCTTGGCAAGTGCATAATCCGTTGCTGTATCACAGGCGTGCAGTGTGACCACCATATCTACCTTGTCCACATCTTTGTACGTTGCTATATCTCCAACATAGAAATCAAGCTTATCATAGCCGTATCTTGTTCTAAGTTCATTACAATGTTCTATTACGTCTGCCTTAAGGTCAAGTCCTATAATTCGTATATTATAACCCTTAAGCTCCTTAAGATAATAATACATAGCAAATGTAAGATAAGATTTTCCACAGCCAAAATCAATTATTGTAAGTTCTCTTTCCTTATCAAGCTTTGGAAGTATATCTTCTATATATTCAAGAAAACGGTTAATCTGTCTGAACTTATCATATCTTGTTCTTATAATCTTACCATCCTGTCCCATAACACCAAGGTCTATCATAAATGCCACAGGCTTTCCTTCTTGTATTATATATTTCTTGGTTCTGTTATGGCTCAGATCTCTCTGTACCTTTAACTGTCCTGCTTTTTTATATTTGCAGGTCAATGTCTTACTCTTGCTTGAAAGTATGGTTGCAGCCGCATCAGTCATATTAATCTGTGCCTGCTTGAAATCCTCTGTCATATAATCAATTATCTTCTTCTTTACATCAGCAGCACTATGGTTAGAATGTAACACCTTTCTTCCTACAAATTCAGACACCTGGTATTCAATCTCATTCTTAAGAATAACTGGTCTTATTCTTACCTTTACTGCCTTATCTTCGCTTTTATTCTTCTGTCCGCTTATAACCATATCTATAAGCTTATCGCTAATACATATATCAAGTAATTGTGTAATATCCAATATCATAACCTCCATTTTAGGCTTACTGTACTATTTTAATATCTTTGCGGACAATACACAAGTAGCAATTAATATAAGCCTATTATCTCAATAAATGTAGTGGTCTGATAGTCTGCAATTTTATTAATAGTCCCCTCTGTTAATTGGGGTCGCCAGATATATATTGGTCTTGTCTGTTGTTTCATCATAATTCATTGATATATTAATATTGGTCTTTTTCTTTCCAATGTACATATAGCCATCTGTGTCTTTGTCATAGGCATATATTGTATACAAGTCCTTAGTTCGGCTTGCTTCTGCTTCTTTTGCACCAAGCTGGCTTAATATGTTACCGGTTATCTGATTTCTTTCTTCTATGCTTTTATCACCATCACACTGGCCTGTTATACATACGTTAACATTACTATCAATTCCGTATATATTGCATATTTTTTCAAGCTTCGCCTTGTATGCAGTTGTTGATGTTACTCCTTTGCCTAGCTTTATGTGGATACTTATATAGTTCTTATCCTCATCTGTCGCTTTTATCCCCATAACTACTGTTCCATATAAAGAATCCTGCGTTAATACACATTCCCGTGAAATATAACGGTTATTATACACATTTTCATAAGAGTTATTACCAGAATACTGTATATTATAGCGGTTAATTCCTATCTCTGATGCCATTTTCTCAAGTATAAGGCACATTGCCTGCTCAGATAAGTAATTATCTGACAGCTCTGTATCCACACTTATGTCAGATTGGACATTGTTATCCACATTTTCGCTGAATATACTAACAATATCACTGCCTGTATTATTAACCGCATATATACTTCTTTCCATAAAGCTTCTCACTGCTGTAACAATCCACAGAATAGCCGCTATTGTAACAGCTATCCGCTGTAATTTATATTTTCTGCATTTATACATAAAAAACCTCCCATTAACTAATAACATTATTACCAGTTAATGGAAGGTATATACTTTAATTATTAATCAGCAGCACCTAAACGTGCAAGTGATCTCTTTAATGCCATCTCAGCTCTAGGAACATCAAGATTACTGTCCTTGCTGGCAAGTCTTCTCTCTGCTCTTATCTTGGCATCATTGGCACGATTGACGTCAATCTCATCAGGCCATTCAGCTATCTCTGCTAATATTGTCACTTTATCCTTAAGGACTTCAACAATACCGCCGTGTACAGCCGCCTTCTTAATTCCGTCATTCTGGTGAATAGTCAGCACACATGGAACTAACACTGCAGTAAGTGGGATATGCTGTGGATACACACCTATCTCACCTTCACTTGTAGCTAATTCAACAAATGTGGCTTCACCATTAAAAAATACTCTTTCTGGCGTATTAACCAGAAGCTTCATTGTACCTGTATCCGCCATATCTATTCTCCTTATCAAGATATCTAATTATACTTTAATATCCGTGTCTGATACCTATTTAGATACCTTAGCAAGTACATCATCAATACTTCCACAGTTAAGGAAATAACTTTCTGGTATATCATCATACTTACCTTCGATGATTTCCTTAAAGCCCTGAATTGTGTCACTGATTGGTACATAACGTCCTTCAAGTCCTGTGAACTGTCCTGCAACGAAGAATGGCTGAGAGAGGAATCTCTGTACCTTTCTTGCTCTTGATACGACCATCTTATCTTCTTCTGAAAGTTCGTCCATACCAAGGATTGCGATAATATCCTGAAGTTCTTTGTACTTCTGTAAGATTTCCTGAACATCTCTGGCAACCTTATAATGTTCTTCACCAACGATTCTTGGATCAAGAATTCTTGATGTAGACTCAAGTGGATCTACCGCTGGATAAATACCAAGTTCAACTATAGAACGAGAAAGAACTGTAGTTGCATCAAGATGAGCGAATGTTGTTGCTGGTGCTGGGTCAGTTAAATCATCCGCTGGTACATATACAGCCTGAACTGATGTGATAGAACCATTCTTAGTTGATGTAATACGCTCCTGAAGAGCACCCATCTCTGTCTGAAGAGTTGGCTGATAACCAACGGCTGATGGCATACGTCCAAGAAGGGCTGAAACCTCTGAACCTGCCTGTGTAAATCTATATATGTTATCGATGAAAAGAAGTACATCCTTTCCACCCTTATCTCTGAAATACTCAGCCATAGTAAGTCCTGTAAGACCAACTCTCATTCTAGCTCCAGGTGGCTCATTCATCTGTCCGAATACCATTGTAGTCTTCTCGATAACTCCTGAATCCATCATTTCGTGGTAAAGGTCATTACCTTCACGAGTACGCTCACCAACACCTGTGAATACTGAATATCCACCATGCTCTGTAGCGATATTTCTGATAAGCTCCTGAATAAGAACTGTCTTACCAACTCCGGCACCACCGAAAAGACCGATCTTACCACCCTTCTGGTAAGGACAAAGTAAATCTACAACCTTAATACCAGTCTCTAACATTTCTGTATTAGTAGCCTGCTCAGCAAATGTAGGTGCCTTTCTGTGAATAGGCATATGCTCTACTTCTGGAGCTGGCTTATTATCGATAGGATCTCCTAATACATTAAAGATTCTACCAAGTGTCTGCTCACCAACAGGTACTGAAATAGGTGCTCCTGTGGCTTCTGCTTCCATACCTCTAACAAGACCATCAGTAGGTCCAAGGGCTATACATCTTACTGTATCATCCCCAAGATGCTGAGCAACCTCTACAACGAGCTTGCCGCCGTCTTTGGTCTTTATATTGATGGCTGAATTGATTTCTGGCAGATTACCTTCTGCAAATTTAATATCTATTACAGCACTGATAATCTGAGTAATCTTACCGATATTCTTCTCTGCCATTGTTACCTCCATCTATTGTTAATTAATTGTACACGGGCTGAATACACAGACCCGCCAAGAGTTATAACAAACTCTAATTAGCCGATAGCATTTGCACCAGCAATAATCTCTGTAAGTTCCTGTGTAATAGAAGCCTGACGGGCTCTGTTATACTTAAGTGATAAATCAGAAATCATCTCATCGGCATTGCTTGTCGCATTATCCATAGCCTGCATACGTGCACCATTCTCACTGGCAACAGCTTCAATAAGTGCACCATATATAAGACTGCACACATACTTAGGTATGATAAGATTCAAAGCTTCATCTTCGGCTGGTTCATAATTCATAGGTGTTGTATCTTCCTTATCAGCACTCACGCTCTCAGTATCAACTGATACTGGAAGAAGCTTAATAAGCTTAGGCTCGTGAACTACTGTATTCTTAAATGATGTATAAGCAAGGTATATTTCACCTATCTGTCCATCCGCAAATCTTTCAAGAAGCTTATCACATATATCTCTTGCATCCGTATAAAGTGGTTCGTTAATAACATCTGAACAATCATCTGTTATATTGTAACCTCTTCTTGCAAGATAATCTCTTCCCTTAGTTCCTATTGCAATTATATCAATATCTTCCTTAGGAATTCCGCTCTCTGTAATAAGCTTGGTTATATTAGTATTGTAACCACCAGCAAGTCCACGATTGGCCGTTATTGTTATAACAGCTTTTCTTTCAGACTCACCAGCCTGAAGATACTTATGATTGATGTTACCTGATCTGGCAAGCATATTGCATATCGTTTCGTACATCAGATCTGAATAAGGCTTTGTGCTCTCTGCCTTTCCCTTTGCTTTTTGAAGTTTAACAGTGGAAACAAGCTTCATAGCCTTGGTAATCTGACCTGTACTCTGAATACTATCTCTACGCCTTTTTATATCTCTCATTGAGGCCATAGAATTTACCTCCATTCCAAGCATTAATTGCTGTTAATCGTTGATCAATCAGCAGTTAAATGTCTTCTTAAACTCTTCAATAGCACTTACAAGTAACTTCTCTGTATCTTCTGAAAGTTCCTTAGTCTCCTTAATAGATTCTGGGATCTGTGGATACTTAGTATCTATAAAATCGAATAAGCCCTGTTCAAAATCAAGAATCTTATCAACTGGAATATCTATAACGAACTTCTTAGTAACAGCATATATTATAATAACCTGATATTCTACAGGCATTGGCTTATACTGTGGCTGCTTTAACATCTCTCTGATACGTTCGCCCTGTGCAAGCTTCTCCTTAGTATCAGCATCGAGTTCTGAACCAAACTGTGAGAATGAAGCAAGCTCTCTGTACTGGGCAAGCTCTGTACGGATAGGTGCTGCAATCTTCTTAATAGCCTTAATCTGAGCAGAACCACCAACTCGTGATACTGAAAGACCGGCATTAATAGCTGGTCTGAAACCAGAGTTGAACATCTCTGTCTCAAGATATATCTGTCCATCTGTGATAGATATAACGTTAGTTGGAATATATGCAGATACATCACCGGCCTGTGTTTCAATAATTGGAAGGGCTGTAAGTGATCCTCCGCCGTATTCATCTGACATTCTTGCAGCTCTCTCAAGAAGTCTTGAGTGAAGATAGAATACATCACCTGGATAAGCTTCACGTCCTGGAGCTCTCTTTAAAAGAAGTGAAAGTGTTCTATATGCTGCTGCGTGCTTACTAAGGTCATCATATACAACAAGTACATCTTCGCCATTCTCCATCCACTCTTCACCGATAGCACATCCTGAATAAGGAGCGATATACTGAAGTGGAGCAAGTTCGCTGGCTGTTGATGCAACTACCGTTGTATAGCTCATTGCACCATATTCTTCAAGTGTCTTAACGATACTTGCAACTGTTGATGCCTTCTGTCCAATAGCAACATAGATACAATGAACTCCCTGACCCTTCTGGTTGATAATTGTATCGATTGCTATAGCTGTCTTACCTGTCTGACGGTCACCAATAATGAGCTCTCGTTGTCCTCTTCCGATTGGAACCATCGCATCGATAGCCTTAATACCTGTCTGAAGTGGAACACTTACTGACTTTCTTGTGATTACGCCTGAGGCAACTCTCTCTATCTGTCTTGTCTTATCTGTATTAATAGGACCTTTGCCATCTATTGGCTGTCCAAGTGCATTAACAACTCGTCCTGTTAACGCATCACCTACTGGAACTTCTACAACTCGTCCAGTTGTCTTAACAGTATCACCTTCGCTGATGTTTCTTGAATCACCAAGCAGAACTGCACCTACATTGTCTTCCTCAAGGTTAAGTACCATACCGTATACTTCTCCTGGGAATTCAAGAAGTTCTCCCTGCATAGCTTTCTCAAGTCCATGAATTCTTGCGATACCATCTGCTACCTGAATTACTGTACCTACTTCTGATACTTCAAGTTCGGCTGAATATCTTTTTATCTGTTCTTTTATAACTGAACTGATTTCTTCCGGTCTTAAATTCATTAGCCTTATGCACCTACTTTCTATTAGCTTAAAGCTTACGCTAACTGGATATTCTTTAAATTCCTGGTAAGCTCATCAATTTTATGTTTTATACTGCTGTCTACGACTCTGTCACCGATTCTTATAACCATACCTGCTATAAGTGATTCATCGATGTCATAATTCATCTTGAAATCCACATAATCAGTTGTTGAAAGCAATCTGCTTACAATCGACAGCTTCTGATTATCCGTGAGAGGTCTGGCTGTAGTTACATAAGCAACACCAATCTTCTTATACTCATAAATTCTCTTTATGAAATATTCAAGTGTACTTACTATCTTAGTCTGTCTGTCCTTAGATACCATTATCACAAGAAGTCCTGTAATATCCTCAGATACAAACTTCTTAAAGATATTCTCAATAAGCTGTTCCTTTTCTTTCTTCTCAACCTTTGGAGATTTAAGAACATTTACCAAATCTTCATTATCTTTAAAAATATCAATTACAGCCTGAGCTTCTTCACATAGTTCATCAACCTTAGACTCCTGGACAGCAAGTTCAAATAATGCCTCACCATAAGTTGTTTCTACTAATTTCGCCATGTGTTCTCACCCATTTCATTTAAAGTCTGTTCAATAATTGCATTGCTTTCACTCTCATCGATAGATTTAGCAATAAGCTTTGAAGCTATCATAGCTGACACTGCAACTATCTGCTGTTTAACATCATCTGCTGCCTTCTGCTTCTCAAGTTCTGCTTCTTTATTAGCTCTCTCGATAATTCTTGCAGCTTCTTCCTTGGCTTCATCTATAATCTTCTGCTCATTATGAACTGCTGTCTTTCTGGCATCACTTAATATAAGCTCTGCCTCCTTATTAGCAGCCTTAAGCTTCTCTTCATACTCTGCCTTCATAGCAAGTGCTTCTTCTCTGCTCTGGTTAGCAGTTTCTCTGTCACTTGTTATCTTGTCCTGTCTTTTCTTTAACATATTACGTACAGGATTAAAAAGAATAACTGACAAAAGCAGGAATAATATAAATACGTTGATAGCTGTTATAGCAGCATCAAAAAGCAGCTGATAATCAAGGCCGAATAATCTTCCTGATGTTTCAAGAGCCACAAATGTACTTCCCAAATTCAATTGTTGGCCTCCTTTCCGTTATCTTAATAAATTTGTCGTCAAGACTAAATGTCTTATATTAGCCCTTAAATGGCTGAACGAACATTAAGATAATAGCTACGGCGAAACCATAAAGACCTGTTGTCTCGGCAACGGCCTGTCCAAGTAACATTGTTGATGTAATATCTGACTTAGCACCTGGATTACGTCCAACTGCTGCTGCACCATGACCTGCTGCAATACCCTGTCCAACACCAGGACCAACACCTGCGATCATCGCAATACCTGCACCAATGGCTGACATAGCCTGAATAAATTCCTGTCCACTAATATTCATCTTAAAATCCTCCGTTAAATAAATTATTATGACCAGCTATACTAGTCTGCAATCTTATCGTTAACATATACCATTGTTAACATACAAAATACATACGCCTGAATACAACCTGAGAACAGGTCGAAGTAAGCATGTAATAATGCAGGATATCCTATAGTAAATGGCTTTAATAAGTCATATATAAGTCCCATAAGAACTGTTCCTGACATAACATTACCAAACAGACGCAGTGAGAGTGACAACGGAACTGCAAACTCACCAATCAGGTTAATTGGAAACAAGAACCAGATTGGCTGGAATAAAGCAGCAAAGTGTCCTCCCTTATTCTTCTTTATGCCGTTGAACTGAACAAGTATAAATGTTATAAGACCAAGGCATAACGTCACACCATAATCGGCTGTAGGTGGCCTTAGACCAAAAAGTCCGGATATGTTAGATATAATTATAAATAAGAATAATGTTGAAATATAATTGACAAACTTATTAGCATTCTTACCCATAATTCCATCAACCATAGTTCCAAGCATCTCCACTATAATCTCTATAGCATTCTGGAACATTCCCGGTGTGTCGTCAGGCTTGACCTTATTAATCTTCACCCTGGCAACTATGGCCATAATGATTATGAAGACTGAAACCAGCAGCATAGCAACGTGTGTCGTGTTAATACTAAAAGTATAATCAATGCCTGGAATATGGAATTCCTTCAGGCTTTGAATCATAAAACTCGAATCACACGCTACAAGTGTGTTAACATAAGAGCTTCCCACCTTCTCACCTTCCTTTTTTAGTTATTAATTTATCAGTGAACGGCTGTAAATAAGCCGCTACCTTCATAGAAAACATTCCAATAACCGCACATAGCAGATCTCCAATATTAAGGAAATATAACAGTACGAATAATATAAGCATAACCAAAAGACGGATAAGATAACCAATAATCATAGTTGCTCTTGACTCTGCACCACCATATACTATCTTTCGTATTCCACTGCTCATATGAAATGTTGCAAATACCGAAATCCTATGGCACACCGCATTGTATTCGGAACCAATGCAATTATTATAATCTCACCAAGTATAAGATATATTAAATTAATAATAAGCATACCTGGAATTGAGGGATTAATATCAATAATTCTATCAAGGATACGTCTACTTATGAGTTTCATTATACTTTTCAACTTTCTCTGCAATTTCTTTATCCTGCTTGTGCTTCTTCGCCTGCTCATCCTGTTTTATCGAATTCATAAGCATTTCTTGCACCTGCAGCAATTCCAATAATAAGCAGAGGAATTGTAAAATATGTTCCAAACTTTCCGTCAATCCATAATCCTATAGCAAGACAGAGAAACGTAGGAACCATTACACATATACTAAGCTGGGATATTAATACTATATTCTTCATAGCATTTCCTCGTTCATATATTCTTCTTATAACCCACTCATTTTAATTATATATTCGATTATAACCTTTAATTGTTAAATTGTCTACAAATTTTCTTGTCCAAATATGTCCAAAAAAAATTGAATTTCACACGTTTACTTGATATAATTTTGATAATTAATATGTGAAATTTTAATTATACAAATTTAATATTTTTAAGGAGAAATGCGTATGACAACTTTATTCCGCAAACGCCTGATACCTGATGAATGTGTAAGTCTTAAGGACGACATTATAATTCATCAGGATGACAGCCACATTATAACAAGCTGGAAAACTTTCCATCCTAAGGCAGAATTCTCTCACGGAATATCATATTACCTTATTAATGATGGTTTCAAGGTAAGTAAATTCTACAAAGAAGATAATTCACTTGCCTATATATACTGTGACATAATTGACACAGCCTATGACGCTGGCACAGATACCTATGTCTTTACCGATCTTCTGGCTGATGTAATTATTGAGAATTCTGGATTTGTCCGTGTTGTAGACCTTGACGAGCTGGCTGATGCAGCAAGTGCTAAGCTTATATCTGATGCTATGCTTGTTAACGCCCTCCACAAGCTTGATAAGCTTCTTAAGACAATATATGACGGAACATTTAACGAATATATTAATACCATTAACGAATATGAAGCTGGCATACACTAACAGTATGTCTGCTTCATATTAATTCTTATAATTCTATAGTTATCTCCCTGTTAGTATGCTCATAGCGGTAATATCTTACGCCTGCCGCATTAAGCATTCTCTTAGAGGCAATAACTGAGGCTGTATCTGCATATTTATCACTGTCATACACAACAGTCTTTATTCCTGCCTGAATAATAGCCTTGGCACATTCATTGCAAGGGAACAATGTGACATACATCTTTGCCCCATCAAGCGTACCTCCACGATAATTAAGTATAGCATTAAGTTCACTGTGAGTTGTGTAGAAATATTTATTATCCAGAGGGTCACCTTCCCTGCACCATGGAAACTCATCATCTGAACAGCCCCTTGGAAGTCCATTATAACCCATAGAAAGTATTTTATTGTCACTGCTTACAATACACGCTCCAACCTGTGTATTAGGGTCTTTGGAACGAAGTGCTGAAAGCTTTGCAACACCCATAAAATACTCATCCCACGATATATAATCCTTTCTTTTATCGCTCATATATATTACTCCTCAAGCATTGATATTCTTCTTATATGTCTTTCATCATTGCTAAAGCCTGCCTCTAAAAATGTATCTGCAATTCTGAATGCAAGCTCTGGTCCTATAACTCTTGCACCCATACAGAGTACATTTGCATTATTATGCTCTCTTGTTGCCTGTGCACTAAAACAGTCACTGCATAATGCAGCTCTTATTCCCTTAACTTTGTTAGCAGCCATACTCATTCCAATTCCTGTTCCACATAAAAGAATACCAAGCTCACACTCACCACTTGTTATAAGGTCTGTAACCTTGTGTGCGTATACAGGATAATCGCACGACTCTGTAGTATAAGTTCCTACATCACTACACTCATAACCTTTCTTCTTAAGGTGTTCTATTAACTGGTTCTTAAGGTCTATTGCTCCGTGATCACATCCAATTGCTATCATAATTATAATCTCCTTGTGTATTTTATTAACTTCTATATAACTTTAATCAGCTTCATTCTTAGGTGCTGATATTACCTTCACTACTTTTTCAACATAGCTGTAGAGCTGTTCAAAACATTTGTTATACTCTTCCACACCCTTGCCATACGGGTCTGGTACTTCAACATCACCCTCACCCGCAAGCTCACTTAACGTAAATACATTAATCGCCTTGTCAAAGGTATCATATATTTTCTGTTTCATTGACGAA
>ERZ779812.345-NODE-345-length-11693-cov-2.71825_pt1 | contig 11693 bp, 13 predicted proteins | sample MGYA00511371_ERZ779812 | MGnify/ENA primary metagenome ERZ779812 (study PRJEB29588, sample SAMEA2159429) | human gut metagenome | biome: human gut; feature: human-associated habitat; material: faeces | place: Denmark | collected 2008/2010 ... | reverse complement strand
CATATTCCATGGCAGCATCGCTTCATTCACCCTCACGATTCCCTGCCACCCCTGTCCGCGATAGCGGACAAAAAATTTTCGGTTTTCAGGTATTATTGTTCCCATTATTTTGGCAAGGAAGCGCGTAGAATTGAGCGTTTTTTGCTGCTTGCAGAAAATGCAGACACGGATTATCTCGTCTGCTTTGCCCTTTAACGCAACGTTCATGGCGCGCAGCTGGCAGCTTGTACCAACTACAACCAAGCGTTTGCATTTCTTGATTTTATCAATATTACGGCATGCAAGGAGCGTATGATAAACCGAATTGGGCATATCTTCAAAGCCCGGAATATTGTCTTTACTGTAAAATTCGCCCTTGGCGAACGGGAACTCATCTGTTCGTCGCAGCGTGTAAACACCGTCTGCCAAATCGTTTTTCAAGCTCTCTATTATCAGAGTTTTGCATACACCGCCTGACGAGCTTTCGCGCCTTACCTTGTCATCAACATTATATCCGAGAAAATAATGTTTCTTGTCAAAGCCGTCAAAATATATCTTGTAGTCCTCCTCCTTGTTGGCCGGGCACACCATGACGCACCGTTGGCAGCGTATGCACTTTTCCTCATCCACCACCACGTCGTGCGTTGCATCGCCGCGCATTGTGAACGTTATTGCTCCTTTCGGACAAACCGCCTCGCACGCCCCGCACTGCTGACAGTGGGAGTAGTCGAACATTATTTTGTTGTCAATGAATCTGAGCATAATCTATTGCGTTATATCCCGATGCAGTTTTTAACTATATCTGATTATCAGATAGTTATGCTTTAAACGGTTCAAGAGCGATATTTTCAGATAGTATACTTTCTTTCACATGGTCACTTTAACGCATTTAACTTTTGTTTACGGTTGGAATAATGGCTACTTAGTTGCTTAGTAGTGTGAAACGCATTGTAAATCATGTATTTATTAAAACTGCAATAAAAATGACATGATATTTTGTGAACGTCACGATGATGGATGTTGGGCATCAAAACCTCGTCATGACGCTATTCCTTCTTTGATGAAAGTTTCATCACACTTTCTCCCGAAGAATGTATTGAATATATTTCCCAAGACTTCATCAGGTGTGATTCCACCACCAACAATTTCAGCAAGGAGAAAGAGACATTCACGTATATGCTGGTTGTATAGAATTTCTGAAATACGCACGGCATGTCCATTCAGCATAAGGTTGAAATCAATATACAATTCAAATTTTTCAACAAAGAGAAAAGAGGTTCATCTTCTTGTATCAAGGGTGAAGTTTACCAATAAGTTTATCAATTCATATATACATATATGAGTTACATTAAACTTGTAAACTTAATGGTTTATCTTGTTGTCAGGTTGAATCAATCAAGTAAGTTGAGTTTAAAATACATGTATATATACATGGGTAAATCTAAACTTTAAACTTATAGTAAGCCCTTCATCAACCAGAACAGCATTCTGACAGATGGAGGGCTTTACTTATCTTTTTCCCTTGCTGAAATCATATATTCTGTTGGATAGCTCTTAAGAATTTACCTCATTATGGCAATGTTTTTTATTTCGTAGAACTCCATAATATCGAGCATTTTGAATAGGATTTCTTCGATGTTGCTATGCCAACTCTGATGAAAATGCCCATAGCACCAGTGGGTAACAGTTTGGCTTTCTTTGAGTAAGTGATAGATGGAATCCATAGTTTGCCGCTCCTGCTGTACATCAGCCAATAGTTGTGCATCATTACTGCCCCATTCGGAAAGACCATTCTTGTTTTGTAACTCACAGAATGACGGTGATGTATGAGTTATAACAGTGTCGATAGACTGCTCTGACATTATTTTTCCAAGCAATTCAGTATTGAATACAGGTTTCTCGTTGGACCAATAATAGTTTGGCTCGTATATTTCTTTATCCATATCCAAACTCGGCTGATGGCGTTTCTTTTGGATTTGTTCCCAAGCGTTCAGCCTGTATGAGCGGTCAATGGATATAGCTCCACCTATGCAGAGCAATGTATGCCCACATGCTTTTACAATTGAATAGTCCGGGATGGCTATGAATCTTTTATGTCTGAATGTCTTGCCATCGAAATAGGCAGGATTATCGTGGTTCCCTCTAACGAAAAGAATCCAATTGTTCGCCGCATTCATACGCTTGGCATTCCTTTTGACAATATTCTCATAATAGCCTTTGTTTTGAAATCCAAATCCACAGTCTCCAGCTACTATCATAAGAGTATTTTCCATTCTGTATTGCACACACATTTTATTCACGAGAAGATTAAAATCCCCGTGAATATCTCCAGAAATGACTATGGATTCGCATTCAGGAAATTCATATATGTTATAGTCTGTATTATTCATGCGGTATGTTTTCCCAATATGGGCGTAGTGTTTCCTGTATGAATGCTACAACTTCTGAGAAGGCAATATCATTAGTCTTCGTGATTTTACGCATGAAAGCTTTCCATCTTACTTCCATTTGCTGATTAATACCAAAATCATTTCGGAAGAACATCGTATTCGCATCGTAAGGTGTGTGCCGGTTCTCGAATGTACGTATTATCGCTTCCTGTAGAACCTCTGTGTCATATTCTTCCTCCTTTAGTATTCTATGCAGGTCATAATAATCTTTCATACGACTGCTCTGATCGGCAAGGTCTATTATGGCATGCATCTTTTCAGCAATAACGGTTTCCAGAGAATATGCCAGGATATTTGCACAAGGCAGATGCTCCAACAATATTGGGAAATCCAGATTGACAGGTGAAGGTGTAACCACATCGCCAAAACCAATATCCATGGTCAGTACTTGTGCGATTGAATCCATCATTACCGGTATACTTAGGCGTATTCCATGATAATCTTTGAACTCAGTGATATTTTGGGCGGTGATGTGCTCAACGTCAAATACCACTCCATCTTCTTCAAAGGGTACGGAACATATTTCCTTGAATGCTGCTATTATTGAAGTACCTTCATTGCTTATATTGTTACCAAGAAAATCAATATCCAATGTAGGACGTGCGGCAAACCGTTCATAGGCATACATGAGTGCTCCACCTTTAAGGTAGAAATTGCTACGATAACGTGTTTGTGACATTCTGTATAACAATCGTTCCTGAAAATATCGTGTCAGTATCGTCTGATAGAATATATTTTCTTTTTTAGCAACATTCAGGAGCTTTGCTCTGATTGACTTTCCGTAATTCTTATTTTGTTCTTTACTCATAATTTGATTTGCAGATAATTTTCGAGGATTGTTCCCACGCGGAGCTTCCGGGCATAATCCAATAGTTTACTGATATTCCGTTCCGGTTTGCTAAGATAGTTATCAATGATTTCTGAGCATACATCCATACCTACCTTATTTCGGAACTTAATGGCATCGCATACACACCTTTCTATATCATAGATTCTGATATTGTAATTCTCTACGTTCATTTTGATTACTCCGATTTCCAAAATAGAAGCCGCATAATGATGAAGCTCTATTGGGGGATATGAGGGTGTTACTACCTTTCGATCCCTTTTTATGGCGACATGAAAAGCTTGTGGCATAGAAGTAGAAAGGTGATGTATACTCCAAGCAGACCATAGGCAAAGAATGCCGCCAGGAATAATCGCATCTATGTCAATCATGCTGTCTGAAAGTTGGTCAATGTTGGCATACAGTCCTCGCCGGACCTGCACAAGTTCACCTTGACGCACACTTTCCAACATCTTGTAATAAGCGGTACGTCCTTTCTCTTTCATGTCAGCTGATGATATGTACGAATTTAATTTCTTCATTGCTTGCCATCTTAATCCGTACAAATATACCACAAATATTTCTAATTGTGGTGCTTTTGTACGGAAAATCATCAGATATTTATCCTCATAAATGTTATTTAACCAAAGTATTGTACACCTGAAAGTCCTTCAATAAAGAAAAATGATTATACTTTCCTGTTGTAGGCTGAATCAATCAAGTCAATTGAGTTTAAGATACATGTATATATACATGGGTAAATCTAAACTTTAAACTTGCAGTAAGCCAGAGTAGGACAGAAGTCCGCTCTTTGACTGATAGGCATTGCCTTTCTTTTTCTCCTTGCTGATTTTGCACCTTTTCATCACTCACATGACTGTCATCAGCATTGTTGTGCTTCACCTCTGGCTTCCATCCTCTTGAATAGCTTCCGTGTTAAGACCTTTTTATGCGGAATGCGGAGTTCCGTATTTCTCTTGCTAACCATGCCAAGTTCATGGTGAAGTACTGGAACCATCGCCCTTATCATGTCAGCATTTCTTACCATGGAACTGTGAAACCTGTCGAGTCTGAATATGGGGCAGTATCCTTTACCATGACCAGCACACAAGAATATCAGGCCATTCCCTTCACATCTCATTTTGGACGAAGCCGTGACACTTACTTTTTCCTGTTGCGAAGTTAGTGCAAGCCGCATACTGCAAGTACCAGAGCCTTATTCCCTGAATTTTTTCAAAAACTTTTCCTGCTGCCGCTTATCGGAAAACTTTTCCCGCCTGACGGTGAAATAATCCGGTAATTACTTGCCTGACTGCTATCCTTGCCAACTTTGATGGCAACGTAAAAAATAAATGTTTCACTTCTAAAATTTCAATGTCATGAAGAAAATGGAAAATTCTTTCGTAGTTTCTGGTTTTGTAGGTAAGGATGCAAGCATCCATCAGTTCTCAACTGCAAGCGTTGCACGTTTCCCTTTGGCAATCAGCCGCACTGAGAAATCAGGCGAGGAAACAATCCGCACTTCAGCATTCATAAACATCGAGGCATGGCGCAAGAATGAGAATACAACATCCTTTGACCGCCTTGTCAAAGGTGCACTTCTCACGGTTGAAGGCTATTTCAAGCCGGAGGAGTGGCAGGATGCCGACGGTGTCAAGCGCAACAAAGTGGCATTTGTAGCCACCAGGTTCTATGAAGCTGTTGAAAAGGAGGAAACTCCAGCAGCTCAGGAGAAGAACTCCAAGAAGGGCAAGTAAAGCCTTTCTTCTCTCCAATAGAGCGGCCTTCGGGTCGCTTTTTTTATGCTTATACTTCTCTTTGCCGAGATTCGTTCCTCATACACCGACTTCGGGGAACTGGCATAAATTCCGTTGCGAAGGTAATTGTCCGGTCTTGTCATCAGCAAGGTCAGGGCTTTGCTTTGCCGCAAAATCTCCACACCTACGGGTAGTATTTTGGTGCAAAACCTTGCAGAGACAGCCCCGACATCTTCTTGGTGCAACAAAATTTATATGTGTTCCCGAAGTAGTTGATCTACGAGAGGGAAGAAAAAAGATGATATTATGACAACAATCCAATCAATCCTGAGCCGACTGACCAAGGCTGTTAGCGGTACTGAACAGATGCTTTACACAGAGCCGGAGTTGAACAAGTTTGCAGAGTTTTACCTTGACAAGTGGGACGAGAACACCAGTGAGGATGTCATAGCTGAATATTTCACTGACTTCTGGTGGAACACAGACAGGGCTTGCAGAAGATGTTCAGAGTGCGGCAGACTGATGCGTGCTGGGTATTGTGCTGACATGGGAGTAGCCTACTATTGCAGTGATGAATGTCTGCACAGTGACTTCACCGATGAAGAATGGGCTGAGGAATGCGAAAACAACGACCAGAGTTATTATACGGAGTGGTAATATTTTAAAATTCAATGATATGGCAAATTTAGCGACAACGACCTACAAGGTCACAGGGACACGTGAGGCAGTAAATAACCTGTGGACTACCTTTCAGGACATGGAAGTGGACAGTAAGGATATAAGGCTGTTCAAGCTTGCCGAGTATTACGGCATTGACTATGAGAAAAAGCAAATCAGTGTTAGAGGACATATCTATTGGACTGAATATGAAGAAGACGAAGAGAATGATTATTTCCTTCTTTCATTTGAGACAGAAACCGCATGGGATGCCTGTAACGAACTCTTCCTTGAAATAAACCGGATATTGGGTGATGAACTGAATATTTCATACAGATGTTGTGAAAGTGGATGTGGCTTGTTCTATACCCATGACGAGGGGGATTTCTTTCCCGAAGAATGTTGTGTGAGTTCAAACGGCGAACCTTTTGAGGATGCGTGTGAGGATGTTTTTGACACCATTGGGGATGCCATCAAGGAATGGACATCAAAGACCAGTATCGGACAGGGAGACCGCAGTGAAAAAGAAATGGTGGATTTTATCAATGGCTATGAATACGGGAGCGAAGAGACCTATTTCTACATCCATCCTTTCACATTCGAATAAGTATAACCACTGGGGCATGAGAAAGCCTTGTGCCCCGCTTTAGGAAGTACGTTCTCTATGATAACGTAACACTTTCCCTAACAGTTTTCAACTGTTAGGAGACATTGGTAGGTATTTGTATATCATACACTTACCTTTGTATACATTGATACATGTAGACAAGTACACGTGTAAACAGGAATATAAGAATACATTGAAACATATAAACATAAAAACAAATAGTATGGCACAGAAAATCATCACTTTCGCCAACCATAAAGGTGGCGTATCAAAGACAACTTCAACAGCCTCTATCGGGGCTTGTATGGCAATGAAAGGCAAGAAAGTCCTGCTTGTAGACCTTGACGGACAGGCAAACCTGACACTGTATTTCATACCTAATGAGGATGAAATTGAGACGAGCATTTTTGATTCATTGGTAAACGGTGTTCCATTGCCTGTAAAACATATCCGGGAGAATCTTGACATTGTTCCTTCTTCCCTTGAAATGGCAAGTGCGGAAATAGCTTTGACCAACCTGTTGGCAAGAGAGCGGTTGCTTAGTAATCTTCTTGAACCAGTCAGGAAGGACTATGACTATATCCTGATTGACTGTCCGCCTTCTCTTGGTATTGTCACTACCAATGCTTTTATTGCCGCTGATGAGATCATCGTACCGATGACACCGGAGCTCCTTCCGTTGAAAGGCATGAGGATGCTGGACGCATTTGTCACCACCTTGCAACGGGTCAAGCCGTCGCTTCGCCTGGGCGGTGTGTTCATCGCCAGATTCAATCATCGCAAACTGAACAAAGTTGTGGAACAGGCTGTAAAGGAACGTTACGAAAGTATCACCATGAATACCCGCATCCGTGAGAATATCGCTTTGGCGGAATCAGCCGGTAGTGGCAAAAGTATATTCGAGTATGATTCAAATTCCAACGGTGCAAAGGATTATCTTGCACTTACGGAGGAAATTCTTTCACGTAACCAGTAACAACTATGGCAAAAAACAATATGGACATTCTGCTTGGCAATATTCTGGGCACTGCCGCTATCAGCCCTGACAATAAAACAGTAGAACAGATACCCGAGACCAAGCCAATTCCGAAACAGGAAAAACGGTCAATCAAATCAGAACGCAAAGAACAAATGGATTCTTCCTGGCGGCATTTCTCCTTTATCTGCTCCAGGGAACTTGTAGATAAGGTACAGGCAATCGCTTACAAGGAAGGATTCACCATACGTGCTTTTATGGAGTATGTGATGAAACAGGGTATCGAGGCATACGAGGCGAAGCATGGCAAGGCTCGGAAAGTCAAGTCCAAAAACATCAATGATGTAATGTAAAACGTGTATACAAGTAACCATGTGTACGTATAGGTATGTGTACGTGTAGCAATATATACATGTTTACACGTACACGTGAATACACAGATATATTCAAGTCAATAACAATCAAAATATTATGAATATGAATAAATACTTCTTATTTGCCATTATAGCATTCCTGATGGCAGTACCATTGGTATTAATCTCTTGTAGTAAAGACGACAATCTGGATGATGTTGAAGAGCTTCAGCCGGAGTTGAAAGTATGGACGGAGCCTTATCATGTTGAAGGTTCAACCATAGACGAGGTCAAGAACTATATGGACTTTTCAATGAAACGGTATGCTCTTGTGTCAGAGACTACAATAGCTGAAACCACTCAACTTACTTACAAAACCGGCAACGGTAATGAGGGCATCCTCTATAGCTTTTCCGCTTCAGATGGAGCATTGTATTCGGTGATAGACACGGAACTTGTCGCTAACAGCCGTCTGGTTATCGATTATTTTAAGGAACATTATTCTTTGGTTGGTCCGACGAACGAGGCAACACTTGAATACTGCTTCACAAACTCAGACAGGTCAATGGTCATTACGACAGCAAAGGTTTCCGACACCTGCTTCAATGTAAGCTACGCCTACGTCAATTGATATTGTCTTGTAGTTTTGAGCCATCATCAGGTCTTAGGATTTGTTGGTGGCTTTTTGTATACACGTATTCATATAGACGTGAATACATGGCTATATGAATACATGTATATAAGTCCACTTGTATAGGTGTATACATGTACACGTGTGGATATGAATACATGTGGACATTGGATGATTGAAAGATAATTTCCTAAATAATTGATTTACAAGTGAGATAATCCCTTTGTAGTTGAATTAAAATTCGCCTTTTTGTAATTGCTAAAAGCATATTATATAAGCTTTTTGTATGCTGACAATTCACGGCTTGTCAGATTTTCACCGCAAAATTACTGTGAATGTCCGAACGCCAAGTACCGATTTTCTAATGTACTTCAGATTAGTCTGGCAACCTTCCGCAAATCAGAGATTTGGGTATTCCATACAAATCTGCAGCCATTTACTTGTCTTATCTTCCATGTCTCACAGTATCGGGAGCGTGAAAATTTGAAGCCCTTTGAAATTGTCACGATTTCACAAAAGGGAAATGATTAATTTAAATACTTAAGATATGGAAGTACAAAAGATTCATCCGGCAGAAGAGTATCTTCGCAACGAAAAGAACCCCACATCATTGTATGTCAGAATTAGTGGAGAACGTAGAAAGTTGTTCATTAACCGCAGTAACGGAGAGGGAGTGATTGGCATTATTGCAAAAGGTAAACGCAAACGAGGTTATGTTTTCAATGCCTGGTCAAGCATTGAGAAAGTCTATTATCCGACCACTGAAAATGAAGAAGAGGCAGAAAAGAAGATGATTCTCAAATACCAGAAACTTGCCAGACTTGCCACACATACAAATGATTGGTTGCGCAGGATTGCAGATGCGGATTTGACAAAATCCCTTTACGAGAACCATATAACCACAGGAACAGGTATTGACGGGAAATGTATCAGATTGAGCACCATCGAGAAGTATTGCGGCTACATGGTGATGGCATGCTTCAGGGAAGCCTTCAAAAAGAAAGAGAAGTATTCAAGCTATAGGTTTGACTTTTGCGGTTATGACGGTACACTCTGGTGTGAGCCGCGAGAAAACGGTGATATGATTGCCGGCTTCAACAAGGAATTCCGAAATTGTGGTAACGGTTATTATTATCTGCTTATCAATGATGATTGTGTGATAGGCTATGACATAGACTGATATAGTTATAATTCAAACAGCCCATATCGGGAAGCCCTGGTGTGAACTGTTTGAATTATATGAAGCTATGAGAAAAATAAATATTTATTAACGGTTGATTTATTTTAAGTGTTAAGAGGTACTATTCTATTTCCCGGTTTTTATATCTCTTCAACAGTATATATGACTTTAATTAATCTTTATAGGTGTTCGTACATCATCAAAAATACATGGAATGATTTCTATACCTTGCTCATCGATAAAACCAAATTTCCCATTTCTAGAGACTTTGAGTAATCCTAATATAAAGTCAGTTTGATATTCATCACCAATTTCATCATAAACTGTTGTACTTTTCAAGTTTCCTGTTTTGTCAAAAATCTGATATTTATATTCGGTATTCGAACATTCATCTTGTTTAGAGGTATCGTTTTTCCTTCCAATGAAGATTAGATTTTTGAATATCAATCTTTTTTCAAAATCATCAATAACCTTTATTCCATTTTCATTACAACAAAAGTGTTTATTATTGTCTATATCAATCTCAAATAGTTTATCACTTATACAAGTGATGTCTTGATATTTTAAAGGCAATATAATATCTCCATAGCTATTTATTAGACCATGTAAATAATATGTATTATTATATATGGACTGTGTTTTTATTTTTTGTGATGCTTTTATGAGTCCATTGGAAATATGTTCCAAGTGGTCATATATAAATTCAGTTACTTCATTGCCTCTAGCATCTAATAATCCCCATTTATCGTTTAATCCATCTAAGGCTGCAATGAATCTATTGTTTATTGCAAATGGTTGTATAAAACGATATTTAAACGAAGTCCTAAATAGTTCTTTATCGTGACTAGATATAATACCTTGGCATTTATCGTCAGAAAATTTTGCAGTACCATTAACACATGGTGTTAATTCTTTGTATATGCAATCTACTATTTTCCTTCCATTAAATTCATACATTCCGTACTTCCCATTTTTTTTTGCTATTACAGCATAGTATATTTTATGAGAATTAAATATATATGGTATAATCTTACGTCCTTCTTCAAAAGGACCGCTATCAAATTCATGGTCAAATACTCCGTATTTTCCTGAACAATCGTTTTCTTGAACACAAATAGGTCCACCAATTCTAATTTTTAATTCTTCAAATTCACAAGGTATAATTTCTGTTCCTTGTATGTTTAAAGCACCGTATAGTTCGCCTTTTTTAACTATTATAATTGAATATTCTTGATATATTGTCATATCATCATACTCAAAACTTGTTACACTATCCCCTTTGGTATTAAACAAACCATATTTCCCCCCTAGTTTAGCCTCTATTAAATTGCATATTTCAAAAATGAAACAGTAATCAAATATCGTTGGTATTATTATATTCCCTTTTTCATCAGCCACACCAGACTTCTTGTTTTTTGTTACGTTTATGTATTTGCCATCTTCTGAGTATGTAATATGATCAAAATTTTGGAATATTATTTCTCCAGATATATTAAAATAAGAAGTTACTTCATTGTCTCTTTTCTCAACAATTCCATGTTTTAATAAATCCATATGTCCCCTCCATTTATCTACATAAATGTTATCAAGTATGGTTTCTCCTTTTAAGTTAAGAAGTTCTGCTTTACTTTCGTCACTTAGTTCTTTTTCTGCATAAAATATGCCATCTGGACTTATTTCTTTAATGAAACTATATTTAAATGGGATTATCGTTTCTTTATTAAATGAAATCATTCCATTATTATTATAACCATAATTTTTAATATATGAAAACCAATCTTTACATTCAGCCGGAAGTTTATTGCTATATTTGGGTTGTACGAGCCCGCCATTACATTCCATACAATAAAATAAATCATATGGCTCATATCCAAAAACAGCCGATTTCGTAATGAGAATTCCATTATTGGTTATAGCCTGATAATCATAAGGTATAATTGAAGGAATTGATTTTTTTCCATCAAGACTTAATAACGTAATTTGATTGTCTTTTTTGCAGAAAATACATCCTTCTTTTAATAAATTTAATGTTTCATCTATTAAGTAAGTTTTATCAATGTTTACTGTTAATTGGGAGGATATTTTATATGAATCTAATGAATTTACATTCCATTTTAAAGATATTGCTATAGAACGAAATATAAATTGTACATTTTCGTATTTAAATCCAAATTCATTGGAAAAATTATCTATTAATAACTGGGCAGATGTATTGTATTCTCCCTCAAATCCGCAACTACGCGCCTAATATGATACAGAAGCGAAAAGAATCTGCAT
>ERZ779812.336-NODE-336-length-11933-cov-2.54967_pt1 | contig 11933 bp, 9 predicted proteins | sample MGYA00511371_ERZ779812 | MGnify/ENA primary metagenome ERZ779812 (study PRJEB29588, sample SAMEA2159429) | human gut metagenome | biome: human gut; feature: human-associated habitat; material: faeces | place: Denmark | collected 2008/2010 ... | reverse complement strand
GGCGCTGAGACCAAAAACAGAATAAAGAAGATAGCTAAGGAAATGGGATATTTTCCTAATGCTGCGGCCAGAGTTCTTAAGACAAACGAGTCGAACAACATCGGAGTACTGTATTTCGATGAGGCGGCGATGGGACTTACGCATGAGTATTTTGCCGGAGTGCTAAACGGAATCAAGGCACAGGCTGAGATGCTTGGATATGATATTACATTTATCAATACAAGTCCGGTCGGGAAAAAATTATCATACCTGGAGCACTGTAAGTACAGAAATTTCGATGGAGTCGTAATCGTATGTGCCAGGTTTCAGGACAATGAGGTGCAGGAGCTGATGAGCAGCGACATACCGGTGGTCACAATTGACTACGTACACTATAGCTGTTCGGCAGTAAGCTCCAACAATGTAAAGTGTATGGGCGAGCTGCTTGATTACATAATAAGCATGGGACATAAGAAAATCGCTTACATACATGGACAGGATTTTTCGAGTGTTACACGCGACAGGCTGGCAGCATATTACAGGGCACTTGAGAAGCATGGAATAGATATTCCTGAGGAGTATGTCAGGGAAGCAAGGTATCTGGAAACAGAGGATGTTGCAAAGCAGACAGAATATTTACTCGATTTACCTGACAAACCTACATGTATCATCTATCCGGATGACACGGCGGCAATCGGAGGCATCAATGTTATAAGAAGCAGGGGGCTTAGGATTCCGGAGGATATATCAATAGCCGGATACGATGGCACAAGAGTTTCACAGATGCTAAGCCCGAAGCTCACCACTATCAGACAGGACACTGACAAGATAGGCAGGGAAGCAGCAGACAGGTTGATAAGCACCATTAAAAAGCCTAAAACAGCACTTGTAGAGAGAGCTGTTGTTGAAGGAATTTTGCTGGAGGGGGAATCCGTAGGCAGAATTTAATATATTTTTCCCTTTATCTTAAAAGGACCGCTCATCCGGGCGGTCTTTTTTGCGAGCAAAATGGCAGACGTTTGATTTATCCCCTCTTGACAGAATACGTTATACTATAAGTATGAACGATAAGAAACAAGGAATAATATATATCATAATGGCAGGATTCTTTTTTGCCCTGATGACATTTTTTGTGAGGATGTCTGGAGATTTGCCGACCATGCAGAAGGCCTTTTTCAGGAATGCGGTAGCAGCAGTAGCGGCTGTTATCTTACTTGCAAAAAGTGATGAAGGCTTCAAAATAAAAAAGGATAGCTGGAAGGGGCTTTTTCTGCGAAGCTTCTTTGGAACAACAGGGCTTATATGCAATTTCTATGCAGTTGACCATCTGGCCATCGCAGATGCCAATATTCTAAACAAATTGTCACCGTTTTTTGCCATAATCATGTCATATTTTGTGCTTAATGAGAAAGCAAACAAGACAGAGTGGTTGTGCGTGGTGACGGCGTTTATAGGTGCTGTTTTTGTGGTGAAGCCATCTATGAATGTGCAGTTTTTTAATGCCATGATTGGTGTAATAGGAGGTTTTGGCGCAGGTGTAGCGTATACATTTGTGCGAAAGCTCGGTAAGCAGGGAGAGAGAGGACCTGTGATAGTCATGTGCTTTTCGGTATTTTCATGTATAGTGACGGCTCCGTTTCTGCTTGTCGGAGCAAAGCCTATGAGTGTATATCAGATTGTCATGCTGCTTTTTGCAGGAGCTGCCGCTACAGGCGGACAGCTTTCAATCACAAAGGCATACACCAAGGCACCTGCAAAGGAGATATCGGTGTTCGACTATTCGCAGGTTATCTTTGCCGCTCTGCTGGGATTTGTCTTTTTACAACAGATACCGGACTATCTAAGTGTGATAGGATATGTTATAATAATAGGCAGTGCAATTTTTAAATGGAACTATAATCTCAGATACGAGGAAAAAGTATGAACTACGCAGGAATAAAATATTGTGACATAGCGAACGGACTGGGCTGCCGCACTGTGCTTTTTGTATCAGGCTGCAGAAATCACTGTAAGGGCTGTTTTCAGCCGCAGACATGGGAATTTGACTATGGAGAGCCGTTTGATGAACAGATACAAAACGAGATACTCGACTCGCTTAAGCCTGCCTATGTGCAGGGAATTACCCTTTTAGGCGGTGATCCTTTTGAGGAGGAGAATCAGGAGGCACTTGTGCCGTTTATGAGAAGAGTTAAGGAGCGCTATCCCAATAAGGATGTGTGGGCTTACACAGGCTATCTGTACGAAGAACTGTTAGAAAACGGACGCAAGCACACAGAGTATACGGATGAGCTTTTATCTATGATAGATGTCCTGGTAGATGGCCCGTTTATAGAGGAGCAGAAGGATATCACGCTCAAATTCAAGGGCTCTGCAAACCAGCGTGTGATAGACATGGAGAAGACAAGAGCGACAGGAGAGGTGTCTATACTGGAATTTACGAAAATATAAATCGTTATGTGTGACTAAATTGCTGTATTGTAATTAGAAAAGAAAATTTGATAAGCGGATTTGAGAAGAAGCTTTGATAAGCGAATTTAAGAAGAGGATTTGAAATGAAGAAAAAATGCGACAAATTATTAGGAATACTGTGCTATGCGCTTGGAATTTTAGCGGCGCTTTATGTGGGAGGTTATCTTATGCTGATTAAGCCTATTCATGTGATTATCATAGCATTTGGCAATGATATGCTGACACTTCCACTCTTGCTTAAGAGTATCATAAAGATAGCATTTTCTACGACATTTGCAGGGCTTGTGTGGTGCATCGGATACATAGGCTACAACTTTTTTAAGGGAAATGAGGACCCTGACTGGGCGGCTATAGAAGCGCGCTTCAGAAATAAGCACAGTGATACAACAAACGAAGATTTACTGAAGGAGAGAGAAGTATGATAGTCCGTGTACCTGATTATTTTTCAGAGTTTAGCTGCATAGCCGGAGACTGCAAGGATAGCTGCTGTCTGGGCTGGGAAATTGATATTGATGAGGATTCATATGAGTATTATCAGACACTGCCCGGAGAGGTCGGAGAGCGTCTGAGAAAGGGCATGTATGAGACGGAGGATGGCGGGCACGGCATCCGTACAAACAATTGCGGTCGCTGCATCATGCTAAACGACAAGAATCTGTGTGATTTGTACATAGCAGCTGGCGAGGCATCGCTTAGTGAGGTGTGCACCGATTTTCCAAGGTTTGGCATAGAGTACAGAAACGTGGAGCAGAAGTGCCTGAGCCTTGCGTGCGAGGAGGTCTGCCGTATATTTTTCAGCAAAACAAAGCCTGTTAAGTTTGTAGAGCAGGAGCTTTTTGGCGACAGCGATGATGACCAGGGAGTCACAGAGGAAGAGGCAGCATTTTTCGAGGAGGTGCAGTGCGAGCTGATCGCTATACTCCAAGACAGGACAAAGCCAATCGGAGTACGCGTGGATGAGTATCTTGACAGGGCAAACGAGTACCAGAAGAAGCTGAGCCAAAACGATGTTGAAAAGCATATAGACTGGCTTTCGTTTAATGATTTTTCATTTGAGCATTTTGATATCCGCTTCGGTATTATCAATGAGATGGAACTATTGCGCCAGGTGTGGCAGGATTTCAAGGATGATATGCAGACAGTCCTTACAGAGGCTGATTATGAAAAACGCATGAAGGAGTACATGACTAGCGGCGATTACCGTGAAAACGATATTGAGCAGCTTCTTGTATACTTTACCTTCAGATATATCATGAATGCCATCTATGACTCAAATATCATGGTTTATGCATATTTAAGCGTCATGTTTACCATGATAGTCAGGGATATGAATGCCACTCGCTTCTACAAAAACGGTGGCAGCTTCACCATAGAGGACCAGATGGAGGTGGCAAGGATCTTCTCAAAGGAAGTGGAGCATTCTGAGGAAAATGTGGAGGCCGCCAAGGAGGAAATCATCTGGGGATAGTTGATTTATAGATTAAATATATAATAAGATAACAATATACTTTTTTATTTTTTTAGATTTCAAAAGGAGCTTGCACGGAAATGTGTGGGCTCTTTTTTGTGAAATAATTAAAGCCCACAATTATGCCATAATCCTCATATTTTTGTGCTGTTTTGGGATTTATCAATCCCTTGTAAACCATAAATTGGTACCTTGAAAACTTCATAAATTCGTTCTTTATAAGTGGTACAATAGATGTAGAGAAAATGGAGAAAATCACGTCCAAATATACCGGTTGGAACATTACTATGATCCGGCTGATTACAATAAAGTGATTTACCGGCAGAGGAAGGAATATTATAACCAACGTCTCAAGACAATTCTGTTGGACGCAGACTGTTTGCTTCAAAAATGCAACGGTGGTTATGATGATGTAAGTGAATATCAGCTTCTTGTCCGTGCCTTTTTATTTGAAAAAACACAGGAAAAGTAAGAGCTTCCTTCAATAAAAACAATGTGAGAACTTTCCTTTCAAAGATCAGTGCAGCTCCGGGATTTCGAATAAAATCGGAAATAACTTAAAAAATAATTCACAAAATTTCAAATGAAAAATTATCTACTATATCTAGGACTTTTAGTACTAAAAAGATTTCGCATATATTACATAAAAATGAATAAATAGTAAATTTTAACAAAATTACGTGAATAAAATCTCTGTTTATCCCAATAGTCGAAAACCAACGAAAAGATTATAATATAAATACGAAAACGTGCGAAAGGGGATTTTCGTACAAACATAATAAGAAAAGGAGAGGAAATATGGGAAAGTTAAAAGAATGTTTTCACAGGAAAAATGGCATTGTAAGCCGTATCTTTAGTATGGTACTTGCGCTTGCTATGATTATGACTATGATTCCAGCAATCGGTGGTGCAACCACTGCATATGCTGCTAGCCCGACAATCCGGTTGTATTTGGACAAACCAAGTACATGGAATACACCGGTTGTCCATGTCTGGGCTGCCGGTGCTGCGGTAGATAACCATGGCGCAGGAAATGCCACCATTTCACAATGGGGGAATCAGGAAAAACCAAAGCTTGCATTTGAGAAAAGCACCGGGCTCTATTATGTAGATGTACAGAGCAGTGAGTGGACAGGCTTTCAGTTTGTTGATGCAGGTTCTACTGAGACAGCGGCACCGGAGATAAAGACAGAAGGAGCTGCAATTGAGCAGATTAAGACTTTTACTTCTGATACAAGCATTTATTGTTTGTTGGATGACAATGGAAAATATCAGTGGTATAAGGATGCTTCAAAGAAGGAAACATTGGTTCCGGAGTCTGTACCAACAGAATGTGATCTGACTATTAATTATAAGAGCACATTAGGCGATGATGTTGCAGCATATATATATAAGGAGACTAATAAGCCGGCAGGTGAATGGCCGGGAAAAACCATGACTGCAACAGCAGGACATGAAGGCTGGTATACAATGCATCTGACATTAGATAACAGTACAGATTATAATCTTATCTTAAATGATGATGGACATGGAAACCAGTTAAGCGACGTAACACTTTCTACAAAAGGAAAGGCAGAAGCAGAGTACTGGTTCGATGGTTCTTTGTCAGAGACAAAACCTGCCGATTGGAAATATGTAACAACCATCCATTATCTTGCTTCAGGAATGGGAAGTACTATTTACAATTATATGTGGGGAGCAGATGCCTCTGCAACAGGAGCAGGTGTTGGAAAAGAATGGCCGGGCGGACAGATTTCGGCAAATGCTGATCATTTGGGATGGTATGATGTAGTATATACACAGGATGTAAAACAGAATTTCAGCTGTATTTTTAATAATAACAACGGAACACAGACGGATAATATTGATGTTTCTGTGACATCAACAAGTACTGAGCTCTGGGTTACCGGAACAAAAGGTGATACAACCGTATATAAAACAGCACCGGACAGCTGGGAGGCACCGGTTGCGGACCACACATTTACAATTTATTATTACAATGAAGACTTATCAACAGACAAAGACATGGGAAAAGTTGATTTGTGGATGTGGAATGCCGGATTAAATGGTTCTTATGTTTTTGACGGAACATATTATGATGCTGAAAATAATGTGACATGGTTTAAACAGACCATTACAGTTGCCGGCAGTAATGTAGGAAAAACGGTAGGATTAAAGGCACGCTATGATAATACAAAAGGATGGGATGGCGGCTCTGATACTGCAGATCGTTCTTTTACAATAAGCGGTGATGAGAATGAGGTATTATATTATGTGGATGGTTCCGATCCGGTTCATGAGAAACCGGTAATCGTACCAACGGAAAAGAGATACCTTGTATTGGATTATGAGAATCCGGGATTAAAAGAAAAAGGTATTACACCACAGTTTTATACATGGTCATCAGGATATGCTTCAGTATTAACCGATTTTACATATGTAGGTGGAGATAAATGGACAGTAACAATCCCAGCAAAACCATCCTGCACAAAGGTTGATTTTTGTATTGCATTAGATTCAACAGGTGACCCATGGATTAAAGATGGTGGAGACCATTCAGTTACATTCCCTTCTGATCAGAAGGTTATCTATGCCAGCATGAAAGCCGGCAGTGAGCCAGAAATTGCTATGCCATATAATGTTGGCTATGAAGTAGATGCAGAAAATCAACAGGTATCATACTACTATCGTGATGATGATGCATTTGTAGATGGCACCTTAAAGGATATGAAAGTATCTGTTGACGTAAACGGAACAGAGTATCCAATGACATACAATGATACAACAAAGCGTTTTGAGTATGTAAAGAATGGTTTAACAAATGGCAAAACACATTATCGTTACAAAGCAAATGGAAATTATGTTGTAGATGCATTCAATTCAAATAGTGAAAAATATAATGACGCAGATTACTCATATTTTGAATACTATAAATTAAATGCAACAGTTACAGCAGAAGTTATGAATAAGTCATTTAACTACAATGAGAATAATGTAGTTAAGTTTAAGGTTAAACAGGCTGATACAGATACTCAGAAACTTGAAGTTGCAAGTGCAAGTATTGATGTTTCTTCACTTGGTGGAAGTAGTGAGATGCCGATTGAGCCAGAGCTCCAGGCTGTTACAATTTCTGCAACTGTAGATACAACATTAGGTACTAAGACATTACCAATTACTGTAACAGACCAGTATGGTAATAAATTCAGTACTACAGTTGATGTTGAAATTACAGACCGTGTGAAGAAAAATGAAAATGATTTCGACTGGGATGAAGCTGTTGTCTACTTTATGATGACAGACCGATTCTTTGATGGTAATGAATCTAACAATACAGCAAGTGGTACAGATACATACGGAGACAACCCTGGACTGTATCATGGTGGAGATTTTGCCGGTGTAACAGCTAAGTTAGATTACTTACAGGATTTAGGAGTAAATACAATCTGGCTTACACCAATTGTAAAGAATATTGCAGGTGTAACTGTGACAGATGAGGGTAAAGAAGATGTTCCTTATAATGCAGCATACCATGGATACTGGGCAAGTGATTTTACAAAATTGAATCCTACAATGGGTACAACAGAAGAATTTAAAACTATGATTAGCGAAGCACATAAACGTGGTATGCGTATTATGGTTGATATTGTTGTAAACCATGCAGGATATGGTACAGAATCAACATTTGCTGATATGCTTAGGGATAAGAGCGTCAGTGAAGGCGATATTAAATCATGGCAGTCTGGATTGCCGGATTTTGCAACAGAAAAGGCAGATGTCAGGGCAAAATTAGTAGAATGGCAGACATCATGGATGAAGGATTATGGTGTTGACTATTTCCGTGTAGATACTGTAAAGCATGTTGACAGTACAACATGGGCAGCACTTAAAAATTCTACAACAGAAGTAAATCCGTCTTTCAAGATGATTGGAGAATATTATGGTGCAGGATATGCGTCAAATGGTAGTACCTTAGGTAGTGGTCAGATGGATGCAGATCTTGATTTCGATTTTAATGACCAGGCAACAAGCTTTGTAAGTGGCAATATTTCTTCTGTAGAGAAATTCCTTTCTGCAAGAAATTCAGCACTTAATAACGCATACATGACAGGTCAGTTCTTAAGCAGTCATGATGAAGATGGATTTAAGGCTTCCTTAATAAACGGAAAAGGCTATACCGAGGATGAAGCAACATCAGCAGCGTTAGTTGCAGCTACCTTACAGCTTACTGCAAAGGGTATTCCGGTTATCTATTATGGTGAAGAAGTTGGTTTAAGCGGATTAAATAATTATCCATATCAGACTAATAGATATGACATGGATTTCTCTAAGGCAACAAAGGACAATGTCACATATCAGCATTATAAGAATCTGCTTAGCATCCGTAATGCATACACAGATGTATTTGCAAGAGGAAGCAGAACAGTTGTGGCAGGTTCTGATGAGGAAGGCTATGATGTAGTTTCAAGATCCTATGGAGGAACAACCTTATATGTTGGTATGAATATCAAGGATACCGCAAAAGAAGTAAAAGTTCCGGTTAGCTTAGCAGCAGGAACAGAGGTAAAGGATTTATACAGCGGTGCTACATATACTGTAGGAAGTGATAAAACAGTTGCTGTTACAATTCCGGCAGCAAAGGATGGTGGAACAGTCATTCTTACTGAGGTGAAGAAAACAAAAGACCCGGGCAAGACAGATCCAACACCGGAAAAGGTTTCTGCAACATCAATTACTCTTGATAAGAAAACTGCAGGTAAACAGCAGAATGACACTAAAAAAGCAGCTCCAAAGAGTGGCGATGACAATGAAGCAGCTACATATGTATGCTTACTCGGACTTGCAATGGTTGCAATCACAGCAGCTACATATCGCAAGAAGAGAGCTTGCAACTAAAACAGCTTTTAAACTAAACATTTTATAAACCTCTTAGATGCCGCACCTTCGGGTGCGGCATTTACTATAAATTGGGAAAGAAGTTATATTGCTATCATTGCTTTAAATATATTATAATAAAAAGATAACAGCAAAGGCTGTCAAGGAGAATAATATGAAAAGTACAGCGTTTGATATGGCTATGGTGGCATACAGACAAAATGATATGGAGGGCGCATTCCGTCAGTTTCTGTCGTTGGCAGAGGCGCAAGATGCAGATGCCATGAATATGGCAGCAAATATGTTTGAAAGAGGCCAGGGCACATACCGAGATCCCGGGCGCGCAGTGTTTTGGTGGAAGAAAGCGGTGGAGCTTGGAAATGTGGATGCACTTGCCGATTACGGACAGTATCTGGTCACTGTCTTTTTTGATGGCAAGGAGCAGAAGCTTGGTGCAGGGTATCTGGTTACTGCGACGGAGCGTGGCAACAACAGGGCAGGAGAGAGCCTTGTGGAGTTTGCCCTTAAAAATAACGATGCCGGAGCCAAAGTATACAGGACAGCAGCCGAGTACTGCGACAGGGCTATTGCATCTGCGACAGATTCTTATCTGCGTACACAGTATGTGCAGAAAAAGGGTATGCTTAAATATAAGCTCAGACAGCACAGGATTGGAAACAATTATGTATATCTGGCAGCGGTATTTTCGACAATAGGAGCAGTATTGCTCATAATAGCATCAGTGGATTTGTTTCTTGAGCTGCATATGGAGTTTCGTGATATGTTTAAGCTGTTTTCGTATAGTAAAATGATACCGTGGGAGGCAGATATAGCGATGTTATTTGGTGCGATGCTTTTATTTACGCTTGGCAAGGTAACAAATAAGCTCCATGTGGCGAGCTTTTTGCAGCTTCTTGCATCTGTATTTGCGGTGGCAGTTGTTGCCATGCACTTTATCTGTGTGATAAATGATGGCAGGGTGTGGTATGACAAGCTGCTGTGGTATGTGGTGCTTGTTGTCATTCCGCTTATGCTCGGAAAGCTGTTGGGTGAGATACTGAGAAAGATTATCGGTATACAGTAACACTAGGTTTACAGTAATAGTTTCGAGATGACTTAAGCGATGTAAGACATTTAAAATATGTAAAATAATATTTCGATATGTAACCGGAGGAGGATGAACATGACTCTGCAACAACTAAAATACGTGGTGACAGTGGCAGAATGCGGCAATATAACAGAGGCTGCAAAGCAGCTTTTTGTCTCGCAGCCCACTGTGACCAGCGCTATACATGATCTGGAAAAAGAGATGCAGATAGTTATTTTCATCAGGACGAACAAGGGAGTGATACTATCAGAAGATGGTGAGAGATTTCTCGGTCATGCCAGACAGGTGCTCGAGCAGGTGGATCTCATAGAGGGAATCTACAAGGATGATGTGGTGAGCAAGCCGCACTTTGCGGTATCGTGTCAGCATTATTCCTTTGCGGTGAATGCATTTGTGGATGTAATCAGAGAGTTTGATGCATATCAGTATGATTTTACCATCAGGGAGGAGCAGACTCACGAAATTATTGAGGATGTCACGAATTTAAAGAGTGAGCTGGGAGTCATATATCTAAGCTCCAAGAATACGGAGGTGCTTTCAAAGATGCTAAAGCGTAATGAACTCGAGTTCACAGAGCTTTTTACAGCCACACCGCATGTATTCATATGTGACAGTCACCCGCTTGCTTCAAAAAAGAGCATCACGATGGATGATCTGCAGGACTATCCGTACCTGACGTATGAGCAGGGAGAGTACAATTCACAGTATTTTTCGGAGGAGTTTGTCAGCACTCTTGACAGCAGAAAGAATATCAGAGTCAGAGACAGAGCTACACTTTTTAATCTGATAATTGGCTTAAATGGCTACACAGTGTGCTCAGGAGTGATTTCCGCTGAGTTGAATGGAAGGAATATTATATCAAAGCCACTTGATGTGGAGGAGTATATGAGGATAGGCATTATCAGCAGAAAGGGTGTGGTACTCTCACGATATGCAAGGGAGTATATCGAAGCATTGAAGGCGCACTGTATGTGACATTGCAATAATATAATATGATTATAGGGTCAAAAGATATCATCGATGCATGCTTGCATGCAATTCGATGTATACCTTAGTGTCCCACAATATATAAGGTCTAAATATATACAAACATTTGGTACAAGGAGCATAGCATGTATGATAGTATAATAATAGGAACAGGTCCTGCCGGACTGTCGGCAGCCCTGAATTTAAAAACATATAAAAAGGATTTTATTTGGTTTGGTTCGAAGAACCTAAGCGAAAAGGTGCAAAAGGCAGAGAAAATCACAAACTATCCCGGATTTCCACAGATAAGCGGACAGGAGCTGTTTGAACGCTTTGACGCTCATAGGAGAGCTGCGGGAATTGATATAACAGAAAAGACTGTGACCAATATCATGCCTGCAGGAAACGGCTTTATGGTGCTTGCAGACAATGAGATGTATGAGGCAAGGACTCTCATACTTTGCATGGGTGTGATGTCTGCAAAGCAGCTGGACAGGGAGGATGAGCTGCTTGGAAAAAGGCTCAGCTACTGTGCCACCTGTGATGGCATGTTTTACAAGGATAAAAGGATAGCTGTCATATGCAATGACAAAAAGTATGAGCATGAGGTGAAATATCTTGCGGATCTTGCGGCAGAGGTATTGTATTTCCCAGCCTATAATGACAGTGAAATAGAGCTTCAAAATGTAAAGATATCAAAGGATGCACCTATAGCATTAATCGGTGACTCATTTGTGGAAGGAATTACGCTTCGAAGCGGAAAGACTGAGAGCGTAGACGGAGTATTCTGCCTCAGGAACGCCATCGCACCATCAAAGCTTATGCCGCAGCTTGAAATAGAAAACGGACATATATTGGTGGATAGAGCCCAACAGACAAATGTAGCAGGCTGTTTTGCGGCGGGAGACTGCACGGGCAGGCCATACCAGTATACGAAGGCTGTCGGAGAAGGAAATGTGGCAGCACATTCGTGTATACAATATCTTAGTAAATCAGAAAAATAATATGGCAATGGCATAGAGGTTGGTTAAAGCATGTTAAAGGCAACTACAGCCACTTACCATTGAGAAG
>ERZ779812.335-NODE-335-length-11947-cov-3.37967_pt1 | contig 11947 bp, 9 predicted proteins | sample MGYA00511371_ERZ779812 | MGnify/ENA primary metagenome ERZ779812 (study PRJEB29588, sample SAMEA2159429) | human gut metagenome | biome: human gut; feature: human-associated habitat; material: faeces | place: Denmark | collected 2008/2010 ... | reverse complement strand
TGGCTATCGTAGCCGTAATTATGAGTGTTAACTTCGCAGCATGTAGTGATGATGATGATGAAGATAATAATGGTAATAATGGTAATAATCCGTTGGTAGGTACTTGGATAGATAGCTATGGAGAAGGTGATTATTTTATATGGAAATTTAATGCAGACGGTACAGGAATAGAACAAGAATATTATCATGGAGGCCTTGAATCTCCAGTTTCATTTACTTATACTTATGATGCTAAGACTACCGTTCTAACCGTTACATATAAAGAGGACGGAGATTTGGTTCCAACGGATATTGATACTTATTATGTTACATTTAGCGGTAATACCATGACAACAAGACAGTTCTTCGATGATGAAATAGGAGATGAGTCTTATGTAACAACTTGGACTAAACAGTAATTAAATATTATTACATTGAAGTATAAAGGCAGCATGGAATTAACTCCCCTGCTGCCTTAACTGTTTCCGCTTCTTGACTAATTTAGGCTTTCGTTTACTTGCCGCATCTTTGAAAAACTGTTCCAGCCTCTCCCTGGTAATAGGCAGGTATGTGACCTCTGTAACCATAGTTTCCTTAATCTCTTGTGGTAAATAATGAATTGTGTTATGCCTCTTGGGTATTGCTTGCATTTGTGTGGAAATAAAAGGTTGGTAATTAATTTATCTGCCACAAAGGTACTGATAAGAATCTGTCCAATCTAATGCAAGAGATACATTCTGGGCTATCGGAATATATGTGTGTATTGGACGGAAAGGACAAGGCTGTGGATGGCAATAAAATGGAATTTTACTTCTGTGAGCGGAATAATGGACAAGGATGCCTGGGCACAAATTACCCTAAGCCTAAAAGGGGGTTGGGAGCATTCCAAGAATTTCTCATCCGATTTCGTTCATTGTATGGAGAGAATGCCTATCTTTGTGACGGTTTGAATGAGTATTTTAGCACAGTATATGACAACCTCTCTTCTAATATACTGATAATCAGATGGGTTAATAAAGATAACAACTTTTTTTCATAAAACGTTTAAGGAAATAAGATAAAAAGTCTTTTCCGCATAAAGTTGCCTGCCTTTGCCAGAGTTTGGCCAATGGCTTGTTCTTTATAAAAATGGCTTACTCTTTATGAAATCTGCATCCGAATTTCACTCGTAATGATGAAAAAAGGAACATTTATTTTTTAGAAAAGACCTTGTACTGTAACCTTAAAAAGTGTTACTTTGCACCTTCGATTTAAAATGGGAAATTAATAGCTCCCTTGGGAAGCTTTTTATTAACTAAACAAGTACTCAAAAAAGTATGAAAAAGAATTTATTTTATTTATTTGCATTGATCTGTTCAATGAGTTTATTCACGGCTTGTAGTGATGATGACGACGACAAGGTAGTATGTCCTGTGCCGCAAACAGAGTTTACAGTTGCAACAGGTTTGAACTTGACTTATAATGGTGGAGCAATGTTGGGAAAGAAAGTAACTTTTACTCCGGATGCTTCTGATGCAACCAAGGCTACTTTGGTATTGGCTGGCAATTTGGATCTTTCCGGTATTCTTACACGTGAAGCGGCTTCCGGTTCTTTTGGCGCAGGCGTATTCCCGGGTTCTCCGGTTGTAACCCTTCCGGTTACTTTGAATATACAAGGTGATGAATGTTCGTTTTCCGGCACAAGTGAGACCGATTATTGTACTTTTGACTATGCAGGAAAGGTTACCGCTTCTTCTTTGAATTTGGATTTAACTAATGTCGCATTGAAAAATTCCGTTTTATCCGGAACAACTTGGGCCCCTACACCTCTTAATTCTGATTATACGGAAGAACCGATTCATTTGATTTGGGAATCTAATAAGGAGGTTGAAATAATGCCTGGCTGGGGGATGCCGATTCAAACAATTTTGACGTTAGCTCTTCGTTTGCCTTTAATTGACGCAGGTGGTGATAATAAAGTGAATGTAGAAGATATGTTGTGTAGTGTGTTGCATGATATTACATTGGGTGCTGACGGTAATATTTCTGCTTCTTATGTGGATGCCGCTCAGGGAGGTACCTCTGTTGTTAAGACTCCTGCGAATGTTGCACAATATGTGGTTCTTAGTGATACCCAAATGAAGGTATATTTGAATCTGGATGCTATCATCGCCAATGTAAAACGTCTGGGCAGTTCTACCAAGGCTATCGATATGAGTGAAATTTTGTCTCAGGCTGTTACGTCTTTGCTTCCTTTGGTAACTGACGGTGTGCCTTTGACTTACGAAAAGAACGAAGGCAAATTAAAGGTTTATTTGAATACGGATTTGTTATTGCCTTTGATGAAAAATATAGTTGCTCCTTTATTCTCGGATGAGGAGTTTGTAAATATGCTTATCGAAGCAATGAAAGCTGATCCTGATTTTGGAAGTATGGCCGGTATGGCAGAAGGTATGTTGAAGGGTTTACCTGAAATAATTAATGAAACAACTCGTTTGGAAATCGGTTTGAACTTGACTGCCGCTAAATAACTTATTTTTCGATATGGAATTTTTCCTCCTTTGTCTCCTGATTTTCAGGTTATAGAGGAGGAATTTTTGTTTGTTTTTTCCTACATTTGCATGATAAATAATCAAATTGTAGAAATGATATGACAGAAACGGAAAGACGACAGATTATTGCTTTGGTTAAATCTGAAGTAATTCCTGCCATTGGTTGTACAGAACCTATAGCTGTGGCATTGTGTGTAGCAAAGGCTGCGGAAGTGTTGAATAAGCGTCCCGAGAAGATAACCGTATTGCTGAGTGCCAATATTCTGAAGAATGCAATGGGAGTGGGTATTCCCGGTACGGGGATGATTGGATTACCGATTGCTGTGGCGCTTGGCGCTTTAATAGGCAAGTCGGCATATCAATTGGAGGTTTTGAAAGACAGTACCCCTGATGCAGTGGAGGCAGGAAAGCGTTTCATAGAAGAAAAGCGCATCAATATATCCTTAAAAGACGATATAGAAGAGAAACTTTATATAGAAGTCTGCTGTGAAGCCGATACGGACAAGGCAACCGCCATTATTGCCGGCGGACATACTTGCTTTACTTATATAATGCACAACGGAGACATCCTGCTGGACAAACAAACCACTTCTTGTATCGAAGAGGAGGAGGATGTATTGGACTTGACTTTACGCAAAGTGTATGACTTCGCCATGACAACCTCATTAGACGATATCCGTTTTATTCTTGATACGGCACGACTGAACAAGACTGCCGCCGAACGTTCCTTCGAAGGGGAATACGGTCATGGTCTGGGTAAAATCCTACGTGGCACTTACGAACACCGGATTATGGGCGACAGTGTCTTCTCTCATATCCTTTCTTACACTTCGGGAGCATGTGATGCCCGTATGGCCGGTGCCATGATTCCGGTGATGAGCAATTCCGGCAGTGGCAATCAAGGGATATCCGCTACCCTTCCCGTGCTGGTTTATGCTGAAGAAAACGGGAAATCGGAAGAAGAATTGATCCGTGCCTTGATGTTGAGCCATTTAACAGTAATCTATATCAAGCAGAGTTTGGGACGCTTATCCGCCTTATGCGGTTGTGTGGTTGCTGCCACGGGTTCCAGTTGCGGTATAACCTGGCTAATGGGAGGAACTTATGAACAAGTGGCATATGCTGTGCAGAACATGATTGCCAATCTTACCGGAATGATTTGTGATGGTGCCAAACCCAGTTGTGCATTGAAAGTAACTACCGGAGTTTCAACCGCAGTGCTTTCAGCCATCATGGCCATGGAAAACCGTTGTGTAACTTCCGTAGAAGGTATTATTGATGAGGATGTGGATCAAAGTATCCGTAATCTGACAAAAATCGGTTCTAAAGGAATGAATGAAACGGATAAATTGGTATTGGAGATAATGACAAGTAAATAATATAGAAATTAAAAATTAAAGAATTAAAAATTAAAGAATTACCATGCGGCATGCTTAATACTGTGTAGTCTGATTCTTTAATTTTTAATTCTTTAATTTTTAATTCTTTAGTGGCAGCATCCGCCTCCACATTCATGGTCGCCGCATCCGTCGCCACAGTCACCACAACCGCAGCTGCCGCAACCGCCACCCATCATACGGGCAACTTCAGCAAGCTCTTCGTTCGTAGCCGGGCGGCTTTCCACTACTTCTCCGGTAAAGTTCAAATCACAACCTGCGAGTGGATGATTCATGTCCATTACAACTACGTCTTCCTTTACTTCTACTACACTTCCATTGATGCGTTGACCTTCAGAAGTCATCAAGGGGATGACGGCGCCTTCCACTACACGGTCGCTGTCGAATTCTCCTTCTATCATGAAGATTTCTTTGGGGAGGTCAATGACATGGTCGTCGTCATATTCACCATAAGCTTCTGATGCCGGAATGGTAAAGTCGAATTTATCGCCTATTTGCAAGTCTTTTATCTGGGCTTCAAAGGGTTCGAGTGTCATTCCCAGACCTGAGATAAACTGAAAAGGATGCTCTACGGGTGCTTCTTCTTCGAAATCTTTTTCTCCGTTTTCGATTGAGTACAGCTTATATGCTACGGTGATGTACTTGTTTTCTACTGTTTCCATTAATTTTCTATCTTTATTTAATTAGTAAATACTGTTTTTTTGAGTATTTGAAGAGACAAAGATACGAATTATTTGTTTCGGGATGTAGAGAGCCTTTGGTAATTTTCAGATTATTAAATGGTTTCAATGATTGGTAATACATTTACATTGGCTGTCTGAATGGTTCTATTTAGAACTGTTAAGTGATAAAATAGGATTTTAGGGCGATATTTTCTTACGATTATTCATATTTATCTTATTTTTTTCTTCAATTTGTTTGGAGATTATAAAAAAGCCCTTACCTTTGCAGCACGTTTGAAACAAAAAAGAAGAATTAAGTTATGAATTTACATACATCTATTAACCTGGCAGTCCTGCATATTATTCGCGTCGTGGTGGTGGCATCAAGAGCGTGAGAAAGGTTATGTATGTATTCGTACGTTAGAAGATAATTTATTAAGCCTTTCTCACTATAGTGGGAGAGGCTTTTTCATTAAAAGGAGATTTGAAAATGAAGCATCAGTTACGCAGCTCGTTCAGCACACAAGGTCGCCGCATGGCGGGAGCCCGTGCATTGTGGACGGCGAATGGTATGAAGAAGGAACAGATGGGTAAGCCCATTATCGCTATAGTCAATTCATTTACACAATTCGTCCCCGGGCATGTACACCTGCACGAAATAGGCCAGTTTGTAAAGGAAGAGATTGAAAAGCTGGGGTGTTTTGCTGCGGAGTTCAATACGATTGCCATTGACGACGGTATCGCTATGGGACACGACGGTATGCTTTATTCCCTGCCTTCAAGAGATATCATTGCCGATAGTGTGGAGTATATGGTAAATGCCCATAAGGCGGATGCTATGGTTTGCATCAGTAACTGTGACAAGATTACTCCGGGGATGCTGATGGCGGCTATGAGGCTGAATATACCGACTGTGTTTGTTTCAGGCGGTCCGATGGAAGCCGGGGAATGGAACGGACAGCATTTGGATTTGATTGATGCCATGATTAAATCTGCTGATGACAGTGTGGGCGATAAAGAGGTGGCACAGATTGAGCAACATGCCTGTCCCACTTGCGGATGCTGCTCAGGCATGTTTACCGCTAATTCCATGAATTGCTTGAATGAAGCGATTGGATTGGCACTGCCCGGTAACGGCACGATTGTAGCCACTCACGAAAATCGCAAGAAACTATTTGAGGATGCAGCCAGGTTGATTGTAGAGAATGCCTTTAGATATTATGAAGAAGGGGATGAGAGTGTACTCCCGCGCAGTATTGCTACCCGCGAGGCATTTTTGAATGCCATGACGCTGGATATTGCGATGGGCGGTTCCACTAATACGGTACTTCATTTGTTGGCTGTGGCTCACGAAGCCGGAGCGGATTTTAAGATGGACGACATTGACATGCTCTCCCGCAAGACCCCCTGCTTATGCAAGGTGGCTCCCAATACCCAAAAGTATCATGTACAAGACGTTAACCGTGCCGGTGGCATCATTGCCATCATGGATGAGCTTGCCAAGGGCGGATTGGTCGATACGAATGTCCGCCGTGTGGATGGAATGACGTTGGCAGAGGCAATCGACCGGTATAGTATTACCAGCTCTAATGTATGTAAAGAGGCAATCAAGAAATACTCCAGTGCGGCAGCCGGAAAGTTCAATCTGGTACTCGGCTCACAAAATGCGTCTTATAAGGAACTCGATACGGACCGTGCGACCGGTTGTATCCGTGATTTGGAACATGCATACAGCAAGGATGGCGGTCTGGCGGTTTTGAAGGGAAATATAGCTCAGGACGGTTGCGTTGTCAAGACTGCCGGTGTAGACGAGAGTATCTGGAAATTTACGGGGCCAGCGAAAGTCTTCGACTCACAAGATGCGGCTTGTGACGGTATTCTGGGTGGAAAGGTGGTCAGTGGAGACGTCGTCGTCATCACTCACGAAGGGCCGAAAGGTGGACCGGGTATGCAAGAGATGCTTTATCCTACTTCTTATATCAAATCCCGCCATCTGGGTAAGGAGTGTGCATTGATTACCGACGGGCGTTTCAGTGGTGGTACTTCCGGACTAAGTATCGGACATGTTTCTCCCGAAGCGGCTGCCGGTGGTAATATCGGCAAGATTAAGGATGGGGACATTATCGAAATTGATATACCGAACCGTTCTATCAATGTGAAGTTGACGGATGAAGAGCTTGCAGCACGCCCTATGACTCCGGTAACCCGCAACCGTGAAGTCTCCAAAGCATTGAAAGCATATGCCAGTATGGTGAGTTCCGCTGACAAAGGGGCTGTGAGGCTGATTGATTAAAAGCCCCCCTTTCCGAAAGCGAGGGGAGGAGAGAATGAAACAAATTTTTCAAGCTACTATTGAGCTTTTAAATATAATGAATAGATAAAGTATGGCTGATAATAATAAAAAGAGTAACTTTTCCTCCCTCTCCCTAGGAGAGGGGCGGGGTGAGGCTCTAACAACAGGCGCAGAAGCATTGATGCGTTCTCTGGAGCATCAGGGGGTAAAGACCATTTTCGGCTATCCGGGAGGGAGCATCATGCCGGTATTCGATGCCTTATACGACCACCGGAAGGAATTGAACCACATCTTGGTTCGCCATGAACAAGGAGCAACCCATGCGGCACAAGGCTTTGCACGTGTATCAGGCGAGGTTGGCGTTTGTCTGGTTACCAGTGGACCGGGTGCTACCAATACTATCACGGGCATTGCAGATGCCATGATTGACAGTACGCCTATCGTTGTCATTGCCGGCCAGGTAGGGACGAACTTCTTGGGTACGGATGCATTTCAGGAAGTGGACTTGGTAGGCATTACTCAGCCTATCACGAAATGGAGTTACCAGATTCGTCGTGCAGAAGATGTGGCCTGGGCAGTGGCACGTGCTTTCTATGTGGCAAAGAGCGGACGTCCGGGACCGGTCGTGCTGGATTTTGCTAAAAACGCCCAAGTGGAGAAAACAGAATATGCGCCTACTAAGGTGGACTATGTCCGTAGCTATCTTCCCGTTCCCGAAATGGAGCCGGAGGCCATACGGCAGGCTGCTGAATTAATAAATGGTGCGGAACGGCCTTTGGTGCTGGTAGGACAAGGCGTGGAGCTGGGAGAAGCCCAGCAAGAGCTTCGTGCTTTCATTGAGAAAGCCGGAATGCCTGCCGGATGCACTTTATTGGGACTTTCCGCATTGCCTACGGACCATCCGTTGAACAAAGGAATGCTTGGTATGCACGGTAACCTGGGACCCAATATCAATACCAATAAATGTGATGTCCTTATCGCCGTAGGCATGCGCTTTGATGACCGTGTGACGGGTAAATTGGAAACATATGCCAAGCAGGCGAAGATTATCCACTTTGATATTGACCCTGCCGAAATAGATAAGAATGTAAAGACCGATGTTGCTGTCCTGGGCGATTGCAAAGAGACACTGGCTGCCGTTACCCAATTGCTGGAACCCGCCAACCATCAGGAATGGATTGACAGTTTCCGGCAATACGAGGAAGTGGAAGAGGAAAAGGTAATCCGTCCGGAATTACATCCGGCAGGAAAAGCGCTAAGCATGGGTGAGGTGGTGCGTGCTGTGAGTGAGGCTACCCATAACGAGGCGATATTGGTGACTGATGTCGGCCAGAATCAGATGATGTCCGCCCGTTATTTCAAATACAGCAAGGAACGTAGCATTGTTACTTCCGGTGGCCTGGGTACTATGGGCTTCGGCCTTCCGGCAGCTATCGGTGCCACTTTTGGACGTCCGGACCGCACGGTATGCGTATTCATGGGAGACGGCGGCTTGCAGATGAACCTGCAGGAACTGGGTACCATCATGGAACAAAAGGCTCCGGTGAAGATGATTCTGTTGAACAATAACTTCCTGGGCAATGTTCGTCAATGGCAGGCGATGTTTTTCAATCGTCGTTATTCGTTTACTCCGATGATGAATCCGGATTATATGAAGATTGCTTCGGCATATGATATTCCTGCACGCAGGGTAATGACCCGCGAGGAGCTGGCAAAAGCGATTGACGAGATGATAGCAACCGACGGACCGTTCCTGCTCGAAGCTTGTGTGGAGGAAGAAGGAAATGTAATGCCGATGACACCTCCGGGCGGTTCGGTCAATCAGATGTTGTTGGAATGCTGAAGTCATGCGAAATTAAAGAATTTACTCTATCTATGGATAAAAAACTATATACAATCATTGTTCATTCGGAAAACTTTGCCGGTTTGCTGAATCAAGTGACGGCTGTGTTTACCCGTCGGCAGATAAACATCGAAAGTTTAAATGTATCGGCCTCCTCCATCAAGGGGGTACATAAATATACCATTACCGCTTGGACGGACAAGGATACCATTGAAAAGGTGACCAAGCAGATTACCAAGAAAATAGATGTGCTGCAAGCCCATTATTTTACGGATGATGAAATCTATCAGCACGAGATTGCTCTCTATAAAATAACGACCCCTACGCTGGAAGAAAAACCGGAGGTGTCCAAAGTAATCCGTAAGTACAATGCCCGTATTGTGGAGGTGAATGCTGTATTTGCCATTGTTGAGAAGAATGGCATGAGTGAGGAAATAACCAATCTTTATGAGGAGTTGCGCCAGTTGGATTGCGTACTTCAGTTCGTCCGTTCGGGTCGCGTAGCCATTACGACCAGCTGCTTTGAGCGTGTCAATGAATATCTGGCGGACCGTGAAGCAAAATATCGTCAAAGTAAACACCAGGAATCATGATGAGCGAGAACAATAAGATAGGTACCTACAAGTTTGTTGCCGAACCGTTTCATGTCGACTTTACCGGACGGCTGACAATGGGAGTATTGGGCAACCATTTGTTGAATTGTGCGGGTTTCCATGCCAGCGACCGCGGTTTTGGCATCGCGACTCTAAACGAGGACAATTATACTTGGGTATTGTCCCGTCTGGCTGTCGAACTGGATGAAATGCCTTATCAGTACGAAGATTTCTCCATTCAGACTTGGGTGGAGAATGTCTATCGCCTTTTTACAGACCGTAATTTCGCTATCATCGATAAGGAGGGTAAGAAGATTGGGTATGCACGTTCCGTTTGGGCGATGATTAGCATGAATACCCGTAAGCCGGCAGATTTGCTGGCTCTTCATAGTGGCAGCATTGTAGATTATGTTTGTGATGAGCCTTGTCCGATAGAAAAACCTTCGCGGATAAAGGTGGCCTCAAAGGAACCGGTTGCTGCTTTGGTAGCCAAATACAGTGATATTGACATTAACGGGCATGTGAACAGCATCCGTTACATCGAGCATATCCTTGATTTGTTCCCGATAGAGATGTATAAGGAGAAGCGCATCCGTCGTTTTGAAATGGCATATGTAGCCGAAAGCTATTATGGGGATGAGTTGACTTTGTTCATGGATGATGCCGGTGAGGGCGTTTACGATGTGGAGGTGAAAAAGAATGGCAGCGAAGTGGTCTGTCGCTCTAAAGTGATATTTACAGAGAAATAAATAAATTTATCAACGTTGGCGTAAGCCACAAATAAAAATTAAAACAAAAAATGGCACAATTGAATTTTGGCGGTGTTATTGAGAATGTAATGACCCGCGAAGAATTTCCTTTGGAAAAAGCACGTGAGATTTTGAAAGATGAAACAATTGCAGTAATCGGTTATGGCGTACAAGGCCCGGGCCAGGCTTGCAACTTGCGTGATAACGGTTTCAATGTGATTGTAGGACAACGTCCGGGCAAGACATACGAAAAGGCTGTGGCTGACGGATGGGTGCCGGGTGAGACCTTGTTCGGCATCGAAGAGGCTTGCCAGAAAGGTACTATCGTCATGTGTCTGTTGTCTGATGCGGCTGTAATGTCTGTATGGCCGACTATCAAACCTTATTTGACTCCCGGAAAGGCTCTTTACTTCTCTCATGGTTTTGCTATTACCTGGAACGACCGTACCGGCGTGGTTCCTCCTAAAGATATTGATGTTATTATGGTTGCTCCCAAAGGTTCCGGTACTTCACTTCGTACCATGTTCCTCGAAGGGCGTGGCTTGAACTCATCATATGCCGTCTATCAGGATGCTACGGGTAAGGCTTTTGACAAGACGATTGCACTGGGTATCGGTATCGGTTCGGGATATTTGTTCGAGACAACTTTCATCCGCGAAGCCACTTCCGACTTGACCGGTGAACGCGGTTCATTGATGGGTGCTATCCAGGGATTGCTGTTGGCTCAGTATGAAGTATTGCGCGAAAACGGCCATACTCCTTCTGAAGCATTCAATGAAACAGTGGAAGAGTTGACTCAATCTTTGATGCCATTGTTTGCCAAGAACGGTATGGACTGGATGTATGCCAACTGTTCTACTACGGCACAGCGTGGTGCGCTGGATTGGATGACCCCGTTCCATGATGCCATCAAGCCGGTTGTACAGAAATTGTATGCAAGTGTGAAGTCGGGCAACGAAGCTCAGATTTCTATCGACAGTAACTCCAAACCCGATTATCGTGAGAAGCTGAATGCAGAATTGAAAGCCTTGCGTGAAAGCGAAATGTGGCAGACAGCTGTTACAGTTCGTAAACTTCGTCCGGAAAACAATTAATCAGCTTTATATAAATAGGTGAAATACCCTCTTCGGTGTTACCGGAGGGGGTATTTCTTTATTATTGATTCCCTATATTTTGAATAAACTCCAATAGCTTCCGGTAAAAACCGTGATGTTTCAGCGTCTCTGCCTCTCCCAATATCACCAGCTTCATACGTGCCCGGGTGATGGCTACATTCATTCTCCTTAAATCATTCAGGAATCCTATCTGTCCTTCTTCGTTGGCACGGACAAGGCTGATGAAGATAACATCGCGCTCTTGCCCTTGGAAGCCATCCACCGTATTTACAGTGAACAAGCTGCGATAAGGCTTGAGTGAAGCGTCTGCCTTTATCTTGTTGCGGAGATATTGCACTTGTGCCTTGTAAGGGGAGATGATGCCGATGTCTATTTTTTCTTCCAGAATGCGGTTGCCACCGATACGGTTGATGTAGATTTTCAGTTCTGATAGGAGCAGGTCCGCTTCCGCCTTATTAATGCGTCCGAAAGTCTCTCCCACAAATTCTTCTTTGAAATCCATTTCGGAGGTGTCAATCCAGTGGATGGGGGTATCCCAGTCCAGGATGCCCCGGTAACGCACTTCGGGAGCGGCTTCCAACTCGCCATTATAAAACCATTGGGAAGGAAATTTCATGATTTCCTCGTGCATGCGGTATTGCACTTTCAGCAAAGAGACAACGGCAGGTTTGTTGGACACCACTTTCTCCATCAATGTTCGTTCCAGACCTCCACGGGCGGCTTCGTAGCATTTTATGGTGGGCGGAAGTTGGCAGTGGTCACCCGCCAATACCACGCGGGCTGCT
>ERZ779812.334-NODE-334-length-11948-cov-2.17077_pt1 | contig 11948 bp, 9 predicted proteins | sample MGYA00511371_ERZ779812 | MGnify/ENA primary metagenome ERZ779812 (study PRJEB29588, sample SAMEA2159429) | human gut metagenome | biome: human gut; feature: human-associated habitat; material: faeces | place: Denmark | collected 2008/2010 ... | reverse complement strand
ACGTCTCGCCACCCTTGATTTTGTGCATAAGGCACAGAACCTTTTCATTACTGGTTCTTCCGGAACGGGAAAAAGCTATTTGGCCTGTGCCCTTGGACACGAAGCATGCAAAAGGGGATTCCGTACCTTCTATGCCAATGCTCCGAAACTGCTCGGTGCGCTGAAAGTCGCCAAAGTAAAAGGTACACTTGAAGCGGAACTCAAGAAGATTGAGCGTTGCCAGCTACTCATTCTTGACGACTTGTTTATTGTACCACTTGACGCCAAAGAGCGTCCCATACTGCTTGAAATTATTGAGGATAGGCATGAACGGAAATCTGTCATCATCACATCGCAGTATCCATCTTCCAACTGGTATGACATGGTAGGTGATCCAACAATAGCCGATGCAATCCTTGACCGCATCATACATACGGCCCATACTATAGAATTATATGGTGAAAGTATGCGAAAATTAAAATCTAAGAAAAACGAGAATTTTTAAAAGGGTAAAATAATATTGCCCCCCAACACCAGGACTTTAAAGGGTCAATCATATAGTACAAGGTGGGCAAATCTTGCGTGGCCAAAAGGGTCAAAGTTGAGTGGCTTTTCCAACGGGCTTTGGTGGGCAGTAATTCTAAGACTTTAAATAAAGAAAAATTAAGCTACCCCTTAAAAAAAAGAGATATTTCCTTTCAAAGAATTCATTTCTTTTATTACATTTGTATTAGTCTTTTGAAAATAGAAGATTTATAGTAAAGCGTTAAGGCATTATCCAAGTTCAGGAAATCCCCAATTTCGAAACAACAATTGGATAATACATTGGACGCTCCACGTTCTATCTATATAGATTTTTGTTATATATAGGCGTGGGGCTTTGTGTATTATATGTTGTTGAGTATGGGGATACTTCTGAACGGTAATACCAAAGTTCCCACGCTTAACTTTATATAAACACAACTCCAGGGAACAGGGTTGGCTTATAATAAACATTATGAAAGCAACTTGTTTTAAAAGCGAGACAACTGTCTCCAACGACTTTCCCCCTTTGTTTGTTACTGTCTTTTGTGGAATATTCTATCCTTTCATTTCCATTCCTGTCTCTTTCGGAACATACCGTTCATTATCATACAAATTACATGCCAAAGCACTTTTCTGCCTTCTCCTGCTATGGTACTAGATAATAGTAACTCCCCCTATCACATAGAGGAAGAACTTTGGTTACAGATACTTTCTCTGTCAAGAGAGTTGCAGGAGTGTAAAGCTAGTCTGCACCATAATACTTTGGACTGTATTTCCGATAAGATTGAAGGAATAGAAAGAGAACTGGATGTCTTATTGGATATTCTGCAAGGGAGGCAAGACAAAAAGACATCATAGTGCTATTTTTTATGACAATTTGTCTACGCCGATAAGTTATCCTATTATTTAAGCCTCGTTTAAGAATTCCGTTTTATGGGTTACCCACAATCGAATGGAATTTTTATATACTGAGAATAACACATGATATTAGTAATGGATTTTCAATATTCAGAGTGATAATGGATAAACGAATAGAAAACGCCATGAATGAGTTGATCAATACAGAAATATGGTCAACCGGTTTATACCTGTCATTGCAGGTTTATTTTGAAGATGAACGGCTTCCAATACTTAGCTCCTGGCTGAACTCCCAAGCACAGGACAATATGAACAAGGTTTATCAGATGATGAATCGGATATGCCATGATGGAGGATGTGTTGTAATCAATGAAATGAAACGGGATACACATGAATGGACAACGCCATTGAATGCCTTGAATGAATTGCTTGAACATGAGCAGTACATATCACGTCAGGTAAACACATTTCTCATATTATGCTGGAATGTAAGCATGTCCTTCCATTCTTTCATCAGCGGGCTGTATGCAGACCGTATATATGTAAGTACGGCATTTATGGAATTGTTACGTATCCTCGCCAAGGAAAACGAACGGAAACTACCTTATTTTTGACGGTATGGATTTAAGATTGATGTTATGCAAAATTTAATATTGCAGAATGCTATCTGGTATGTTTTTTGCGATATAATAATCGATAATAAACTATATGTCATCATGGATATATTTGTATATTTAACATTGTGTTTCACTTCGCTATTCACCTTGATGGACCCTCTTGGAGTGATGCCGGTATTCCTGCAAATGACTGATGGAATGGATACGAAAGAACGCAGATATATCGCCTTGAAAGCATGTACCATTGCATTTATCATATTAGTCCTTTTTACATTATCGGGCAGGTTTCTGTTTCATTTTTTCGGCATCTCAACAAACGGATTCCGGATTGTGGGAGGTATCATCATCTTTAAAATCGGATATGATATGTTGCAGGCACATTTTACCCATGTGAAACTGAATGAAACTGAACGAAAAGAATATTCCAAAGATATAACCATCACACCTCTTGCCATTCCGATGTTATGCGGTCCGGGAGCGATTTCCAGTGGAATAACATTGATGGAAGATGCTTCGGAATATACTTTCAAAATAGTATTGCTTGGCGTAATCGCTTTGGTCTGCATTCTTTCATTCTTTATTCTGTGCGCGTCCACCCAGCTTTTAAAAATCTTGGGAGAGACGGGAAACAATGTGATGATGAGACTGATGGGACTTATTCTAATGGTGATCGCCGTGGAATGTTTTATCAGCGGGATACGTCCGGTATTAATTGAAATCTTGAAACAAGCCCATGCTTGTTCTTAAAGAAGAGAGATAATTTGGATTTATTATTAACATTAAAAGTTTGATTCATCATGACTGAAAAATTGCAAAATGCCCTGAATGAGCAAATCACAGCAGAATTATGGTCTGCCAACCTGTATTTATCAATGTCTTTTTATCTGGAAAGAGAGGGCTTTTCCGGAATGGCTCGCTGGATGCAGAAACAGTCTGCAGAAGAGACCGGGCATGCATATGCCATTGCCGGGTACATGATTAAGCGTGAGGCAACCCCGAAAGTAGACAAGGTCGATGTGGTTCCACAAGGTTGGGGTAACCCTGTTGAAGTATTCGAGCATGCTTTGGAGCATGAAAAACATGTTTCCAAACTGATTGATGAGTTGGTACAGGTAGCATCCGAAGAGAAAGACAATGCCACTCAGGACTTCTTGTGGCAATTTGTTCGTGAGCAAGTAGAAGATGAAGCGAATGTACTCAATATTGTTAGTCATCTGAGGAAAGCCGGAGACTGTGCTATCCTTTTTATGGATGCAAAACTGGGTGAACGGGAGTCATAAACCAGAATAATCAATAAAAATAAATAAAATGAAAATAGTAGATTTATTGGGAGGAAAGGCTGAGTACTACCTGAACCATACATGTAAGACGATAGACAAACAACTTATCCATATTCCGGGACCGGATATGATAGATAAGGTATGGATGAATTCCGACAGGAATATCCGTACATTGGAAAGTTTGCAGGCTTTATACGGACATGGACGTCTGGCCAATACGGGCTATGTATCCATTCTGCCTGTAGACCAGGGCATAGAACATTCTGCAGGAGCGTCTTTCGCCCCCAATCCGCTTTATTTCGATCCCGAAAACATCATAAAGCTGGCCATTGAAGGAGGGTGTAATGCCGTGGCATCCACATTCGGTGTGTTGGGCGCCGTGGCACGCAAATATGCACACAAGATACCTTTTATCGTCAAGCTGAACCATAATGAGTTGCTGACTTATCCGAACAGCTACGACCAGGTAATGTTCGGTACGGTGAAAGAGGCATGGAACATGGGAGCCGTAGCTGTCGGTGCTACCATTTATTTCGGTTCGGAACAAAGCCGCCGCCAGATAGTGGAAGTGTCACAGGCTTTTGAATATGCCCACGAACTGGGAATGGCTACTATTCTGTGGTGCTATTTGAGAAACAGCAGCTTCAAAAAGGATGGTACCGACTATCATGCCGCTGCCGACTTGACAGGACAAGCCAACCATATCGGGGTTACCATTAAAGCCGATATCGTGAAGCAGAAGCTCCCATCCAATAACGGCGGTTTCAAGGCTATCGGATTCGGAAAGACAAACGAGTGTATGTATTCGGAACTGACCACTGACCATCCGATAGACCTTTGCCGTTATCAGGTGGCGAATGGCTATATGGGACGTGTCGGATTGATTAACTCGGGCGGTGAATCCCATGGGGAATCCGACCTGCATGATGCTGTCGTAACGGCAGTAGTAAATAAGCGTGCAGGTGGTATGGGGCTGATCAGCGGTCGTAAGGCTTTCCAGAAACCGATGAAAGACGGAGTTCAACTTCTGAACACCATTCAGGACGTATATCTGGATTCTTCAATAACCATTGCATAAAGAAGAAGTATCCATGAAAAGAATAGTGTTATTACGTCATGGCGAAAGCCTATGGAACAAAGAAAACCGTTTTACTGGATGGACGGACGTGGATTTAAGCGAGAAAGGAGTTGAAGAAGCCTGCAAGGCAGGCGATGCATTACGGGAGGCTGGATTTTCTTTTGAGGCAGCTTACACTTCTTACTTGAAACGTGCCGTAAAAACGTTGAACTGTGTCTTGGACCGGCTGGATAAAGACTGGATTCCGGTTGAAAAGACCTGGCGGCTGAACGAGAAGCATTACGGCATGCTTCAGGGACTGAATAAGAGTGAAACAGCGGTCCAATATGGTGAAGAACAAGTACACATCTGGCGAAGAAGCTATGACGTGGCTCCCGCTCCGGTAGGCAAAGATGATCCCCGTAATCCGGGCATGGATATCCGCTATGCCGGTGTACCAGATAGCGAACTTCCCCGTACGGAATCCCTGAAAGATACTATTGGGCGTGTCATGCCTTACTGGAAATGCATCATCTTTCCCGCATTGATGTATAAGGACAGCCTGCTGGTAGTCGCCCATGGTAACAGCCTGCGCGGAATCATCAAGCATCTCAAAGGAATTTCCGATACGGATATTTCCAACCTGAACCTGCCTACGGCAGTTCCTTATGTCTTTGAATTTGACGACAGGCTGGTTCTTGTCAAGGACTACTACCTTGGAAACCCGGAAGAGATACGGAAACGGGCAGAAGCTGTGGCCAAACAAGCTAAAAAATAAAAATCTGTCTATCAAGCAGATGCTTTTTTTTAAGTTTTAATTATTAACTTTTAAAGAGGAGGTAAAAATGGTACCTGTAAAAACAAACCAGAATTGGTTACCGAGTATTTTTAACGATTTCTTTGACAATGAATGGATGGCAAGAGCAAACGCTACGGCTCCAGCCATCAATGTGATTGAGAATGAAAAGGACTACAAGGTAGAACTGGCAGCTCCGGGAATGACCAAGAATGATTTTAAGGTAAGTGTGGATGAAAGCAACAATCTGGTAATCTGCATGGAAAAAAAGGACGAGAAAAAGGAGGAGAAGAAAGACGGAAAATACTTGCGCCGTGAATTCTCCTATTCCCGATTCCAGCAGAGTATCCTGCTGGAAAAAGATAAAATTTCGGCCAAAGTGGAACACGGGGTCCTGTTTATCGATATTCCCAAAGTCGTAGATAAGAAGGTTCAGGAAACCACCAAAACTATTGATGTCAAATAAGATATCTTGATGAGACTCTACAGAAGGCATTTCTTATTATCAGGGAATGCCTTCACCCGGATATTTGAATTCCAAAATAAATATAATGAGAGGATTTGATTTCGATAAAGCGCTGGTAGCCCTTCAGAATGAACTGCATTGTTTTGCATATAAACTGACTGCTGACAAGGATGAAGCAGAAAACTTGTTGCAGGAAACAATGTTGAGGACGTTGGATAATAAGGATAAGTTTGATTCCGGTACGAATTTTAAAGGCTGGATGTATACCATCATGCGCAATGCATTTATCAATAATTGCCGGACAAAGAAAATACGAGGGAATTTATATGTATTATCAGAACCTGAATATCATTTCCTGTTAAGGGACGACTCTTTCATTTTCGTGGATAACGGGCATGATGCAAAAGAGATAAGGGAAGCCCTTAAAACATTGCCTAAAGCACATTATGTCGTTTTTATGTTGTACCGGAGTCAAATATCGGGAAATAGCCGCAAAGATAAGAGTGTCACTGGGTACGATAAAAAGCCGTATCTTTTATAGCAGAAAAAGGCTAAAACAGTTGCTTTCTGATTTTGCCTGATTAATTAAAATATAAAAAACAAATTATGGATAACAAGTATATTGGAATTCTGACTTCCGGAGGGGATGCTTCAGGAATGAACGCGGCTATCCGTGCCGTGACCCGCGCCGCCATTTTTAACGGATTTAAAGTGAAAGGAATTTATAGAGGTTACGAGGGGCTGATTGCCGGTGAAGTGAAAGAACTCACGACGGAAGATGTAAGTAGCATTATCCAGAGGGGAGGCACCATACTGAAAACAGCTCGCTCCGAGACTTTCACCACTCCCGAAGGACGCAAGAAAGCTTATAAGGTCATACAGAAAGAGAACATCAATGCTTTGATAATTATCGGTGGAGACGGTTCCCTGACGGGAGCCCGTATCTTTGCGGAGGAGTATGATGTGACGTGCATAGGATTGCCCGGCACCATTGACAATGACCTATATGGTACCGATTTTACCATAGGATATGATACGGCATTGAACACCATTGTGGAATGCGTGGATAAAATCAGGGACACGGCAACCTCCCATGACCGTATCTTCTTTGTCGAAGTGATGATGCGTGCTTCCTGGCACAAAACAGCGCAATAGCTTCCGGTGCTGAAGCGGCCATCATTCCGGAGGACAGGACGGACGTGGACCAGTTGGAAACATTCATCGGGCGCGGATTCAGAAAGACGAAAAACAGCAGCATCGTAATTGTGACCGAAAGTCCTGAAAACAAGAATGGAGGTGCCATATATTACGCCGACCGGGTAAAGAAGGAATATCCCGGGTATGATGTCAGGGTTTCTATCCTGGGCCATCTGCAACGGGGTGGTGCTCCGAGTGCCAATGACCGTATACTGGCAAGCCGGCTGGGTGAAGCCGCAATCCAGGCCTTAATGGAAGGCCAGCGAAATGTTATGATAGGCATACGGAACAACGAGATTGTTTATGTTCCTTTTGTCCAGGCAATCAAAAAGGACAAGACTATTGACAAAAGCCTGATCCGGGTCCTTAACGAATTATCGATCTAAAATAACCGTTAATATGTCAGAAGTTGCTCCTTTAATATCGGATCTTGCCATAATTCTGATTATTGCCGGTATTGTAACCGTCATTTTCAAGTGGCTGAAGCAACCGGTCATATTGGGCTACATTGTAGCCGGTATTATGGCGGGTCCTTCCGTTTCCCTGGTCCCGACTGTTTCCGATCCTGCCAATATCAAAATATGGGCGGACATCGGTGTCATTTTTCTGCTGTTCGCGATGGGACTGGACTTTTCGTTCAAGAAATTGATAAATGTGGGCATTACGGCTATCGTTGCCACTGTCACTATTGTATGTGGCATGATGTTCATAGGTTATACAGCGGGGAATGCAATGGGGTTCTCCCACATGAGCAGTATTTTTCTGGGTGGAATGTTGTCCATGTCGTCCACGGCCATCGTATTCAAGGCTTTCAATGATATGGGACTTCTCCAACAGAAATTCACTGGCATTGTCTTGGGGATTCTTGTTATCGAAGATCTGGTGGCTGTAGTGATGATGGTTGTTCTTTCCACGTTGGCGGTAGGCAAACATTTTGAAGGGAAGGAGATGCTGGAAAGTATATTGAAGCTGGCCGCTTTCCTTATTTTCTGGTCGACATTGGGTATCTATCTGATACCTACCCTGCTGAAGAAGATACGCCGTTTCACCAGCAACGAGATTTTATTGATAACCTCTTTGGGACTTTGCCTGGGAATGGTGATGATTGCGACAAAAGCGGGATTTTCTGCCGCATTGGGAGCCTTTGTCATGGGGTCCCTGCTGGCAGAGACCGTTGAAGCGGAAAAAATCGTACATATCGTACAGCCGGTAAAAGACCTGTTCGCTTCCATATTTTTCGTGTCGGTAGGAATGATGATCGATCCTGCCATGATGTGGGAATATGCCGTCCCTATTCTCATCCTGACATTGCTGGTACTGTCCGGTCAGGTCCTGTTCGGGAGCTTTGGTGTCTTGCTTTCCGGCCAGCCGTTGAAAATTGCCATACAGTCCGGCTTTTCACTGACACAGGTCGGTGAATTCGCATTCATCATCGCATCTTTAGGCGTCAGTCTGAATGTTACGGACAAGTATCTCTATCCGGTCATAGTGGCAGTATCTGTCATAACGACTTTTCTTACCCCCTATATGATACGGCTTTCGGAACCAGCATACCGGTTTATAGACATCCACATGCCTGAATCCCTGAAAGATTATCTCGTACACTATACGTCCGGGGCAATGACTGTAAAACACAAGGGTACTTGGCATAAACTGATCCGGTCTATGCTGGTGTCTGTCACACTCTATCTGGTCGTATGCGTTTTTTTCATCACTTTATATTTTTCCTATGTGCATCCTTTGATTAGGAAAAGTCTGCCGGGAATGGAAGGGAACTTGTTGGGCTTCATCATCATCTTTCTTGTCATATCCCCGTTTCTATGGGCCATCATCATGAAAAGGAACAATTCAACCGAGTTCCGTAAACTCTGGACGGACAACAAGTTCAACAGAGGGCCTTTGGTATCAATAGTACTTGTCAAAATACTGATCTGCACGATTATCATGATGAGTATCATTACCCATCTTTTCAATGTTGCCTTGGGAGCCGGGCTGGTAGTTTCTTCCCTTATCATTGCCGTCATTTATTTTTCCAAGCGGATCAAGAAACGGTCGCTGACTATAGAGAGACAATTTATGGCAAACTTTCAGGGGACGGACGGGAATGTACTTTCTACAGAAAGTGATACAGGCTCCACCCTTGGCAGCAATATCCCGTTCAAGGAATTACATTTGGCGGATTTCACAGTATCCCCTGATTCCATATATGTGGGCAGAACATTAAAAGAAAGCAGCCTGCGCACCTTGTTTCAGATAAATGTGATTTCAATCACCCGTGGAGAAAAACGCCTAGATATACCACAAGGGGAAGAACATCTCTATCCATATGACAAGGTTACGGTCGTAGGTACGGACCGGCAGTTGGAAAGCTTCCGGACATCCATGGAGCAAAAGAAGGTAGAAAGGAACGGGAACGGAACATCCTCGCAGGATGAGATGGAAATAGGGCAATTTCCTGTCGAAGGAGGTTCACCATTGATCGGAAAGACGATCCGGGAGGCAGACATATCGGATAGCATCATTATCGGAATAGAGAGGAGTACCGTGAATATTATGAATCCAGACCCTGATACAATTTTCAAGGAGAATGATACGGTATGGATTGTCGGTAAACGAAAAATAATAAAAGGACTGAATAAAGATTAGGACTTATTTAATTAAAATGTCATGGAATATTCAAGTTATAATGTAAATACCCCTCAGTGGAGGGAGATTACAGTAGGTTCACATCTTCCTGCAGAACTGCGGAAACTTGCAGAAATCGCACATAATCTCTGGTGGACATGGAATGATGACGCAAAGAAACTGTATTGTGATTTGGATTCGGAACTTTGGAAAGAGGTGGAACAGAATCCGGTATTGTTTCTGGAGCGGATAAATTATGAGAAGCTTGTAGCGCTGGCACATGATGAGAACTTTGTCTATAAAATGGATGCCGTCTATTCCGCCTTCAAAAAATACGTCGATGTGGAACCGGATCACCAGCGCCCGTCAATAGCTTATTTCAGCATGGAATACGGCTTGGATGAAGTCCTTAAGATATATTCCGGCGGTTTGGGTATGTTGGCGGGGGATTACCTGAAAGAGGCGTCGGACAGCAATGTGGACCTTTGTGCCATAGGACTTTTGTACCGTTACGGTTATTTTGACCAGTCGCTTTCCATGGACGGCCAGCAGACAGTCAATTATAAAGCGCAGAATTTCGGGCAGCTCCCGATTGAAAAGGTAATGCAACCGGATGGGAAACAACTGGTAATCCACGTCCCCTATGCCGACAGTTTTGTGGTACATGCCAATGTCTGGAAAGCCAGTGTGGGGCGTATTCCCCTTTATCTGCTGGATACGGACAATGAACTCAACAGCGAGTTTGACCGCCCTATCACTCACCATCTGTATGGAGGCGACTGGGAGAATCGGCTAAAACAGGAAATACTGCTTGGCATAGGCGGGATGATAACGCTGAGAGCTTTAGGTATAACGAAAGATGTATATCACTGTAATGAGGGGCATGCCGCACTGATCAATATCCAGCGGCTTTGTGATTACATAAATGGCGGCTTGAATTTCGGGCAGGCCATGGAGCTGGTACGTGCTTCCTCACTTTATACCGTACATACTCCCGTACCCGCTGGTCATGATTATTTTGACGAAGGGCTTTTCAATAAATATATGAAGGGATATCCTGGCAAGTTGGGTATAACCTGGGATAACCTGATGGATCTCGGGCGTCACAATCCGGGAGACAAGGAGGAACGTTTCTGCATGTCTGTCTTCGCCTGCAAGACCTGCCAGGAGGTAAACGGTGTCAGCAAGTTGCATAAATCGGTATCCCAGCAAATGTTTGCGCCGATCTGGAAGGGATACTTCCCGGAAGAGAACCATGTGGGTTATGTAACCAACGGGGTACATCTGCCTACCTGGTGTGCGGCAGAATGGAAAAAGCTTTTCAAGGACAATTTTGATGAGAATTTTTTCTGCGACCAGTCCAATCAGAAAATCTGGGAGGCCGTCTATGGCATCCCAGATGAAGAGATATGGAATACCCGGTTAAAACAGAAAGCAAAATTGCTGGACTATATCAAAAGCAAATGCAGCAAGGACTGGCTCAGGAGTCAGGTTGATCCGGCATTGAGCGTTTCCATTTTTGAGAGATTCAATCCCGATGCTCTTCTAATAGGCTTCGGACGCCGTTTTGCTACATATAAGAGGGCTCATCTTCTGTTCACGGATATAGACCGACTTGCCAGGATTGTGAATAATCCGAAATATCCGGTACAGTTCATCTTTGCAGGAAAAGCCCATCCCAATGACGGTGCCGGGCAGGGGCTGATCAAGCAAATCGTGGAAATATCCCGGCGTCCGGAATTTTTAGGTAAAATCATATTCTTGGAGAATTACGACATGGACCTGGCACGCCATCTTATCTCGGGGGTGGATATTTGGATGAACACCCCTACGCGGTTGGCAGAAGCTTCGGGTACGTCGGGCGAGAAGGCATTGATGAACGGTGTGCTTAATTTCTCCGTGCTGGACGGTTGGTGGTATGAAGGATACCGTAAGGATGCTGGATGGGCACTGACTGATAAAAGGACTTATCAGAATGAACAGTACCAAAACCAGCTGGATGCCGAAGCCATCTATTATTTGTTGGAGCATGACATCCTGCCACTATATTACGAGCATGGGGGGAAGAACTATTCGGAAGACTGGGTCAAGTATATCAAGAACTCAATCGCACAAATCGCTCCCCATTTTACCATGAAAAGACAGTTGGACGACTACTATGACAGGTTCTATAACAAGCTGTCAGAGCATTTCCACATTCTGGCAGCCGACAACTTTGCGAAGGCGAAAATGATGGCTGACTGGAAAGCAAACGTCCGAAGCAGATGGGATGCCATAGAAATCAAATCCATAGAGGCTGGGAATGGGCTGAATGCCACGGTTGAAGCCGGAAAGGAATATGAGGTGACGGTTGTCGTTGATGAGAAAGGCCTGGATGACGCAATCGGAATAGAATCGGTCATTATCAGGCGTGAAGACGGTCAGGATCACATATATGAGGTTATTCCCCTTTTGCCGGTTTCCAAGAATGGGAATTTATATACCTTTAAGGCGACATCCAGCATTTTCAACGCTGGAAGCTTCAAGCAGGCCTTCCGTATGTATCCCA
>ERZ779812.330-NODE-330-length-12079-cov-3.7856_pt1 | contig 12079 bp, 10 predicted proteins | sample MGYA00511371_ERZ779812 | MGnify/ENA primary metagenome ERZ779812 (study PRJEB29588, sample SAMEA2159429) | human gut metagenome | biome: human gut; feature: human-associated habitat; material: faeces | place: Denmark | collected 2008/2010 ... | reverse complement strand
TCCCCGCCAGTATCTGGTGACGGACTATAACACGCATCGTGCGGCTGTCATCCCTCAAAGCCAAATGGAGGAATTTATCTATCTGTACGAATCCATGCCTTACAATATCGAACTGATGAACCGTCCTTTGGAGGACTATCTTCAGAAGAAGCAAAAAATTCGTATTACCGGTGGCGTCTTTCGGGGAAAGGAAGGGTGCATCATGCGTTTACACCGGAATACCCGGCTGGTGTTCGCTTTCGGAAATATGACGGTGGCAGTGAGCTATCTTCATGCATTTCCGTTTGAGAAGATAGAGTGATGGTAATTTATAAAGGAAACATTTCTATCAGTTTATCAGGCAGAACGACCATATCGGTTATAAGGATTTATAGCCGATGGTCATCGGCTTTTATATGAGATACATCAAAATTCGTCAGCTAATATAAAATATGTCTTTTAGTGAACTGTTTTCATATATCATCGGTGGAACTACTCTCATAGGCTTGGGTATGACCTTGTGACAAGTTTATGGGATATATTCTCTACATTTTATCTGCTTGGCTTTCTGTCAAGTGTTAACTTATTAATTCGTGTGCTTATTTGTAGTAGAATACTCCCTTAGCAAAAGCATTCCGCTAAAGATATATGCTTTAAATAAACAGTCCTAAATAATATAAATCTTATATACTTGCAAATGGTAAATATAACCGATAAATCCAAATGTTGTGGATGCAATGCTTGTGGGGATGTGTGTATCCACCAAGCCATCAAATTTCATATTGATGTTGAAGGATTTTGGTATCCGGAAGTTGATAAAGACAAATGCACCGATTGCGGACTGTGCGAGAAGGTGTGTCCGATAATCAATAAAGAAGACTGGCATGAAAGTGGAGGATTTGAAAAGCCTCATTGTTATGCCTTGATTAATAAGAATATAGAAGTGCGATTTGATAGTACTTCCGGAGGTGCTTTCTCGGCTTTGGCTGATGAGATTTATAAAAAAAGTGGTTACGTAGGTGGAGCCATTTATAATGAAGATTGGTCTGTATCTCAGTTCTTGTCTTCAAGCAGGGAAGATTTGTCTCGTTTGCGTTCCAGTAAATATTTGCAAAGTCATCTTGATGGTTTTTATATCGCTGTTCGTGAAGCTCTGAAGACTGGCAAACCCGTACTTGTTTGTGGAAGTCCCTGTCAAATGGCAGCCATGAAACGTTTTCTTCGTAAGCCTTATGAAAATCTGATGGTGGTAGACTATATTTGCCGTGGCATTGCTTCTCCTCTCTATTTTAAGCAGTTTATCAACTATTTGGAGCAGAAGCATCATTCAACGGTGGTTTATTACAAAGCGAAAAGCAAGGAATTAGGTTGGAGAACACTTTCCACTCGTGTGGAGTTTGCAAACAAGGATGTCGATTATATTCTTGGGAAAGAAAACCCATGGTTATCCATGCAATATAAAATACCGGAAGTCTGTCGTCCCAGTTGTTTTGACTGTCCTTTCAAAGGATTTCCACGAACATCGGATTTGACGATAGGTGATTTATGGTCTAGTCCCGGTAGCATACCTAAAGAACTGGACTCTGACATAGGCACATCTGTTGTCTTTGCTAATAACGAAAAAGGAGCTGATATGCTAAACAAATGCAAGAAAAAGATCATTTGGAGTGATTTCTCTTTTGAAGAGGCGACCAAAGGAAATTATCATTTGATGTATTCTTTAAAGCACTCAGAGCATAACAGAGAAGATTTTTTTAAGACCTTGAACATTTCTTTTCAGGCCTGTATTGATAAATATATGCCTGACTTTGGCCAAACTCAGAAGTCACTCAAAGAAAAAATTAAGAATGTGGCTTGTTTTATAAAAGGTGTGACGGGGGCGGCAGGATGGAATATAGGAACTTGGATAAAGAATATGAGATACAATCTCTTCTGCCGTCAGATAGAAACAGACATATTAGAAAGAAAATTTATTATTATCAATAAATATTGTACGCTTGATTTACACCCCAAAGCTAAACTTGTTTTAAATGCTCCTTTCATTATGGGCTATAAACGAATAAAAGGATCAAAGTTGGAAAGCCGTTTGTTGATAGAGGAGAATGGAAGGATGGAAATCAAGTACGGTAGCTATACGGTTTATTATGGAGCAGATATACAGGTTTTCAAAGGTGCTCATCTTGAGATAGGAGGTGACGCTTCTGTAAATGTTGGTCTGAATCTTATTTGTGCCAACCATATCTCTATCGGAAGATGGACAGGTGGCGGACGAAATGTGACTATACGCGATAACAATGGAGAACATCACATTTCGATCAGAGGTTACAAGACCTCTATTCCCATTGTGATTAAAGAACATGTGTGGCTTACAGAAAATTGTACTATCATGCCAGGGACCACTATAGAAGCGGGAGCTATTATTAGTGCCCGTTCAGTAGTACAAGGTCATGTCCCCAGTTTTAGTATTGTGAGTGGAGACCCCGCTAAAGTAATTGAAACAAAAGTTTATTGGAAATCATAATTAATTAGATATAATGAATTTACAAGAATTTATTAGCAAGTTTGCTTCCCAATTTGAAGATGAAGACCCTTCTGTTTTTACAGCTGATACCGATTATCATGAGTTGGATTCATGGTCATCACTTACAGGCCTGAGTGTGGTAGCTATGATCATACAAGAATACGGCGTGGAACTTGACAGCCAGGATGTGCGCAAGGCAGATACTATAGAAGATTTGTTTAATCTGGTCAATGAACGTCAGGCATGAAGACAACTATACGGAATGTAGAGATTAAAAGCGTAGCAGCATGGTTACCTGCAAATAAGATATCATTACTTTCATTTTGCGGATCTTTTCCTGAAAAGCAAGTGAGGGATGTGATCAGGTCCTCCGGTGCTGAATATGTGTATCGTGCAGAAGAAGGACAAAAAGCCTCTGATTTATGTTTTAATGCAGCAGAACATCTGATAGAGAGGGATAATATAGATCGTAGCTCCATAGACGGACTCGTTTTTGTTTCTTCTACCCGTGAATGGATTATTCCTGATACGGCAGTATCATTGCAGCACCGGTTAGGATTGTCCACTGAAACGGTTTGTCAGGATATTAATTATGGTTGTACGGGTTATATTTATGGTTTGTTGCAAGCTTCAGCATGGATTAATTGTGGTATGTGCAGAAATATACTTGTCTTGTGTAGCGAAGTGCTGACTCCATACCTAGACTCTCATGCTGTTGGTAGCATAGAAACCAGCGAAGTTGCTACTGCCCCATTGGTAGCGCAGGGTGATAGTCATATGACCATTCATCTTTCTTCAAACGGTTCTAAAGCAGATAGGATTATGATACCTTATAACGGATATCTCTATCAAGATGGTATGACTGTATTCACATATGGTATTGTCAATGCTAAGATTAGTATTTTGAATGTAATGGAAAAGGAAAGTTGGGAAGAAAAGGATGTTGAGCTTGTTGCTATGCATCAGTCCAATCAGATGATTATTAAAAATGTACGGATGTCTTTGAAATCAACGCCTGAAAAATTTCCTACTAATATGAAGGAATATGGCAATACGGGATGTTCGTCAATTCCTTTGTTGTTGTGTGATTTATATGGTGACAAACAGATGTCCCAACCCTCTCGTGCCATACTTTGTGCGTTTGGTGTAGGATTGACTTGCGGTAGCATAGCTACTAATTTTAGTAAAACTCATTTTTATGCTCCTGTTAATAAAAAATAGTAAGAAAAAATGTAACTGAATACTTGGATATCACTGAAGGTTTATATTCTGAGAAGATAGCAGTGGAAGATGCAAATGGTTGTATCACATTTGGTGAAATGAAACGCAATGCTTTGAAAATAGCTGAATTTTGTGTAGAACAGAATATATTCAAGCAGCCGGTTTGTGTTTACTTGCCTAAGTCAAAAGAGATGGTAACGAGCTTTGTTGGTACTAACTATAGTGGAAATTTCTATGTCCCATTGGATATTAAATCGCCAGACACTCGTATACGGAATATATTGGCTACGCTTAACCCTGGATTGATTATCACTGACGAAGAACACAAAGATCAGGTAGAAAATTTTGGCCTTCCCACTGTGACTGTTGGATGCCTTTGTTCGCGTAAAGAGGCAGATTTATCTGTAGTGGAATCAGCAAGGAGCAGACAGATAGATACAGATCCTGTATATTCAATTTTTACATCTGGTTCTACGGGTATTCCTAAAGGGGTAGTGATTTCACATCGTGGTGTGATTGATTATATTGATTGGGCGGTAGATACTTTCCATTTTACAGCTGATGCTAAGATTGGTAATCAAGCACCGTTCTATTTTGATAACTCTACTTTGGATATTTATTTGATGATGGCTACAGGTGCTACATTGAATATCATTCCAGAGTCGAACTTTATGTTCCCAGCAAAATTGGTTGATTACCTTAATGAACATCATGTTACTTTTGTTTTTTGGGTTCCTTTTGTGCTTGTCAATGTGGCCAATTTCAATATTTTTGAATCAAAGAAACCAGAATATCTTAAAGATGTGTTTTTCGCTGGAGAAGTGATGCCTAACAAGCACCTCAATTATTGGCGTAAACATTTGCCTAGTTGCCGATATGTTAATCTCTATGGACCTACGGAAATTACCGTAGACTGTACCTATTATATTGTAGAACGTGAATTCGCAGATAGTGATCCATTACCTATTGGTTTCCCTTGTCGTAACTCAGATGTACTCATTCTTAATGATGAAAAGAAGGAATGTGCAATCAATGAAGAAGGCGAACTATGTGTGCGTGGTTCATCGTTAGCATTGGGATATTATAACAATTCTGAACGTACAGCTTCTGCATTTATACAGAATCCTCTAAACTCAGTTTATCCTGAAATTATTTATTGTACAGGAGATATAGTATATAAGAATGAGCAGGGAGAGATTATGTATGTAGGCCGTAAAGATTTTCAGATTAAACATAGCGGTTACCGTATTGAGTTGGGTGAAATCGAGAATGCTGTATTAGGTACGCATATGGTGGATAGTTGTTGTGTTGTATATGATTTTAAAAACAAGCAAATCGTTCTCTTTTATCAGTCTCATGAAGATTTGAACTTAGGTGAATTCCGTAAGTCAATCTTGAAGTTTATCCCCCGTTATATGATGCCCACGGTTAACAATCGTGTGGAATCAATGGAAATCAATGCTAACGGCAAGATAGATAGAAAATATTATACAGCTTTACTTAATGGATAAGAAACTATCCTTAATTCCTCCTTCAATATTATAAAAATGGAATTAGTACAATCATATCATCAGCTTAATTCTTTTATTTCTGAAATACGTTCTTTACGTAAAGGATTCATTTCAAATTTATTTCTGCATTTCGAAAAACACAATTTGTGGATTGAAAAGAAAGAATTGTTTTATCAAGCTACTACTGAAGGATATTTTATTTTTAGAAATAATTCAATGGCAAGTTATCTGTTTTATATTACAACAGACGAATTCCAATTAAGAAAAGGATTGCAAGAAATAACTCCTCAAATCAAGAAAACTGTAATGGTAGATATTTTGGAAGACTCCAAAATAGAATCTATCAAACAAGTGTTTTTTGACAATGACTTTCTTTTATATGAGGAACTTAATCGGATGAGCCGAATTGGCTTGCCTGATTCGATTCAGCCGGGATTGGGAGTTACATTTGCAGAACCGGAAGATTCGGTTGTTATTCTTCAGCTTTTATATTCTAATTTTGACCCTTTATCCGAACAGATTCCAGATATTGAAGAAATTGCACATTATATACAAAACAAATGGGTTTTAGTTTATAAACTGGAACACAAGATTGTAGGTTTTATCATATTTGAACTTACGGGCTTAACATTGTATTTGCGTTACTGGTTTGTATTGCCTCAGTTTAGGGAAATGAATATAGGATCTAAGTTATTCAATTCATTTATGTATGAAGGACGAAATACCAAACGTCAGTTGTTATGGGTAATAACTCATAATATAAATGCTATCAAACGTTATGTTCATTATGGTTTCAAACCAGAAAAATTATTTGATTACGTATTAAAACTAAAATAAAAATGAAAGAAAAGATTATTGCGATTTTAAGTGATCTTCGTCCAGAATTCGATTTTACCGACGAAAGTCTCAACTTCATTGAGGAAGGCATGCTTGATTCATTTGATGTGGTGTGTCTTGTTGATGCCCTTGATACCGAATTTAATATAGTTATAGATGGCATTGATATCTTGCCTGAAAATTTCAGTACCATTGAAAGTATCGAAGCTTTACTGAAAAAAAATGGTGTGACAGAATAATAATTTAGAGTAGGAAACAGCCATTTTACATGATCAAAAATAGTTGTATTCTTACTTGTTTATATTAGTTATGTATGGAATATTTCAAACTAAGAGATGGAAATAAGCTGCCTGTTATAGCCTTGGGACCAGGAGCTGTAGTTCGAAAGGAAGTATTACCTTACGCTCATTTATCTTCCAATCCAATAGTTAAAATTGGACAAAAGGTTGTGAATAAGTTAATATATGAAAAGGAATCTCTTGTCTTTATTAATAATGTTGCAAGAGGCATAAATTTAGGATTCGAACTTATTGACAATTCTGCTGCTTATGGTTCCAGTCAGTTAGTAAGAATGGCTATATTAAAATCAAACCGTAGGAGAGAAGAATTATTTCTTACGACTAGGGTTAGTAATACAGCTCAACGAGAGCATAGAGTAAGAGACGAATTTTTTTCGACATTAAAAGCTTTTGATACCAATTATGTCGATTTGCTTCAATTCCATTGGCCTGTAACAGATATATACGTAGAAACATGGAAAGAAATTATTAAGCTACAGCAAGAAGGTTATGTTAAAACAATTGGAGTCGCTAACTGTAATATTCACCATTTAGAAACATTGTATAATGAAACAGGTGTCATGCCATCTTTGAATCAATTTGAATGCCATCCGTTATTTACTCAGAAAGAACTCGTTGATTATTGTAATGAGCATGGCATCCAAATAGAGGCTTATACACCCATAGCTAGGGCTGATACTCGTATGACAAGACTACCCTTGATGAAAAGAATGGCAGAAAAATATAAGAAAACAATTGTTCAGATTGTAATTCGTTGGCATATACAAAATGGCAGGATACCTATAGTTGGAGCTAGACATAAGAAAAATCAAATGGCTGATTTGGATGTTTTTGATTTTAATTTGACTGATGATGAATTGAAGGCGATTGATGCCATAAATATTAATTCAAGATTAAGATATGATCCGGATAACTGTGATTTTTCTATATTGTAAGTAGCTTTGCATATAAAAATAGAGATAAATCCATAAACAATGATTGAAACAGTCATTCCAAAGCTCAGTGGTGCATTCTACGCTCATTGGAAGGGGACAAATTCAGACTATATATTACGTAAAAGTTTAATATGAATGATGATAATAGACGCATAGCCAAGAATACCATTTATCTATATTCCCGTATGATAGTTATGATGCTTGTGACTTTGTACACTTCACGTATTATTTTGGAAAAACTAGGTGTTGATGATTATGGTATATATCAGGCTGTTGGCGGAATTGTTGGTTTTTTGTCTTTTATCAATGGTGTTTTAAGTACTGGTACTTCTAGGTTTCTAACATTCGAACTTGGTACTGGGAATATGGAAAAATTGAAACGGACTTTTTCCACACTACTTACTTCTCATATAATCTTAGCACTTTTTATTGTATTCTTAGCCGAAACGGGTGGGACGTGGTTTATTTATAATAAAATGGTCATACCTCCTGATCGTATGAGTGCTGCTGTATATGCATTTCATTTATCAATATTTGCAGCATTTTTATCTTTAACTCAAGTACCGTATAGCGCAATTATAATAGCGCGGGAAAAGATGAATATATATGCATATACAAGTGTTTTTGAGGTTGTAGCTAAGCTAGGAATCTGTTATTTAATAGGAGTCGGTGATTTTGATAGATTGATGGTTTATGCAACAATGATATTTATTGTCCAAATGAGTTTACTCCTGTTTTATAGATTTTATTGCTCAAGGAAGTTTGCAGAAGCAAAATATCAAATCTCTTTAGATAAAAGGATTCTCAAACCAATTTTGTCATTTTCTAGTTGGAGCATGGTTGCAGGAATTTCGAGTACGCTATCAAGTCAAGGAATTCTCATACTTTTAAATATGTTCTTTCTTCCCGCTGTAGTTTCTGCAAGAGCAATATCTTTGCAGGTTAATAATGCGGCATATCAGCTAGTGACAAATTTTAGAACTGCAGTAAATCCTCAAATAGTGAAGCTTTATGCTATTAATGATTATCAAGGTTCTAAAAAACTATTATTACAGTCAACTAAGTATTCTTATTATTTGATGTTGTTTATGAGCTTGCCTATGTACTTTTTGGCCGATCCTTTGTTGTATATTTGGCTAGGTGATAATGTTCCAGAATATACTACAATATTCCTTCAGATTGCTATTGTACAAAGTTTATTTCAGGTTTTTGATGTGTCTTTTTATACAGCTTTATATGCAAAAGGACAATTGAAAGAAAATGCTTTAATATCACCAATGCTGAATCTATTGGCTTTCCCTGTCGTTTATTTGTTGTTTGAAAATGGTTTCTCGCCTGTAGCACTTTCTTGGGCATATCTCATTGTTTATGTACTTGCGGGTTTATTGATAAAACCTTTGCTTATAGTGAAAATAGTGGATTATAAGTGGAATGAAATACTATCAGTTTTTATACGATGTTTTTGGGTTACTGTATCTGCTGCAATACCATCATTTTTCATGAATAAATTGCTAGATTCTTCTACTGTAAAAGGCTTTGTTTCTGAGCTCCTGTTATTAGTTGTAATAGTAGTTATTTCTATATATACAGTTGGTTTAGATGAGATTATGAGAAAGAAAATACAGAATTTTATCTGGTCTAAAGTAAAGTTATGTTAGGCTTGTTACATTTAATAAAAAAGGTAAATGTAATAAAATAGTAAGCAATTTAGAGCATACCATTTTTAAAATGGTACTTTGTAGTATCCTGAATACAACCATAATACTTCCGATCTTCGCTACTGTAATGATTAGGAGAAACGGAATGGAATTTCTTTCTTTGCATAGAAAACAAATTAAAAAGGGAATTGAATCAACGAGAAATTTTTTTGATACCGTTTTATTTTGGGGCAGATACTTTGTAGCGGTTGATATTTTATAAAGCTGCCATATTAAGCAACAAGCAAAGCAAATTGCTGTTTGAGGAACCTGAAGCGCGCATCTATCCTCTTAGTGTCATTAATGTGGTGCAAAGTGTTATAAACTTGACGAACAACCAGTTTTTCATCACGACTCATAGCCCTTATATTATCGATGCCCTGTTGGAGCAATTGAATGATGAAGTTGCTATCTATTTCGTGGATATGAAGTCGGGAAATACTACTGTATAACGTGCAATGGAGGATGAAATGCAAGAAATGTACGAGAGTGGCGTGGATTTGTTTGTTTTGGTAGAAACATAATTGTAAGCAGTCAAAAATTGGCTCATAATTGAAATCTCTATCTTCGCTGCGAACAAAAATTTTAGGATTTATGTATAGCAGTGAAGATCTTGAAAGGTTTTACTTTCAGTACCAGACCGAGGCTTTGCCTCATGGAGAATCTCTCCAATCGTTTTGTGTTAAGAACAAAGTTCCTTATAACATCTTTCAGAAATGGTACAGGGATACCCGGAAAAAAGTAGTTGAAGTCCAGGTTGATGGTGCTCCTGTAATCGGTCATGAGGAACAATCCGGTGCCATTGATCAACCTCAACCGGTATCACCAGGCAGAACTGATCACCCTGTTCGTATTTGGGTTGAGATTCGTATCAGCAATGGCTTGCATTTGTTCCAAAAGAATTTAAGCTACCCGGATTTGGTTCGTATGGTAGAGAAACTGGAGGGGTTATGCTGAGTGTTACCGGTCTGAATCATTTTTATTATGTCCGTGATTTCACCGATATGCGTTGTAAGCACAGCCGTGTGTTGTCTATCATTCGTGAACGGCTTCACCGGGAACCCAGAGATGGGGATGTCTTTATAGTCATGTCTCGCAATCGCAGAATAGTCCGTATGTTTTCATTTGATAATCGTTCATATAGTCTGTTTGAAAAGAAGTTTGTTGCCGGTTATCAGTTCATGAAAGTTGAGCGAAATGGGGCAGATACTGTTTATCGGATTGCCTGGAAGGACGTGGTTTTGATTCTTGAGAATCCTATAGTTAAAACATTAAAAATCAGATAATCAATCTATTTATCCACTTGCGGTTTTGCGATTATTTTATTACCTTTAATGCTGTAAGTCAAAGGTTTAAGTATGATCGATCTGCAAGATATAATTACAACAAAACGAGAGTTGTTGAGTCGGGAAACCTACTCACGCAACCCTATAAATTATAGTGCAGGTATGGCAGAGGATCAGAAAGACCGATACATACAATACCTTGCTGAGCAAAATCAGGATCTCAGGTTGACAGGTGATGCCATGAGGCTTGTTTTGGAGGATTTTATGGCTCAGATGAAAGAACTGAAGGATCAGATGTCATCCATGCAATCGAAACATGTTGACCTTGAGAATCGGTTGTCAGAAGAGCATAAACTTCGCAAATCGGCTGAACGTAAGATAAAATCACTTCAGGAAAAACTTGATTACGCCAATCAGGAACGTTTTGGTGATAGACGTCAAAAGATACAATCTAAAGCTAAAACAAGTGATTCAGACCGCCGGAAGGAGAAGGATGATTATGATGGAACCGATGATACGCTTCGCACGGATTCGGTTGGTCATGTTCCATCCCAAGAGTTAAAAGAGCCTTCCGGGAAAGACCGTGACTTGTCCAATCGCCCTGACGGTTATAAAACGATGGGGGTAGCCGGAGAAGCGACAGAGCATCCTTCCGATTTGACAAAGGTTCCCGGTCGGATCATTGAAAGGAGAATGGTACGGGTGTTCAGTTTCCGTACTTTCCTTACGGAAGAATGTTTTGAGATGGTTCATTATGCAGAGCCTGGTAAAAAGCCGAAGTGGGGCTATTTCCCTTCTGAAGGCCATCCGGATGTAGTAACCAGTTTTGAAGGCACTAGGGCCACTCCTGAATTTCTGCAGGCTATCGCCTATGAAGTTTATGTAAAGAATGTGACTTTTGGTCTTCTTCACCAATGGCTGACAGATATGGGCATGACCATTTCTAAAAACACGTTGCGCAACTGGCTTAAGAAAGGTAAGACATACCTGGACGAACTGGTTTGTGTATTGAAGTCTATAGCTTTGGAAAAAGATTCGATTGTGAACTGCGACGAGACCTGGTGTAAAGTGCGTAAATACGATCACTATAAGAAGTGCTACATTTGGGTTCTGGTCAACAAGGCCCGGAAAACAGCCATTTTCTTCTATGAGAATGGCTCGCGTGGTCGTGATGTACTTACAGACTTTTTGGGCGATGCAGAATTGAAGAGTATAATGTCCGACGGATACAATGCTTATGTATTTATCGGCAATGAGCTGAAATCAGCCCGGTTTAAAGATACTGTCCACCAGGTTTGTATGTCTCATGCCAAGAACAAGTTTGTCAAGGCTTCCAATCAGGGTGGTGAACCGACTGCAGAACGCTTTTCCGAAATTTTAAAGGAGTTCTTTATGAGGGAGCGTAAATACGATGATGCCGGATTAACTCCCAAGGAAAGGTTTCAAGAAAGGCAAAGCTTGGAAACGAAGGAACTCCTAATAGAGCTGCGCAGTTTGTTAGATAGTGAACAGTCAAAGGATTCAGAATTTAGAAGCCGGTATTATAAAGAAGCTCTCAATTATCTGAACCGGTTCTGGAAAGAGATCTTTGCTTACCTGGATGATGGTGAATTACCGATAGACAACAACCTGGCTGAGCGAACCATTCGAAAGCTGACCACTCAACGCAACAATTCACTTCATTATGGTAGTGATGCCGGTGCAGAGATGGCAGCAACTTATCACAGTGTGATAGGAACGGTAAAGCTTCATGGCAGTTCTATCTGGAACTTCATCGGAACTTTTTTCAAAAA
>ERZ779812.314-NODE-314-length-12700-cov-2.27892_pt1 | contig 12700 bp, 9 predicted proteins | sample MGYA00511371_ERZ779812 | MGnify/ENA primary metagenome ERZ779812 (study PRJEB29588, sample SAMEA2159429) | human gut metagenome | biome: human gut; feature: human-associated habitat; material: faeces | place: Denmark | collected 2008/2010 ... | reverse complement strand
CAACCAGTATGGCCACCACAGCGTGGCGCCGGAAACGCCTCATCCAACGGGCACGCAACATGCCGAACCGCGCCAGCATCCAACTGACGACAGGTATCTCGAAGACAATGCCAAAGACAAGGCTCATCATCAGCAACGTATCGATGTAAGAACCGACGGTCAGCATGTTGTCTATGCCCGGACTCACCTGATATGTGCCAAGGAAACGCACCGTAAGCGGAAAGATGAGCATGTAGTTGGCTGCCACGCCAACCATGAACATGATGTATGCCGCAACCACCAGACGAACCGACACGCGCCGCTCATTCTCATACAATGCGGGCGAAACGAATCGAAAGAGCACGTAGAGCAAATATGGCGAGGCTATGAGCACGCCGCCCATGAGCGCCACCTTCATGTGAATCATAAACTGCTCGGTAAGCCCGGTGTTGATAAGGTGCAGCCTGAACGGCTCGCCGCCAAGCAACCTGTAAATGAAAAACGACCCGTCGGCGGGTGCCAGCACCACGCTGAACAAGGGTTCCTTCAGGCAAAAGGCCAACACGGCGGCCACTATAGCAGCCACAATCATGCGGATAAGACTGCCACGAAGCACGTCGAGATGCTCCCAAAAAGTGAGCTCCGCGCCGTCTGTATGCCCGCCGCCAGACCTATGTTTACCTTCTGTTGCCATCTCCCCGGGTCACCTATTTGTCATTGCCCGGCTCAGGCTTGGGTCGTCGGCTATTCCGTTCACCCCGTCTTTGAAACTCTTGACTCCTTTGCCGAGCCCCTTCATCAGTTCGGGAATCTTCTTGCCGCCAAAAAGCAGCAATACCACTAACACGATAAGAATGATTTCTGGTGTTCCTAACATAAAGCTATTTGTTTCTTGGGTTTAGTTCTCGGTGCAAAATTATTAATAAAAAGGCAATTCTGCTATAATAAATCCACAGAAAAAGCTACCATTTTTACATTTTAAACGTGTTTATGACTGTGTTTCTGACTTGCGGGATATAAAAAACGGCCTGCAAAAGAGAATCCCCCTCACTCTCCGAACGACAAAAACCGGCATTGGCTGACCATACATTGCCACCTTCGTAAAGCCATACCATGCAGGCTGCCCGTCACCAACCCGTCAATCAAACCATAATAAAATGGTGGCAACACGCCCGCCACAGCACCTAAAATGCACGTAAGCACCATGCCCGCGCAACCCACAACAGGCAAAAGGCCACACAAACAGCACCGGCCAAGGCATGAAGCTATGAAAGCGAAACGGGAGCAACAGGCATAAAAAAAGGAAGTACGTGTACTTCCTTTGTGGACCTGGAGGGAGTCGAACCCTCGTCCAAACAGGGAAACCATACGCTTTCTACATGCTTATTCCGGACTTTGGTTTTCGTGTGATGGCAAGACCCGGACCACCAACCAGCACCTTATCCCCTGTTGTTTCATCGTGCCGCCGGGGCTATAGCACGACTATTCCCGATAAAACCGCACCGCTTGACCAAAGAGCTTCGGAACAACAGCCTTTGAGCGATGTCTCGTCCCGCCACCTGGTGGCGGGATAAAGCCAGTAATCTACTATGCTTCGATTAGGCAGCGAGAGCGTAGTTGTTTTCGCCAGATAAATTTTTGACCGAATGGATTATGGAGTATACAGTCGTCACTCCGCATGCTTACGTACCATCTCAACCCGCTGTCAAATCCAGTCAAGCCCATGATGATATGTTACTTGTTTTCCTCCGAAAACAATGCAAAGATATATATTTTCTGTGAAATACGACATAAGAAGACAGAAAAATTGCGTACCTTTGCAATAATTTTCTGAAAATGGTGTTTATTTAAAGAAGGAATTACACGTAAAAAAGGCATTTATCACACTCAAAAAAAAATGAAAAGGTACCTCGTTTCCATATTTATGCTGGTGGTCTCGATGACGGCCGCCATTGCGCAATCATCAATGACCGACCAACAGATAATGGAGTATGTCATCGAAGAGCAGCAAAAAGGGACATCACAGTCGCAAATTGTCACCAAACTGATGCAACGAGGCGTAACCATAGACCAGATAAGGAGCGTCAAAGACAAATATGAGCGCCAGATGAACAACCAAGGTTTGGGCGTAAAAGACATAACCACGACAGGCAAAAACACCGACAGGCTGCGCAAGAACAACGGAAACAAGAAGCAGAGTGCCAACGTTTCACAATACAGGATAAAAGACGGAAACATCAAAGAGCCTGTCAAGAACACGTATGACAGCAACGACCCGGAGTATCTTCTGATGCACAAAGAACTGAGCTCTTTCATGCCCGACTCGACGGAGATATACGACCAGATGTACCTCGAGCAGATGATGAGAGACAGGGAAGACAAGAACAAACGCAAAATATTCGGTCACGACATATTCAACAACAACAACCTGACGTTTGAACCCAACATGAACATTGCCACGCCCCAAGACTACAGGCTCGGCCCGGGCGACGCTGTGTTCATCGACATTTACGGAGCTTCGCAGAGCACCATAGAGAGCACGGTGTCTCCCGACGGCACTGTGACCATAGAGGGCTACGGGCCCGTGAGCGTGAGCGGACTGACCGTGGCAGAAGCAAATGCACGGTTGCGCTCTACGTTAGGCACAAGATACAGCAGCTCTCGGATAACGCTCACCGTAGGGCAGACAAGAACCATAACAATCAACGTGATGGGCGAGGTTGAAACCCCGGGCACATACACCGTCTCGGCCTTTGCCACCGTCTTCCATGCACTGTATATGGCGGGCGGAATAAACGACATCGGCACGCTGCGCAACATAAAAGTATACAGGCACAACAGGCTTGTCTCCGTGGTTGACATCTACGACTACATTCTCAACGGCAAGCTGAACGGAAACATACGCCTGACTGACAACGATGTCATCGTGGTAGGGCCTTACGACTGCCTGGTCAACATAGCAGGCAAAGTGAAGCGCCCAATGTTTTATGAAATGAAAAAGAACGAGAGCCTGGGCTCGCTTTTAAAGTATGCAGGCGGCTTCACCGGCAACGCATACAGGAAATCGGTAAAGGTGATACGCAAGGCCGGGCAGAAATACTCGATATACGATGTTGACGAATTTGACATAAACTCGTTCAAGATGAATGACGAAGACTCTGTGAATGTAGACTCCGTCATACCCCGGTACTCTAACATGGTAGAGATAAAAGGAGCCGTGTTCCGCCCGGGCATGTATCAGGTTGGTGGCGGCATTTCCACGGTGCGCTCGCTTATTGAGCATGCCGAAGGCGTGACCGAGGACGCATTCACAGCCCGCGCCGTAATGCACCGCATGAAACCCGACCGGACGCTCGAAGTGCTGTCGGTTGACGTGGCAGGGATCATGGCCGGCAATGAGCCCGACATCCCCCTGAGAAACGAGGATGTGCTGTACATACCGAGCAAGAAAGAACTGCAGGAGGAAAGGATAATCACAATACACGGTGAGGTCATGTACCCCGGCACTTACCAGTATGCCGACAACGAAACCCTTGAGGATTTCGTTCTGCAAGCCGGAGGACTGAAGAACACGGCTTCGGTAATGAAAGTCGACGTGTCGCGCCGGATATTCAACCCCAAGGCCACCAGCGTGTCGGACACCATAGCCCGCACATTCTCCTTCTCTTTGAAAGACGGCTTCGTGATTGACGGTGAGCCCGGATTTGTGCTACAGCCCTTCGACGAGGTGTACGTTCGCGCCATACCCGGCTACACCGAACAGAAGAACGTATCGATTGAAGGCGAAGTGCTGTACAGCGGAACATATACGCTGGCAAAGAAAAGCCAACGCCTGAGCGAAGTGATCAAGCAGGCCGGCGGACTAACCAACACGGCATACCCGGAAGGGGCGCGCCTGGTGCGAACCATCACGCCAGAGGAACGCATGAGGATGGAGAACGTTATCAAGATGGCACAGGCGCAAAGCGGCAAGGGTGACACCATCGATACAAAAAAGCTTGACTTGGGAGAGACCTATGCTGTCGGCATCAACCTCGACATGGCAATGGAGCATCCGGGAAGCAATTACGATATCGTTTTGCGCGAAGGCGACCGCATCATTGTGCCTGAATACTCGGGGACGGTGAAGATAAGCGGCGACGTGATGTATCCGAATACGGTTGCCTTCCGCGATGGCGAAAACCTAAAGTACTACATCGACCAAGCCGGCGGATGGGGCAACAATGCCAAGAAAAGCCAGACATACATCATATACATGAATGGTACGATAGCCAAGGCAAGCCGGAAAAACAAGCCCATGCCAGGCTGTGAGATAGTGGTGCCAAGCAAACCCGAGGCAAGGAAGCTCACCGTAGCAGAAATGGTGGCCATCGGTTCGGGCACAGCATCTGTGGCAACGATGATAGCAACGATAGCCAACTTGATAAAGAATTAGGATAATGATGCGCATGATGCGGCTATGGCGCAGCGACAGCGGAATGCGCCATGCCGCCATGCACACATCCGACTGTATCACGCCTAAATAAAGAACAATATGACAAATGACAAGGAAACAATAGACCTGAGGGTGATAATAAAAAAGCTCTTCAGCAAAAAAAGGCTGTTCGTAAAGACATTGGCATGGGCTTTTTGTCTGTCATGCATCTGGATATTGCCACAACCACGATACTACACCACTTCTGTAACACTGGCCCCCGAGATGGAAAGCGCCCCGAGCGGTGGGTCACTAAGCTCGCTGGCATCGTCTTTCGGATTGAACCTGGGCAACATGGTGTCGTCTGACGCCATCTACCCTACGCTGTATCCCGACGTGATGGAATCGTCGAATTTCATCGTGGGACTGTTCAATGTCAAAGTAAAAAACGAAGACGGCGACCTGACCACGGATTATTACACATACCTCAAAGACCACCAGAAGATATCAATCTACAGCGTCCCGTTCGTATGGCTCAAGGGCATGCTGGCCGAAATGTTCCCCGACGACGACAATACCGACGGACTGGCAGGCAAGGCAAATGGCAATGGCACTGTCGACCAATTCTGCCTGACAAAGAAACAAAACTCGATTGTGGACATGATCAGGAAGAATATAACATGCTCTGTGGACAAAAAAACGGATGTGATAACAATAACCGTACAAGACCAAGACAAGCTGATATGCGCCACCATGGCCGACACGGCACGCGTGAAATTGCAGGACTTCATAATAGAATACAGGACAAGGAAAGCCAAGACCGACCTTGAGTATTACACAAAGCTGACCAACGAAGCCAAGAAGGAATATGAAGATGCCCGCAAGAAGTATTCAGACTTTGCAGACTCTAACACAAACCTGTCGCTGGCCAGTTACAAGTCGAAGGAAGAAGACCTTGAAAATGACATGCAAATAAAGTATAACACATACACGACAATGAACACGCAGATGCAGATGGCCAAGGCCAAAGTGCAAGAACGCACACCAGCATTCACCATACTGCAGGGCTCGTCGGTGCCACATAAGCCTGCCGGGCCCAAAAGAATGCTGTTTGTATTTGCAATGATGTTTGTTACTTTCGTCGGAACCATCATCTATATTCTTAAGGACGACTTCATCAATCAGCTGAAAAACAAGAACGCACAAGGATAGAGCAAACAAGCAATAGTAGATGGAACCGGCAAAACGCATCATAATAAACACAATTGCCCAATATACAAAAGCAATAATCAACATCTGCCTGTCGCTATATTCCACACGCCTGATTCTTCACGCTCTGAATGTATCGGACTATGGAATATATTCTGTGGTCGGAGGCGTTGTTGCCATGCTCGGCTTCCTCACGAATGCTCTCGTAATAACAACGCAACGCTACATATCCTATTACCATGGCGCAGGCAAGACCGATTATATAAGCAAAATATTCGCAAACAGCCTCTTTCTGCACATCACTATAGGCGTTGTGATAGGAAGTGCCCTGCTTGTATGCAGGCAATGGATTGTCTTTGACGTCCTGAACATTGAAACGGCAAGGCTCCAGGCTGCCGACACCGTATATATAATAACAGTGGCCATGCTCTTCATCACCATCATAACGGCCCCATACAAAGCGCTCTTCATTGCCAGGGAGAACATTGTGTACATATCTGTGGTCGAGATTTTTGATGGAGTACTGAAACTGGTCATCGCCATCTGCATATCCTATATAACCATAGACAGGCTTATAACCTATGCCTGGGCGATGGCCGGGGTGCTAAGCCTGAACCTCATAGCTTATGTGGCTTACGCAAAATTGCACTTCCAGGAAAGCTGCATAATAATCAAACCAAAGCAAATAGACAGGCAATGCATAAAGCAACTTGTAGGATTCATTGGCTGGACATCATACGGCATGGGGGCCATTGCTTGCAGAAACCAAGGAACAGGAATTATACTCAACCATTTCTTCGGGACGGTAATAAATGCAGCCTACGGCATTTCGTTTCAAGTATATGGCGCAATATCTTTCATCGCAACATCCATTCTCAATGCGATGAACCCGCAAATACTGAAAGCAGAGGGAGGCAACCACAGGGAAGACATGCTCAGGCTGGCCGGCCTTGAAAGCAAGTATTCAACGGCATTCATGGCAATGATATCCATACCAATAATGATTGAGATGCCGGCCATACTCAGTTTCTGGCTGAAAGACGTACCGGACCACACCGCCACATTCTGCAGATTCATTATATTGGCATTCTTATTCGACCAAATTACCATAGGGCTCAATGTGGCCAACCAGGCGTTGGGCAAAATAAAGACATACACAATAATCACCTTTACGCCCAAGTTGATACTGCTGCCATTCTTCTATCTCATCTTGGCAAACGGTGGAACAATAGCCGCAATAATGTGGACGTATACCATCGTAGAATTAATCGTCGCCTTGATTAGAATACCATATTTGGCCAAGACAGCAGGACTGTCACCGGCATCCTTCATAAAAGAAACAATAGTTCCATTGATACCATTGTGCATCACCCTCACCATCACTGGCGAATTATGTGCAAACGTCATCGACATGCCTTACAGGTTTGTCGTTACCATCGCATTGTGCGTCATCAGCGGAGCGGTATCCGGATGGTATTTTTCCACAAGCGACAAGGAGAAAGAGTTTATTAAGAATTTGCTAAACCAAAGACTTACCACCCGTGCTAAATATTGAAAAACTGTTTTTGATAGAGAAAGAGGCCTTATCAAGCGCTTTCTTTTATGCCGGGATGGTCATTGCCTTTTTCGGTTCGCTCAATCCATGGTTTCTGTGGCCGTTAGGTTCATACTACATCATCATATCAGCCATGTTCATAATGATGTCCATGCTGGTTGAAGCCACGTCATCCAATAAGATCTATACCAACACCACATTCCTGCTGCCTGTATTTGCCTTTGCCGTACTGTCATGCTATCAGCTGGTTGTAAACAACGGAAACGTGGGCGGATATATTGCAAACGTGTTCCACATAATAGTATTCCTATCGCTATTCAGGATTGGAACAGACAAGCTAAAAAAGATGATGGACATAATAACAAGGTTAATGACCTTACTGCTTGTCCCGTCAATGCTGTGGTTCTTCTTGTATCTCATCGGTTTTCCTTTGCCAAGCCGAGATGCCGAGTTCAACGACTCTTTCTATACATTCTCCAACTATTACCTCTTTCTACTTGACGACCGTTCGTTGATGAGCATCGTACCTCGCTTCCATTCGGTATTCCTGGAGCCGAGCCACCTTGGTGTTGCCACCAACCTGTTGCTGCTGACACAGTGCGGGAAATGGAAAAAGCCGCAGAACGTGGTACTATTGGTTGCCACCATAATGACATTCTCGCTGGAAGCCTACATACTTCTGATAGTGCTTTTTTTCCTGAGTTACTGGGTGCAAAAAAAGAACTTCATAAAAAAACTTATAGCAACAGTGATAGTGATGGCGGCCTCCATCGCGGCGGCATTCTTCTACAACGGCGACAATGTATTCCACGACCTCATTCTTTTGCGCCTGGAGGTGGACGACGGCGAAATTGCCGGCAACAACAGGGTGACGGCCGACTTCGACTCCGACTATTCGCAATACCTGCAATCATCAGACATACTGTTTGGACGGGAGATGGATTACTCGTTTGGCAATGCCGGCTACAAGGTGTTTTTCTATGAAAACGGACTTGTTGGCATACTGTTGCTCATCGTGTTCTACACCGCCGCATTAATGCACCATAAAAACAAGCGTGCACTGATAGCCGCACTTGCCCTTGCACTGCTCGACTTCATTGCCAGGGCATTCCCCCTTTGGTACAGCAATTTCATACCAGTATATTTCATGGCCATGGCCTTTGAGCTACCAATAACCCTACAAACCAAAAGAGATGAACCATAACAAGATAAATGCCTTATACATATTAAGTTCAACAAACACATTCGGAGGGGCATCCAAAGCCATCACTTCCCTATTGTCGGGACTGATGGCAAAAGGCGTATCGCCAACGGTTGTGCTGCCCGGCAAGGATGGCCTATATGAAGAGTTGGCCAAGATTGGCGCAACAGTATACTATGCCCCGGTCCGACCAAACGTTTACCCCAAATGCAAAGGGCTTAAGAACATCATCCTCTACATCCCTCGCCTGCTCTACTGGCATGCGCTCAACGCATACTCATGCAAAAGAATAGCAGGCTACATAAAAGACAAGCACATCGACATCATACATACCAATGTAAGCATAATGGACATTGGGCATGACATTGCAAAGCGCTTCGGCATACCGCACATATTCCATATCAGGGAATATGCAGACAAAGACTTCAACATCAAGTATTTTCCAGGCAAGGAAGCATACCACAGGATGTTCACGTCGACGGGCAACTATTCCATTTGCATAACAAAAGACATCAGGAAGCACCACAAGCTTGAGTCAACGCCGTCTTCACGAGTGATTTACGACGGGGTGTGCCCTATCGGCTCTGTCAAGACCAACAACGCCAAGGAGAGATATTTTCTATATGCCGGCAGGATACAACCGGGCAAGGGACTGCTGCCTTTAGTCAAGGCTTATACAGAATATGTGAGCAAGTCGGGCGGTCCCAACCCGGTACCACTGTATGTGGCAGGAGAGACAACAGACGCCGCTTACTGCCAGAACATAAGGCAGCATATCGCAGCACACGGCATAAACGAACATATCAAGTTTCTCGGGCCACGCACCGACGTCGCCTCGTTGATGCAACACGCATTGGCCATAATAATACCATCTGAATTTGAGGGCTTTGGCTTCTGCATGACAGAAGCCATGTTCAACGGGTGCCTTGTGGTTGGCCACAATACTGGCGGCACAAAAGAACAATTTGACAACGGCGTTGAACTGAGCGGCAAAGAAATAGGGTTGCGCTATGACACGGAAGGGCAACTGACAGACCACCTGTGCAAGATTGCCGGAAGCCAGCAACAAGTCTTCCAAGAAACCATCGCTACAGCAGCCGATGTGGTCAGCAGGCTCTATTCCGTTGAAGTGAGTGTAAACAATGTCTACAACTACTATATTGAAATCTTAAACAATGAGAATAATTAAACGTGCATCCGAGTTTATCGGATGGATATTATCATTCATATTCCCGGCATCGGCCCCCATGCTGTTGAGGGCAACTGTCTCACACGCATACACAGGGTTCTTTAAGCGTCATTTCGCCGCCATAGGCAAAGACACGGTCATAGCCTACAGGGCGGGAAACCTGAAGGGGCTTGACATGATATCGATAGGTGAGCATACAAGAATAAGCGCCGACGCACAACTGACGGCATGGGAAAAGCCGGGCGACAAGCGGCCGTGCGTCAAGATAAGGATTGGAAACAATTGCAACCTAAGAAACGGAATACATATCACGGCAGTAAACGGCATCACCATTGGCGACAACCTGCTGACGGGAACCAACGTGCTCATAACCGACAACTCACACGGGCAGTCGAATGCCAACGACATGCTTGCTGCACCGGAAGACAGGCAGGTGATATCCAAGGGCGAGGTCGTCATAGGCAACAACGTCTGGATAGGCAACAATGTGTGCGTGATGCCCGGTGTACACATCGGCGACGGAGCAATCATAGGCGCAAACAGCATTGTCACCAAAGACATACCCTCTATGTGCGTAGCTGCCGGCATACCTGCCAAGATAATACGCAACAACCAAAACCAATCGATATGAAGCCACGCATCATAGCATTTTACCTGCCCCAATTCCACACCATACCCGAAAACGACGAGTGGTGGGGAAAGGGATTCACCGAATGGGTCAACGTTAGAAAAGCCAAGCCACTATATTCGGAACACCAACAGCCAAAAGTTCCGCTCAACTCTAATTATTACGACCTGACAAACCCGGAGACGCTTAGATGGCAAGCCGGGCTGGCCAACAAATATGGGGTGTACGGCATGTGCATGTATCATTATTGGTTCTGTGGCAAGATGCTGCTGCAAAAACCGGCAGAACTGCTGTTGGCCAATGCAGACATACCAATGCGGTTCTGCTTCTCGTGGGCCAACGAACCGTGGGCCAGGACGTGGGACGGCAAGAACCACGAGATATTGATGCCGCAATCTTACGGCATGGAGCAAGACTGGAAGCAACACTTTGACTACCTGCTGCCGTTTTTCAAAGACGAAAGGTACATCAAGGTCGACGGTTGCCCTATGTTCCTGATATACAAGCCGCAGAGCATTCCTTGCGCCAAGCAAATGATGGACTGCTGGAATGAGCTTGCCGCCGGCAACGGATTCAACGGCATACACTTTGTCGAGACGCTGAGGGGTAAGCAGACAGACAAGCGCAACCTGCCGTTCAAAGCCAGGGTGGAATTCGAGCCTATACGCACAAACATGCAGCAACCTGCAGCCATACTCAACTATAAGCGCATACGGAGAAGGGTGGTCAAGCTGTTCAATGCGGTTTTCAACACGTCGCACATGCTTAACAAGCCTTTCAGGTTTGACGATGTAGCCCACAGGTCGCTGCAGCTGCAGTCGCCCGTGGGCACCTACGGCGGCGCGTTTGTGGGCTGGGACAACACCGCACGCCGAGGCTTGGCGTCAACAATAGTAGAGCCGCCGGCAAAGCAACAGTTTGAAACCTACCTAAGGGCCAAGGTGAAGCAGACCACATGCACCTACAAAACAAACTATGTATTCATTAATGCTTGGAACGAATGGGCTGAAGGCGCTACGCTCGAACCCGACGAAACGCATGGATATGGATATTTAGAGGCAATAGACAATGTCGTTAACGAATATAAATGATATGACAAGAATAGCGATATACTGTGTGACGTATAATTCGTATGAATGCGTAGACAAGTTTGTACGGTCGGTGGTCGACGCCGCCCAAACGCCGGCCACTCCTACCGATGTGACCGTATACATTGCTGACAACACAGCCGAAGACATAAAGCCCATAAGCACGAAGGCCGAAGGCATCAGGGTCGTTGTTTTTCCTTTCCACAAAAACATTGGCTATTTTGGGGCGATAAACAGAATGATGTCGGAGACAGACTACAAATCCTACGACTTCGTAATAATAAGCAATGTAGACATCGAGCTGGACAAATGCTCGCTGAATAAACTCGCGAGCGATTATGGCGCCGGCAACAGCGGGCGCATAGGCTGGATTGCCCCCAAGATATATTCGGCAACAGAGCGACGCGACAGGAACCCGAAGATGACCGCACGCTATTCGTTGAAGAAGTTGAAAATGCTTCGCTTCCTGTTCAACCACCCCGTGCTTTACCATCTGTATAGATGCACAGCCTACAGGAGGAAAAAATACCAGAGCCATGAAGCAGGCGAGATATACGGAGGTCACGGTTCTTTCATAATACTCACAAAAATGTATTTTGAAAAATGCGGCATCATCAACTACCCGGTATTCCTGTTCGGCGAAGAGATATACCTGGCTGAGCAATGCCGGCAACAGGGGCTGAAGGTGGTCTACGACCCGACAATCGCTGTGAAAGACACAGAGCACGCATCTACCGGAAACATGCCGTCGCGCTTCTACTGCAACTGCAATGCAAAAGCCTTGGAATACATAATGTCGGCATTCTACTGAATGCCGACATTATCATCCAACCGCATTATGCACAGGCTTCGCTCGCCGGGAAACACCGAATCGAAACACAACCACTTGCCGTCTGAGCTGCAACGGGGATGAAGGTCGCACGACCAATGCTTATATATCGTTGGCGAGGCAAACTTCTTGTAACTCCTAACATTGGCCAACAAGCAAACCTCATCGGTTTCAACATTCACTTTGTATATCCGCGCATGCCTGTACTTATCGGGATATGTGTCAACCACAAACTCCTTGTCTGTGACAAAGTGGTGATGCCCGTCGGAGTTCAGCTTCGGATAGCCACACCGCTTGTATCTATCCATGGCGGGCCCATAAAAATAAACATGAGAATCGACATCGTCTATACGGCAGTAAGCTACAATGCCGTTGGCGTTGTTCCAGCAATAGTGCGACACCATGCCGGTTGTCGGCGACACGTACATCTGCTTCTCATGCAGGTCATACACTATCAGCCTGGTCTTGCGCCTCACACCTTTATACCACCTGTGAAGGAAGGCCACATAGCGGCCGTCGTGCGAAAACTCCGTATGCGTCACAAAATGATGGGCGTCGCCCATGTCTGCCTCATGCCGGAAAGCGGCAAGCTCTGCCACGTCGACCAA
>ERZ779812.311-NODE-311-length-12770-cov-2.25899_pt1 | contig 12770 bp, 9 predicted proteins | sample MGYA00511371_ERZ779812 | MGnify/ENA primary metagenome ERZ779812 (study PRJEB29588, sample SAMEA2159429) | human gut metagenome | biome: human gut; feature: human-associated habitat; material: faeces | place: Denmark | collected 2008/2010 ... | reverse complement strand
CAGAGCCACAACCGCCTTTATCAGCCGTATGTTCAGTACGATTTTCGCCGTAGTCCGCGGGCAGTCGCCGCCCGTCAGGGCCGCCCATACGTCGCCGACGGGAATGCGAACCGCGCCCACAGCCAAATCCAACAGGAAGAGGCCGACCGTAAGCACGGGCAACGCGGTGAACAGGATGACGGGGCGTGAACGCATCTATTTCAGTTGTTTGTAGTATACGAAATCTTCTTCGACCAACTCGGGGTGGAATATCTTCACGAGGTCGCGCAGAAGAAGGTCGGGATTCACGATGGCCGATTCGTAGTAGTCGTTGCCTCCGGCGGCATTGGTGCGGGCGTTGTTGTTATAGACATAGCCGTTTCGGACGCAGCGGGTATCGGCGAACTTCGGGCAGGCGGCTTTCAGTTCGTCGAGTGTGTTCGCCATGCCGACGTTCAGCCACATATCGGCCTCCGAAGCGAGCAGGTATGCCTCCTCCAAGTCGATAGGCGTCGAAGAGTTGCCCGTGTTCTTCTTGTAGATGTAGTCGCCTCCGGCGTCGGTAATCAGCCGCACGGCATAGTTTTCCGTCGAGGGCATGAACCACGAATCGCCGTAGGGCGTATTGAGCATGACCGACGGGGCATCGAGAACGGCACCGGACACTTTCTGTTTCAGCGCATTGTATCGGATCGGAATATCCGCGAATACCTTTTCGCCCTTCGCGCGTTTCCCGACGACCTCCGAAAGCGCCACCAGCCATTCGGCTTTGCCCAGCGGAGATTCTTCGAGATAATCGCCGACATACATGAACGGGATGCCGAGCTCCTTGAGTTTGCTCTCCATCGCACTGGCCCCGTTCACGCCGAAAAGCAGCACAAGGTCAGGGTCGAGCGACAACAGAAGTTCATAATTGATATTTCCCTCGTAACCCACGTCGCCGATGCTGTCGCGGCGTGCCTGAATGTCGGGATTGGAGATATAGTCGAGTCCCGAAACGCCGACCACACGTGCCGTCTCGCCGATGGCGTCGAGCATGGCGATATGGGTCGAGGACATCGCCACGATGCGCTGCGCATCCCCTTCGAGGACCTGCCCGTCGAAACCCTCGGGAACGGGTTCCCCGTTACGGGAGATGAACAACCGGGTGGTGACGCTATCCGCGCCCTGCCACGGATTCATGACGGAAACCAGCACGCTCTGTCTGCCGTCTGCTCTTTCAATCTTGAATCCCGAGGCATATTCGGGAGCGTAAAGCTGTTTGTTGAAATCGGCAAGTTGGGAACTCTTGCCACGACAGCCTGCAAATGCCAGCGCAAGCAGCACCATCAGGCTCAAATTCTTTAATACTTTCATATCATTACCTTATTTACGTTTACATTATTTTCTGCTTTTCCCGAATTTCGGGGTGATGCCGATGAAGAACTCGAAGTTGATGCCGGGCATAGGACGCGACAGCACCGAGAGATAGTCCTCGTTGAACAGGTTATTGACGGCAAGTTTCAACTGTACATCCAGCGGTTTGAACGACAGCATTTTCTCCAGTGAGATATTGCTCATGAAATACCGGGGCAGGTGGCCTGTCAGCGTGTAATCGTTGCTCGACATGGTGAAACGTTCCGAGTAGTAAGCCCACTTGTAGAGGAACGCCCACGTCCGCCATGACAGCCGTCCTGTCAGCGAGGCGGAGTGCTCCGGCACGTAAGGCAGTTGTTTTCCCACCGACTGGTCGGCGGGCGACATCTTTTCGCCCTCGTTGATGGAGGGGGTCCACGAATAGGAACCGTTCAGGTCTATCAGCCAGTCCTTTGCCGGCTGCACGGCAAGGTTGGCCTTCACTTCGACACCGTAGGCATGGACTTTCTTCACGTTGCGCGGCGAGAAGAACCCCTTGGTCGTCGGCAGCCAGATGATCCAGTCGTCGATGTAGGAGTCGAACCAGCTTGCGCTGCCGCCCAGTTTATATACCCCCTTTTTGCCGACATCGAAACTCACTCCGGCGTCATAGCTGAAGCCGTGTTCGTTTTTAAGGTCGGGGTTGCCGCCCGGCAGAAAGTAGAGGTCGTTCAAAGTCGGAAAACGATAGTTGCGCGATACGGAGGCTTTCACCATCACGTTCCCTTTGCGCGAAATCAGTCCGTCGATGAAGAATGCCGGGATGAGCGGAGCCCATTTGTCGCCCGACATCTCCTCGCGCAAGACCAGCGACAAGCCCAACGGCTCGACAGGCTGCCATTTGGCCGATACAGAACCGGAGAGCTCGACACGCCCCTTGTCATATCCGACGACGGCTTTGTTGCCATCCTGAAGGATGATGTTCTTGTCTTCGCTGCGCACGAGATGCTGGTACACGGATACGTTCGAGGTGAAGAACCATTTCCTGCCGGGCGAGTATTCCGCTTCCGCCTGTCCGTAGAACGTGTTTATCTTGCTCCGCGAACGGGTCATGGAGGCCCAGTTGTCCGGCGCCACCTCACGACGGTAGTCGTAGGCCATCCACGTATGGATATAACCGCCTTTCACGCCGACTTTCCATTTCTCTTTGATATGGTCCCATGACAGGACACCACGAAACGTCTGCTCCCGCTGGCGGTTCTCGAAGGCGGTCTCATCGCCGTGAGCATCGGCAGTTCCCGGTTGGAGTTGATATACCATGCGTTCAACCCGAAACGGTCGCCTTTCAGGGTGTTGTAATATACCTCCTGCAACAGGTGCAGGTCCTTGAACGAACCCGATCGGTTGCGTTCCTTGGGATGATACTGTCCGATGATGTTCTTCTCCTCGTCGTAGATATTTATCTTCTTGTCGTGGTTGGTGTACTTGTAATCGTTGGGCGACGACGAATAGACCGCGCGGGTCGAGACCTGCCATCGGTCGCTGCCGTAGGTGAAGCGGGCGAACTCGTCGAACGTGCGGAACGACCCGATGCCCTGCACGTATTGGGCATGGAAGCCCTCGCCGACCTGCGGCGTAGTACCGAGTTTGACAAGTCCGCCGAGTCCGCCGCCCGTTTCATTCACCGACGACGTGCCATGAAGCAGCGAGGCCTGATCTATGAAGTAGGACGGTATGGTGGAAAAGTCGGTCATACCCAGCATGGGATTGTTGATGCGCATGCCGTTCCACGTCACCTGCGTGTGGCTGGGCGACGTGCCGCGGAAAGCAACGGTGGAGAGCGTGGCGCGTCCGTAACTCTTGACGAACACGGACGAATTGAACGTCAGAATGTCGGCCATCGATAAGGCAATGTTCTCTTTCAGTGCGAGCGAGTCGAACTTCGTCTTCTGCACGCCGATTTCTTTCATCGGGCGTTTGCCCCACACCGTGACCTCGTCTATCTGGTGGATGCGTCGTGTGATTCCCTGCGCGGACAATACGGACGGACAGACGAGCAGTAGCGAGAAAAGTATGTATTTCGTATAAATCATTTGATTCCGTTTTTAGGGTGGGTATTCGCGGAAAAATGTACCGTGGAGGATGCCGGCACGGACGTTTGATGCGGGTCGAACCCATTCTCTTCAAGCAGTTGTCCGTATTCTTCCTCGAACGAGATCTCCTGATGGATTGTATGCTGCTCCTCGATGTGCCGTCTGAGCCGGTGAAGGTCGCTGAACGACACGCTGAACGAGTCGAATCCGGCAGCCCAACCGGAGAAGTCGGCATATTCCGGGGTTTTCTGGTATACCGTTCCCGTGGCGCCTTTCACCTTGTTCACGATCTTGCTGAAATCCCCGGAATTCGGAATCTCGACAAGTACATGCACGTGGTTGAGAAAGGCATTGGCGGCATGTACGCGGCAACCTTTCCCTGTAAAAATCCGTGTCATCCGCTCGAGCATCAATCCTTTTCCCGTTGTCGGAATCGTCATCTTGCGTCCTTTGGTAACGAAGATGAGATGGTATAGGTGTCGTATCCTGCCCATCACTTCCAACAAAATGCGCCGGGGATTATCCCGACATAGAATTCATCGATCAGTTCACCTTCGGACGAGTAGCGGTAGACAATGCCCTGCTGCTGGTAGTCGATGGCATCGGCCACGTAGACATCGCCACGCACGGGGTCGACGGTCAGGCCGTAATAAATCGTACCGCTGTATTCGAGGAACGGGCGCACGGGAACACGTTCCGCATCCACGTCCATCGACCATATGTCCTTGTTGATCCAGTAGAGCTTGTCGCCCGTACCGTTGAGCTGCACCTCCGAAGGCCAGTCGCCCATCTTGAACTTGAACTGCTTCTCTACGGTGAACGTCTCGGCATCGATGCGGTAGAGAGACGGGGCTTCGTAGCCGTAGGGCGAACCCTCGTACCCACCGTCGGTGATCGTCCACATCTTGTGGTTCTTGTCCATTACCAGCGAGGTGGGCTGGATGCCGACTTTCAGTTCTTCTACCACCTGATCCGTTTCGGTATCGATCTTGATGATGCGGTTTTGGTACGACCAGCAGTTGCAATAGACATATTTGCCATACTGCACCATCTGCTCCGTGGAGCCGCTTTCCATCGTCATGTCCGGCACCTGGATGTAACCGGTGATTTCATATTTCTTGGGGTTGATGATGAAGATGCGGTTGTCCCACAATTGGGTGACATAGGCTTTCTCGTCGCTGAGGAAATGGATATAGCGCGGCGAAGTCAGGTTCGTGATACGGCCCACCTCTTTGAACGTATTGAGGTCGATGGCGAAAATCACGTGGGAATTGTTCACCACGACCCAGCCCTTATTGTCGTGGATGCACATCGATTGCGCCACGTCGCCCAGCTTCATGCCGTTGGCACGGAAGAACACTTCATTCTGCACCTGTTGGGTTTCGGGGTCGTAGTACGACAACGTGGCATTGCCGTACTGGAAGTTGCCCTCGTTGGTGATGAACAACCCGGCTCCGGTAGCGTTGAAATCTTCCACCGCATCTCCGTAGTCCCACTCCATGCAGCCCGCCAGCAACAGCGGCAACCCGCATAGAAGAATGATATGTCGTATCAGATGTTTCATTGGCTTGTTATAAACGGGAAAGAGTACCGGTCTTTCGGCCAGTACCCTGTTCCCTTGTAAAATAATGGGTGTTACTGCTGGTATAGCGACCGGCTTGCATATCCTCGTAGGTGGGGTTATAACCGCAATTGGTTACAAGCCAGTCTTCTTTCTTGATTTGCTCTTCTTCTACAAAAGATTTGAAGAACGTATAATCAACAAACCGTGTCAACCGGATAAATCGAACTCCTGAGAGTTTTGTTAAAGTTGGCATATTGAAAGTCGTAAGCGATGCTGCATTTGCAGCACAAAGTGTTCCATCAATGGCCTGCAATTTGGGGCATGAAATAGTTTTTACGGCACGAACAGTCATACCAACACCCCCGACATGTTCCAATGACGGAAATGTAAAATCTTTATTTGATGCCATAAAATCTAAAGAACCATATAAAATATTATTAATCACCCCTTCTTTGATATATTGAGGATTGCTTGAACAACCGACTGACTTTAAATTCGTAAAATCATAATCATAGTTAGAAACAGCGTTCAGATTACCGATAATACATAACTGACCTCCGACAATTTCCAATTTCGGGAACGAGATATTGTTTGCCATTGTAGTTTCGATGCTTAAATATCCATCTACACTTACCAAGTTAGGGGCTGAAACGCCTTTTTTTGAACCTCTTATAATTTCCATATTCCCGTAAACTCGTTCAAATTGGAATACAGGATCTGTTGTCATATTGCTAGAATACTTAAAATTCTTAATACTCTTAAAATTCAATTCTGGATCTATTCCAACACTTGAACCGGTAATACCGCTCGGAGCTAGAAACATGCTAACTTGCGACATATCCTCTTTTGTGATAATTTTTGAGAATATAGTCCCGTCTGTAATAGAAATTAAAGGTTCGTTATCCTCAAAAGGTACAAAATTTACTTTGCTCAAATCTAAAATTCGATCAGAACACTCCAATAAACGCAGCAAGGTCAGTCCTCCGAGTTGTTCTAATTTACTCCAATCCGGCAATTTTTTCAAGACTTGGAATTTAGATATTGTCAATGTGCCTTTAACAATCGACAAGTTAGACAGTCCATCTATTTCTTGTAATTTATTATTTCCCGTAGATGTAAAAGCATCGGACGCAATATAACTGGAAACGAGATTAAGGTCGCCGTTTACTACCGATAATTCCGGCAATGAAAGGGTCTCCAACGGAATCGGTATAGAAGCAAAATCCACACTTCCAACTTCTTGTAATTTCGGAAATTCCAAAGAAATCATTTTGCCTAAATTATTAACCCCTAAGCGACCGTTTACTTTTGTCAATTCAGGAATTCTCAAAGATGTGATTTCTCCTCCTGGTTCTCCGTCACTTGTCAGACACTGGAGATCAAAATCCTTTACGACAGTGGTTAATTTAGGGAATTCAAAACTTTGTAGAGATGAAGTCCTGAATATTATATTTCCATCAATCGTTTCAAGGTTGTCGAATTGCACATATGCTACTTGATTGTTGCAGACAACGATGTCGCCAGTAATATGCTGCAAAGATCTCATACTGACCATCTGCAATTTACTGTTGGTCGCAAAGGCAGTTTCAGTTCCTATTTGCAAACCTCCAATTGAAGTGATATTATCAAGTCCCGTAAGATCTTGTCCAACATAACTTTTCCGAATGATGATGTTTCCTTCGACTTCCTTCAATATTTTTAATGCGGCGATATCCGACAATTCTTCTGCATCCTCAGCATCCGACCCGATAATCAAATCACCTTTGATAACCGTTACGTCCGTATCAATGAAAGCCGTAACATCCGCTGTTGTCTTCAATTCCACATCCCCTTCATAGCGAATCTCGTCTTTAATGACTTTATATGTATAATCATTCGCTTCTCCATTGTAAGAGGTTACACGAAACGTTCGTTCCGTATCCCAGTCAGTAATGCTTGCCGGATCGGGAATAATTGTTGCCGAGGATGTGTATTTGAATTCGACTTGAGCATTATTTAACGAAACAGTATATGGAACTGTTATGGTAATTATATTGTCAATTATTTCCGCTGTATAGGATTGACTTGCCACAGTCATCACGACTGATGTGATAAAATTGTCATCGGCATCAGCAGGACTTTCTGGAGTCTGATTATCTTCTGAACATGATAAAAAAAGAAATGGGGCAATGAATAGTAAAAGCCAAAACTGTCTCATATTATTGATTATTAGTTATTGATAAGTCTTCAAATGAAAATACTTCTGTGGATATCTCTCCAAGCCAACCACTTTTCGATAATACTCCACACTGAACTTTGATAAAGTCTATATATTGCAATTTTACTGGAGTCCCGTCATGATATATTGCATTGGCTATTTTGAATCCGTTGCGCTGACCGCTACCATCAATGACATTTCCTCCTACCAGATTATCTGAACCCATATTATCCACATACCCCCACTCATAAGCGTTATTCGCCCAATATCCTGTAACGGGATCTTGATTGTTGCGAGGAGTCAGACGCGTCCCATATAATGTATAGCTATCTTCTTTAATCCAATTGGGATAATAATATTCTTGGCCATGGTATGCATTCATATCGACAGAACCTGAATTACCTTCACTATCTACCCACGGAGTATGTGCTCTGGGTGCAGGTCTATAGTAAGTTACTTCGTAGTCTTGTATTGTACCATCGATGCCGGTTTCAGATCCTTTTAATTCATACCATTCATCGTCTGGCTGGCCATTGCCATTTATATCTTGCATTACCCAAACAATGCCCGGCTCATTTGAGCCACCGCTCGAACTGTTAAAAGCATTTCCTTGTATTGCAAAATCGTATTCTCGGCCACTCGGAGCAATACTATGGTCAAAACCGATGATGATATAACCACCGAAAGATCCCAGTGAAACATGCGCTTTTTTGTTCAATCGTTTCGTTGCATACTCTATGGCTTGTTGGGGCGTCGTTTCATTTCCTATAAATCCGGTATTTTGGGATAACTCATTAATAAACTGTCCGGGAGCAGGAATGAATTCATAAACCTTATCCCAAATACCTGAACTTGTCGCTGTCGCTTGCCGATAGCGTTCTTGTTCCGTTTTTTCTTCACAAATAACCTTAACTGTCGTTGTAATTGAAGTATTACTACGTGTTATGTTACGTGAAAGTGGCTGTGTGTTGGGCATTTTTTCTGTAACAGTAACAGCAACGAAATATTCTCCAGGAGTCGTCGGCGTGAATTTAAAACCCCTGTCGGTAGCGGCTTCCATAATTTTTCCATTGACCTGCCATTGATACTGTGGATAATCGAAATATTCCAGCAAAGGCCGCAAATATACAGGACGCCCTGCAAAAGTATAACGATCCGTAGAAGTTTGTGTATAGGATGGTGTCGGAAACCGTACGGAATAAGGCATTGTTTCCACAACTTCTACGTCGAAATCACGGATTGTTTCTCCGTCTATATTGGATGCCCGGATTGTTATCGAATATGTACCGAGTTCTTTTTCGTGAAACGTATATGCTTTTTCTGTTCCGACGATTTCTCCATCGCGTACCCATTCAATTCTAAAATTTTCAAGATCGTCATGTTGAATATCTGGAGATAAAATATAATCCGTGTTTTGAGGCACTTTTAATCCTTTAGAGGGGATTATGATTGAAATTGTAGGTGGAGTTAACTCCAATACTTCTACTTTTAACTCTTCTTCCGCATAACCCTCTGGTGTATCAACTCGCAATTTGATATATAGATGTTGTTCCTGATTCCATGTATACTTCAATATTGATTCAGATGAAAGAAGTTTTCCATCTACTGTCCATGCATAAAGTGCATTATTCGCATATTTATATGTCGGGGCAATTGTCAGTTCACGCCCAACTTTGATAGTGTAAATGCCAGTCTCACTATCGAGTTCAATTATAGGAGCTTGTTTTATTTCTTCAGTAATTACATCGTTCTTATTACAGCTTGTAATAAAAAACAAAAGTACAAGAATACTAAATATGAAAGCCTTCATAATAAAAAGGGCATAGAACTGAAATCAGTTCTATGCCAAACTATATTAAATTGTTATTCTATTGTAACGTCGTCTATACAAAGATACGCCGGAGTATTGAGTCCATATATAGGATCGACATCAGATCCTTCAAAATTGAATTTTACACTTTGCACATCCGCTACATTAATATCCCAATATGTCCATGTAGTTACGGGGGACACTGTTGGTTTATCATATCGGTAGTCGGCCAACAATTTCGATACAGTGGTGATCAAATTTCCATCTACGTCATAACATTCGATGTTGACTTGGAAATATCCTATATTGTTGCCGTCAGAATCTTTCAGATTACTCAACGGTGTTGCAACACCCGATGTTCCGAACTGATTACCATTTATAATCACACCATAGGTATATGCTGTGTTACAATACCATAAACCCTTGAATTTGCGAGGGGAGTCAAAATAGAATTCAGGTTTGGCCATCCACTCCGTATTTCCGAAATCAGAGTAGCCGTATACAACAGCAAAATTGGAACCGCTGTGACCTGCCCCTGTATTGGCCCCATCTGTGGATGCTGTATTATAGACACTACATTGATTCTCCCAAGTATACCACCAATTAGTTCCAGAAGTCTTGCCGGCAGCAGAATCAGAACGATAATTGTATTTCGACAACGCAATGGCACCACTGGAAAATTCAGTATACGCTCCATAAGAATTGGTTACAGTATTCATGTCGGAGACAAACACAAAATCGGGATCGTATATTTCCCTGATTTGGTTCTCTGCAGTATATCCATAAAGCGTGTAGTAGTTCTCTGCTTTAGGCGAAACCGCCATGAATGTTTCATCGAAGTCATCGAATGTAATGGTTGTAGTGCCATCATCATTAAAGTTGGCTCGGGTTTCGGGAGTTACTGAATCAGTTTGAGGATTCATCAAAAAGTCATCGTCTGAATTACAGCCGGTGAACAGGGCGGTTGCCGTCAACAGGAAAGCTCCCGCCAGAAAGCGTAAATTTCTTTTCATAGCTTACTTGTTTTTTAATAAAACATATTTTTAACAAACACAAAAAATCCCGTTCGCGCAGGTTTACACGAACGGGATTATGTTTGTCTTCAAATATGAGAATGACTCCTACGGCATTCCGTATCTGATCGCAACCCGATTTTCTCCCGCGGGTGTAAATCCTTTTCCGGTCATGGCAGGTCTTCTGACTCGTCCCAGTCGTCGCACCTTCCCAGCATTACACCAGTGGCAGGTTGCGGCAACCTTGAGGGGACTTACAGCAGCGGGTACTGTCCCGGATTCTCACCGGATTCCCTTTTCATCCGTGGCGGCGAACCGCCCGGAACCATTTCCAATTATAAAAATACAAATATTTTTTATAATAATATCATTTACACGAAAAAAAATCCGCAACCTGCCGGAATCATTCCGCACTATACTTTCAGAAAAAGGTTTCATGGCAAAGATTCTCATCGCCCGGGGACAGGCGACCATCTATGTCCAGAAGGACGGGTATACCATAACCCAGTCTTTGGGTGAATACGTGTTCCCCGCGGATGACACGGGGAAGATTCTCTCGTCCGTCACTCTCACCTCGACCGTACGGGTGATGTGCGGGGACGAGGAACTCACGGCCTTTACCATCGGTGCGGTGGGTAAGCCGGCGGGATTCTCATCCGTTACCGTCAATAACGGCACGAAGACCTTAACCTACGTTATCACCGCCGGTACGACGACCCTCGCCGACCACGGAACAATAGATATTCCCGTGACAATTTCCGGTATTGTCTATCATCTGTCGTTCGTCTGGTCGAAAGCCAAGGCGGGTATCCCGGGCAAGGACGGGGTCGATGCCGACATGCTCGACTGGGTCAAGGAGTGGAATACGGGTAAGACGCTCATCAACGGCAACACGGTCATCACCCCCAAACTCTTTGCGGGCACGAAAAACAGCGACGGCACCGTCTCCGGGATAGCCATAGGCTCGTTTACACTCAATACGAAGACCTCCTCGGGAACGATCGCCGCAGAGGCGGTAAACGGCATCTATGGATTTAGGGATGGCTACAAAACCTTCTATGTAGATAACGGCGGTAACGCCCAGTTGGGTTATGGCGACCAGTATGTCAGGTATAACGCCACGACAGGCAAGGTCGAGTTCGGCAGCGGAGTGAGTCTGAACTGGGTCGGTGCGACCTACATCGACAAGGACGGCGTCTTTACCGGAACACTCTCGGCCGATACGATTAAGACGATTTCCATCAGTGCTTCCCAGATCACATCGGGGATTATCGCTGCGGCACGCATCGACACGGCGGCGTTGAAAGCCTCCTTGATTACCGCCGGAAACATCGAAGCTCTGACCTTGAACGTTACAAAAGGGAAAATCGGCGGCTGGACGGTGGATGCCGACTCCCTTTACCGGGGTACGAAGAACAACACTGTGGGGAGCTGCACCTCTGCCGCAGGTAGCATTACGCTCGGCTCGAACGGTATCCGGGGCTATAAATGGCGGATGCCTCGGGAGCCGGAGCGGTCGCGGGCGGCAACATCGCGTGGGACGCTTCGGGCAACGTCACGTTCGCCTCGACGGTCAGTGCCTTGTGGACGGCACCTATCGGCTCCCTCACCACGGCTTTGGGCGGCAGCGGCTATCCCAAGCTGACGAAGATCACGGCCGACGGAATCTATACCGGCAGTATCACCGCCTCGCAGATTACCGCAGGAACCATCTCCGCCGACCGCATAGCGGCAGGCAGTATAGCGGCCTCGAAGCTCGATGCCGCCAGCATCAGGTCCTCCATCATCAACACGGACTATATCAACGGCCTGAGCTGTACCTTCACCAAAGGAAAAATCGGCGGCTGGATGATCGGGGCTTCGGCCCTCACTGCCACGCATATCTCGATAGACAGCGGCAACAGACGCATCGCGGTGTACGGGGCCAATTCGGGTGTCGCTAGCGGGCAGCGGGTGCAGCTCTACTACAACAGCGACACGGACTTCGGGCTCTATACCACGGACAGTGCAGGGTACTGCGTGGCACAGTTGGGTTCGAGCAACAGCATAGCCGGCTGGACGATCGACACGACTTCCATTCGCAAGGGCAACGTGTCGCTGGGCAGCGACGGCTCGATCATCAACTCCACGAAATGGAAACTGAACAACGACGGTTCGGGGCAGATCGCCTCGGGCAACATTGCATGGGACACTGCCGGGAACGTTACGTTCGGGGCTTCCGTATCGCTGCAATGGAAGAACGACATCGAAGCGGCCAAGGTTACGAACTTCGGCTATCGATATTACAAGAAACTCATCATCAACGGCGACGAAGCGACCTATTATCCAGTCGTTTTCAAAGGTGGCGACCAGAACATCAAACGTACCATTCTCGTCCGTCGGGGATATGCCGAGCAGGCTCCGGTCTCGTGGAACACATCCACGCACAAAGGAGGTCTGATCGTACTTATCAAAACCAACTTCGGCGGTTGGGGTGGCATTGCCTATTCATGGGATATCTATGACCTTTCCGAGACCTACTGCCGGATGTTCGCCGGGGCGCAGCTGTGCGGCAACTACTGCATGTTCGCCGTCTTCCTGCGTGGCGGCGGCGATACGGGTGCCGTGTACCACCTCTACTCCGACCAGCCGATAGAGAGCAGCAGTTATAGTCCTTCGCCGATTCCGGCAGCTCCGCAAATCGCTTACGGCAACGACCTTATCTTCCAGAGCGGTTCCACACAAGCCTATGCCCCCGCGCCGCGCACCCTCACGGCTGCCGTCGAGGAGGAGATCCGCC
>ERZ779812.288-NODE-288-length-13348-cov-1.40126_pt1 | contig 13348 bp, 4 predicted proteins | sample MGYA00511371_ERZ779812 | MGnify/ENA primary metagenome ERZ779812 (study PRJEB29588, sample SAMEA2159429) | human gut metagenome | biome: human gut; feature: human-associated habitat; material: faeces | place: Denmark | collected 2008/2010 ... | reverse complement strand
CTGATACTTTTCCACATCTTGCTTCTTTAAAGGGCAGAACTCTTATAACTTCTGATGGAACAACTATTCTTGGTGCAGATGATAAGGCTGGAATTGCTGAAATTCTTACTATGATTGAATATATCACTGCTAATAATATTGAACACCCTGCAATTTGCGTAGCATTTACGCCTGATGAAGAGATTGGTATGGGTACTGAACATTTTGACGTTGAACGCTTCGGAGCTGATTACGCATACACTGTTGATGGCGATACTGAGGGTGAGATACAGTACGAGAATTTCAATGCCGCCAAAGCTGAATATGTTGTGAAAGGTTTTAATGTCCACCCCGGCTCATCTAAGGATACTATGATTAACGCTTCCTTAGTAGCTATGGAAATTAATAATTGCCTGCCGGCTATGGAGATACCAAGGGAAACGGAGAATTACGAAGGCTTCTATCATCTTATAAGTATGTCTGGCGATGTTGCAGAAGCACACCTTAATTATATAATCCGTGACCACGATGCTTCATTATTTGAAGCAAAGAAAGCCACACTGTGCCACATTGAAAAGATTATGAATGAAAAATGGGGTGCTGGAACTGTACAGCTCACTATCACTGACCAGTACCGCAATATGGCTGAGATTATCAAAAAATGTATGTTTCTTATAGAAAATGCTGTGAAAGCCTGCAAGAATACTAATATACCACCCCTTATACTTCCAATAAGAGGTGGCACTGACGGCTGTATGTTAAGTTATATGGGACTTCCCTGCCCTAACCTTGGCACTGGCGGACACGCCTACCACGGTCCTTACGAACACATAACCATCGAAGGTATGGACAAAACTGTTGATATGCTTGTAGAACTCGTGAAAACATTTTCCAAGCCTATAATTAACTAACAGGCATAAGCTTACGCCTTAACTGTTTCAATTCTTGTAAAGAAATATATGTACTTGAATATTATCAAAAATACAATAAATACACGCCCATATATATTAGACATTGCAAGCATTGCCAATATAAGCATTGCTGATGCTGGCAGAAGTATGCACAACTTAGTCTTTAATGTCATTGAACGGCTGGTAACGAAGCTTTCAAGATGTTTTTTGTAAAGCTTTGTTCCAATAAACCACATATGAAATCTGTCAGAGCCTTTGGCAAAGCAGAAAGATGCTAATAATAAAAATGGCGTTGTTGGTAATACTGGAAGTACGACACCTATTGCACCGAGTACCATTGACACAATTCCTATCATAAGCCATAAAAGTTTAATTGGGGATTTAATGATATTCTTCATTAATGTTTCGATGTCCTTTCTTATTGTCTTGTTGTGACTAACTTTAGTTAATCATAACTAACTTTGATAAGTATATATGAACATATCATTTTTTGTCAATACACCGGATTAATATACCAAATAATGGCAATACCTCCGCGCCACTTAAGGACAGGAGATATTGCCATTATTTTATAAGTCCATTATTTTCATTTAAACATGCTTTATTTTAAAGAACTCTTGGATATCTACAATATTTATAAATTAAAGCTTTTCATTATTATGTCTTTCAAAGAAGCTCTTAGTTTCCTTAACCACAACTCCGCTCAATGCGAATAACGCAATCATATTAGGCAGTGCCATAAGTCCGTTAAATATATCAGCAATTGTCCATACCGCACTTACTGTCATATAAGGTCCGATAAATACTGCTAATATGTATATCCAGCGGTATATTTTAACGTGCTTCATATTACCACCGCTAAGATATTCAAGACATCTTTCGCTGTAATAGTCCCAGCCAAGAATTGTTGTAAATGCAAAGAATACAAGACAGAGCATAAGCACAAAAGAAGACACCTGTGCCGGGAATGGAAGTCCATTCTGGAATGCATATGTAGTAACTGCTACACCCTCAAGGCCTTCAACCTGCCATGCACCTGTTATTACAATTGAAAGCCCTGTAAGAGTACATATTACAATTGTATCAATAAATGTACCTGTCATACTTACAAGTCCCTGTCTTACAGGTTCGTTAGTCTGTGCTGCAGCCGCTGCTATAGGTGCACTACCAAGACCAGCCTCATTAGAGAAAATGCCTCTTGCAACACCTTTCTGCATAGCAACAAGCATACTTCCGACTGCTCCACCAGTGATTGCCCTAGGAGAAAATGCTGCCTGAACTATAACCTTAAATGCCGCAGGAACTCTAGTAATATTAGCTATTACTAAAACCGCAACAAATAATACATATATAATTGCCATAAATGGCACTACAACCTGACTTACGCTTGCAATTCTCTTAACACCGCCTATAAGCACAAGTGCAACACAGACTGCAAGAATAAGTGAAGCGATTACTACTGACCATGAGTACTCGCCAAGAAATGGAATATTGACACAATGCTCATTATTCGCATCGAAAAAACCATTTACGGCACTTGAAATACCATTTACCTGACTAAATGTACCAATACCAAAAAGTCCAACACATACACCAAAAAATGCAAATAACTTAGCAAGCCATTTCCAGCTCTTGCCCATTCCCTGCTCTATATAATAGAATGGTCCACCAAGACTGTGTCCGTCTTCTCCTATAACTCTGTATTTAACAGCCTTCTGAATACTTAGTTGCCATTCCGAAAAATGCTGTTATAACCATCCAGAATAATGCACCTGGACCACCTGCACAGACTGCTGTTGCAACACCAACGATATTACCAGTACCAATAGTTGCACTTAACGCTGTACATAGTGCGGCAAAACTTGTAATTTCACCTTCTGCCTCTTCTTCATTTTTAACCATCCATTTTAATGCTAAAGGGAGCTTTCTGATCTGTAATAAACCAAGACGAACTGTCAATAATATTCCGCCAAAAAGGATAATTACCATAAGCGGCACACCCCATACGAAATTATCAATGTTCGCAAGAATCTGATTAATTGAATTCCACATTGTACTTTCTACCTTTCATATCTAAACTACAGCATAGTACAAGCCTATACTGTCCCAACACCGCAAATGCCGTACATTACTAAATACTTTGCTAATATGCAGACTTTTACTTAATGCATTGGAATTATAGACAATATTGCCTGAATAAATATAAAAGCAGAAATAACATTTTAGAATATATAACTTATCGTATAACAGGTTATATTATACTTTATGCCTTCTCTGTCCTTTTGCCTGAGAGATTCATATACCCGCTTTATAAGAAGTCACAATGTTGTTATTAATAATGTTGTCTTATAATCACATTATTAACTGCTTATAAATAACTATATGTTGCACCTTCGGCCTCTGTGTTTATCCAGAACTCTCCAGAGAGTCGATCCATTTACAGTTGCGCCAGCAGAGGCTGGCACCTGAGAGTGTTACTCCTTCGGCAGGCTTTCGCCGTTTTCCTGCAAACTTCATATCGAAAATTGCCTTATATTAATATAATCTTATTTTCTACATAATTCAACTTATTTTTACATTTTTTAATAATTATAGAATTTCCTATTACATAAAAAGGCAGTCACCGTGATTACACTCATCTGCTGGATATACCAGAAGATATGATGTATCACTTTATGTGACTGCCATTTTATTATCTGCTTATATTATCAGCTTATATTATTAAGTATATAATTCTAAGCATTTTCTTTTCTTCTATATAGTGTAAGACATATAACACCTGCACTAAGCATAAGAACTGCAAGAAGAATTATTGTTCTTGTAACTGAGAGTGTATCAGCTGTAGCCGCACTGTCTTCTGCTGTTGCAGCACTGTCTTCGGCCACATCATTATTATCTGCGGCACTGCCATTGCCTGATACATTGCTCTTATCATTGTCTGTTACATTGCTCTTATCCTCTGTATTAGAATTAGCAACATCCTCATAGACTACAACATATGTTGAAAATCTATCAGTTGCAAATGTAAGTTCTCCTGTTGCTTCATCAAATGTGGCACTAAGAATATCTGATACCCCATTGTGAATTCTTATTACACTATACTTTCTTGTCTTTGAAGAATCCTTATTAATAAGGTCTGCATTTAACTTAATCTTAATATTAATTGCACTGTTAAGTTCAGATACGTCAGACTTCTGCAAACCTATAATCTTCTGTAACTGAATATCAAGTATGCATCCAGCAGCCTGATTGTCCTTAATGTTACTATTAATAAGTTTCTTCTCATCTTCTGTAAGATTAGAACTCTTATCCTTTACAGTAAGTGCAATATCAACCTTTACACCATCTTCTGCCTGTTTAGCTTCATCTTCTGTAAGGATAGCTTTAATAATGTCTTCTGTTGAATCTACAAGTCCTGTTTCCGGTACTCTTTCATCTACCAATACTGAAACTTTAATATCTGTCTTAACATCAGAGTTATCTGAACCCGGCTTGTTGTTATCACCCGGCTTATTATCGTTGTCGCCTGGCTTATTATCGTTGTCACCCGGCTTATTATCGTTGTCACCCGGCTTATTATCGTTGTCGCCCGGCTGTGTATTCTCAAGCTTAGGAATAACTGTAATGTCTGCCTTGTCACCACATACTGTACAATGATGTGACTTGCTTCCTTCTTCTGTAGTAGTAGCTTCCTTATCGATAGTCCATTCTGTACTATAGTTATGTCCTGCCGCTGGAATTACTTCTGTCTTACTATCTCCACATACTATACAAGTATATAACTTTGAACCTTCTTCTGTACAAGTTGCTTCTTTCTGTACTTCACCATCATTCCATACATGTTCTGTATGTTCTTGCTTAGCTTCATTGTAAGAAGTCTTCTCCCACTGTAATGTTGTAAGTGTAAGCTTTCCTGCACCTGTATATGGTTTAACTTTAGTATCAAGTTCTGAAGCTGCATATAATGTGTAGCCAGTATAAGGAAGGTCTTTCTTGAATTCATCTTTATCCTGAACTAATGCTACTTCACCTTCTTTATCAGTATTAAGTGCTACCTTTAATTCCTGCTGGACTCCGTCAAGCATATAGATTGTATTAAATGCATTAATATAACCTGCTGGACTGCTTCCGTTACCACTTATAAGTGCATTAGTTATACCTGACATATAGCAGTTCTCAAGTAACATATGAGCTCCACAGTTAGATGATGCACCATTACTTACAATTTTCTTAGCTAATTCCGGATTTGTCTTTTCTATATCAAGACGCATTTCTCTTAAATCCTGTGCATCCATAATACAATTGTATACATGTGCTGTACCATAACGAAGTCTTGGCATTCTATCCATCGAATTCTTATAGTAGTTATTAGCAAGTGTAAGTTTAATATTCTTAGCTGATGAATCATCATCAGACTGTCCTAATAAATGAGTCTTTTTCTGACCATAAGCATAATTGTATATCTGCTGATCTGTCATACCCTCTTCAAGCAAATGCTTATAATATGGGTAGTTATCTGGATTAGCCTTCATAGCATTCATCATTTCATCAAAGAATACATTATCTTCACTTGCTGGAAGGAATTCACACCATGATATTGTTATATTACTGTCATTAACTGGTGTCTTAACATCAATAACTCCATCATATGACTTATAGAAAGTACAGTGGTCAACCCATATATCAGAGCTTCCCTTTTCTATTGTCATATAATCCCAGTCATTACGATCATAAGCACCTTCTGTATAATCGTCCCACTCCCATATCTCATCAAATTCAATATTTCTTATGATGATATTATTAGAGCCTGTTATATCTATACATGTATGTGTAATCTTAGCTCCATTCTTAGAGTAGATTGTAAGATTACTCATATCTGCAAGCTTAAGCATTGATACACCTGTCTTTAAAAGTGTTGGGTGTGTAAGTGGCTCAAGCTTATGTGCTGTTATAAATGAGCTGTAGCTGTCAAAGTTATTAACTTCCTTATCACCAAGCGCAATATCTGCTGTAAGCTCGATTACTGATGCCTTACCACTCTTCTTTACACTCTGTATTGCATTAAGGAATTCTTCTGCTGTGCCGGCTGTGTAATAGTTATCTGATGTTTCCTTTAATAATCCACCACCTGTTACATTAGCACTCTGTGCATAACCTTCCTGTGCATACTGTGCAAGTCCTGTATCATCACCTTCTGTCTGTGAATAAGTATCTGATACATATTCTTTCTCTACATATCTGTCTATGCTGTCTGTCTTAACAGTACCTGTATACCTTATTGTACCTACTATTGTATATGGATCCCAGCCAAGATATGATGTTGAAGTCATTTCATTGGCTTTCGTAGCAGATATCTGTCTTCTGTTACTGTTAATTGCAAATGCAGGACCATAGCTTCCATATTCGAAAAATCTTGCATTAGCAGCCAAATTACCACTCATATCTGTATATGGATTAGAAGCATTCGGCTTTAATATCTTACCCATATAGCAGTTAATCCAAGTAATATAAGCATCTGCTCCCCAAGGTCTTGCAAGATAATACTTACTTCCTGAGCATCCCTCTTCTGAGAGAACCTGACAGTTAAAGAATGTAAGACCATATGTTGCAGAGGCTGATGCCTTAGGAGCTGATACATAGCCTGAATTCTTATTAGCATTGTAACGGAATACAAGCTTGCAATCATTAAATAATGCTCTAGGCTCATTACCATATATGAAATCCACATTACCAGCTATATAGCACTTGTAATAATACTGAGTGCCACCATTAGCACAAAGTGTATCCTGATAACCAAGTATTCTTAAGTTGATATATGATGTTTCATTGGCATCATTTCTTAAGGCATCTGCTGATTCATTTGACTTAGTACCATCACCAAGATAATTATAAGTATTCTCGATTGTAAGGTTCTCTGCCGAAAAGCCTGTTGCTGTCTTATCTATTCTTACAGCACATCTTAAAGACATATCATCACCAGCTAATTCCTTAACATCATAATATATTCTTGTCTTCTCGCTATCCTCACCTATAAGTGTTATATAAGGAGATTTAACAACAAGATGTTCTTCATAATCACCTTCTTTAACAAGAATAATTACACGTCTCGTGTTATCAGAAGCAACTGAATCTACTGCCGCCTGAACTGTCTTATAAGTTGGTATTCCATTAACCTCCTCACCATCAGTTCCTGTGTATGCACTATCTACAACCTTGTTGTAATTAGTAAGATATACATAATTAAATGTTTCTCTAGTCTTGTTACCTTTCTTATCTGTGAATATTAATTCAACATCATTTCTTCCTTCTTCAATAGCAATGTCTTTAAATGCAAAGCTTTCTTTTTCTTTAACATCTGTCTTTGCTGCTTCACTGCCATTAACATAAAGCGTTGCTGTTACATTTTCTTCAACTACACCTTCAATTGTAATCTTTCCATTGTATACAGTGTCATATGACTTTTTAGTTATTGTATACTTAACAGCATCATCTTCATATACATATTTACCTGTATGTCCTGCTGTTGGAACAGCCCATAAAGTATCTGATGGGTTACTGTAGTTATCTACTTTCCCATTAACGTGTGAATAAGCTATTATATAATAGTAATATGGCATCTCTGCTGTTACATCTTTATCTTTATAAGCACATTCTGTAACTGTTGCTATCTTTGAAGCATTCTCTGCTGTCTCATCGTATGAATAACGATATACCTCATATTGGTCAGCCTTATCTACTGCATCCCATACAAGATCAACTGTATCTGCACTTGAAGCTATGCTTGCCTTTGGTGAATCCAGTGCTGCTATTACTGTTATTGCATCTGATTCAACATAATCATTAATCTCACCATTAATACCTAACTTACCAGCCACTCTGAACTTATAATCTCCGGCATCCTTAATTGAATACTTATATGTTGGCTCAGTAATGTCTGATGCAACCTTTTCCCAGCTCTTTCCGTTATCTCTTGATACTTCAAGCACATATAAACCATCGCCTTCGGCTGGTACTTCATCTGTCCAGCTTACTGTGATGTAATCTCTTGTATAAGCTGCTTTAGCTGTAACTTCCTTAACAACTGGTGCTGTACCTACTGCATTGTAGCATTTATTCTGGTCGTAAAGAACTGTTCCGTCCTGTGCTATATACTTCATATTCTGGATAGTTGCCTTAACACCTGCTAATACAAATCCATATGATACTGCTGTATTTTTCTTATCTGCATTAAATAAGAGATTATCACTTGCACTATAAGAATATGTAGCTGTCTTAGTCTCTCCACCCTTAGGTGTTGCTGTGATAACAAGAGCATCGTCTGTCTTTTCAACTGTAAATGTCACAACAGTTCCTGCTGGAATAGTTGTATCCACTTTACTTGAAGCACCTGCAAGATCTGATGGCTTCTTTGAGTAAACCATCTTAAGTGCATTAGAATTACGTATTCCTACGGTGTCTATATAATTCTTGTTAAATGCACCAAAGAATATACCATTAGTATTGCTTGAACCACACTCTGTAATTGTTATATCTGCTGTAAGCTTGTTGGCATCTGTAGTCTCATCAAATCCAAAGAAGCTTACTGTATTATTGATATTAGTTGACTTATCAGTGTTTGTAGTTGTATTTAATGTACCACCTGTCTGTGTAAGAACAAGTTTCTGTCCTGTAGGCTGTACAACAAGATTAGAAGCTGTACCATAATCATATGTCTTAGGCATAGCTGGCTGTTCATTATATTCAACATCCTTAGCTGCATATACTATAGATATTGAAACTATGTAAGCTGAACCTGTTGATACAATTTCAACTGTTCCTTCGCTCTCATCTTCATAATTATATACTGTTGTCACATCATCTTTTGATGCCGGCTCACCCGCTATTGTGTAAAGTGCATATGTACTTGCTGGTGCATATGATTTTACTGATATAGTACACTTTCCACTTACAGGTATTGTTATCTTAGCTCCTGTAGTAAACTGTGCTGAATTAGGGCTTGGTCCATTAGGAACTAACTTACCTTTTGTAGCATCAATAGCTAAACCATTGTAGTAGCCTGTTGTTCCCATAATATTATCATCATAATAATCACCATCATCACTCTTAACAAAAGACCAGCTTGTAACCTGCTCAAATATAAGCTTATGTGATGCTTCAGCACCCTTTACTGTAACTGTGTTACCTGACTTTACCTTGTATGGAAGTGCAAGGAAATCACCACCAAGTGTAAGTGTATATGAACCCTCTCTTAACTTAATAGCATCCTTATCTGTAAATACATATTCATATCCATCATCATTATTCATATATATGTATTTTACATTCTTGCCTGTTAAATCAGGTTCTTCCGGAAGACTTACTGTAACGGCATATGTTGGCTTAAGTCCTACAGTTATATCTAATTCTGCATCTTCTGAATATTTAATTCCATCTGATACAGAAGTTACTTCATAGTCATTAGCACCCTTTACGGCTACACTATATGAAACACCTTTTTCAAACTTAGCTGTATATTTCCAAGTATCTGTATCAATAGTTACTTCTGGAACATAGTCTGTTTCCTCAGTTGTTGTAAATACAAGTTCAAGGCCTTCTGTATAATAACCCTCAGTAATGCCATTAATCTTACCTGTTACTGTGCAGGTATCAAGGCTAATGACAGTTAAATCTGCTGTAATCCTGGCAGCAGTCTCTGTACTTACACTATGTTTATAAATACCACTCTTAATCTGGTATGCCGGATTGCTCAGTGATATCTCATATTCCATAACTTCATCTTCTGCTGGTACTTCAATTGAATATGTACCGCTCTTGCCATTCTCTGCAACTGTTATATCTGATGTATATGTAAGTCCAGTTGTATTATTAGTCGCTACAACCTGCATATCAGATGGAATATCTGATTTAGATGTAATAGTTCCATTTATTACTTTCTTATTAAGTTCTACACATTCGATTGAAAGATTTCTAATGTATGTATTAGTTTTAACATCTAATGTAAGCTCTCCTTCATCTCCTGTAAGATAACATTCAAATTCCACATCAACATAACCGCTGTCAGAATTTTCAACACAGGAAATACATTCCATCTTTCTTAAGACCTTGTCACTTCCTGTTATATTAAGTGTATTTCCTAATATGCTGTCCTTATCTGTACCTACGTTCTTATTGACAGTAAGTTTAATAACAGCCTTATCTCCCGCTGCCGGTATAACTATCTTAGTACCAGTATTAACCTGAATTCTATCACCTGTCGTTGGATAAAACTTACCTGATGATGCATCAACATATAATACATCTTTATCACCATTAGTATAAGTTCCTGTATCACTTTGAATTATTGTATTAGAACCTTTACTTGATAAAACTGTTTCTGAATATCCCCATTCGGCTTTAATATCCCCCCCATCTGCGAATGAAGCAGATGTTGTCGCATAACTTGTTGATGATTCAACCTTTATTGACTGAAAATAATTCTGAACATTTGTTGTAAGTGTTACCGATGAAGCACCTTTATCAACTGTTCCTTCAATTATGTAATATGCCCAGCCACTTCCTGACTGTTCTGTTATTTTAATGTTGCTCATTCCTGTAAATGCCATATTATCAGCAGTTACTGCTACATATGCCCTTAATGTTATTGTACAGGTCTTAGCATTATTAACTATAGGAAACATTAATTCGGTGTTTGGATTAACCAGATAGTCACTAGACCTTTTAGTTATTTTACCTGAATTTGCATTTATTAATAATTCATCATTATTAGAATTAACCAGCTTACCTGATTTGCCGTTCAATTCCGTAACCGAATTATCATTATCGCCATCTGCGTACATTGTAGAACTAGCTGTCCACTCTGCACTGGCTTTTTCTGCCGCTTTGGCTGTAATGCTAAACAAGCCCTCCGGCAATGAAAGTCCAGATATGATTAAAGCTAACGCCATAAACATAGCTGAACTTCTGCGAAACCATTCTCTTCTACGTCTTGATTTCATAGTGCATACTCTCCCTTTCTTAGTAATACAATGTTTTGTAACTTTTACACAAAACTAATTGCATATTTTTTATAAGATTACAACTTTTGACGAAAATGTACTACTGATTTTTATAGTTCTCGGGTACCAATTACTGAAATTTTTAGGTTTTGATGTATTTTTTGTGATACATTGCATAAAATCCGTGTAAACATTTACCAATAATCGTCTATATTACAAAATAATATATATTTATTACTGCTAATTATTTACACGGATGTTATACGCATATATTTAATTATTATCATTCTCTTAGTGTCACATCTATTATCTGCCTGCTTGTCTGGCAATTATATTAACTAATTCATCAGCATCTATCGGCTTTGCTATATGTGTATTCATACCAGCTTTAATGCTCCGTTCTATATCATCATAGAATGCGTTGGCACTCATCGCTATAATTATTACAGTACCCGCATCTTCTCTTCCTGACTTTCTTATCTTCTCTGCGGTTTCCAAGCCGTCCATAACCGGCATCATTATATCAAGGAGTATAACATCATACTCATTAGCATCTGAATTCATATATGTATCCAGTGCTTCCCTGCCATCGCTTACTCCAACAGTCCTTGCACCCGCATTATCAAGAATAAAGCTTACAATCTCCATATTCATCTCGTTGTCTTCTGCAACCAGCACTTTAAGCCCTTCAATTGACATCTGTGCATCATATTTACTATTCTTAGCTTCAGTCACGTTACGGTTAATTTTGAATGGTAATATTATTGTAAACTCTGTTCCAACATTCTGTCTGCTAATAAATTCAATTTCTCCACCCATTATCTCAATAAACCTCTTGGTTATTGCAAGTCCAAGCCCGGTTCCTTTATAAGCTGTTCTTGCATTGCTGCTCTCCTGTGCAAATGGCTCAAAAGCTATCTGCTGGAATTCTTCGCTCATTCCTATTCCGGTGTCTTCACATATGAAAGTAACCTTAACTGTATCGTCATCAGCTGCATTTTCACTATAAGAAAATCTTACAGAGCCATTCTGCACATTATATTTAATCGCATTGGATAATATATTCTGTAATATCTGCCTTAAATGAAGCGAACTGCCTATCAGATTGTCATATTCTATACTACCTCTGTCAACTGAATAATCGATACACTGTTCATCTGCCTGTGTCTCAATAACACTGCTGACCTCATTAATAATCTTCGTAAGCTCAAATGGTTCTTCTTTAATGGCAATCTCCCCCGACTCAAGCTTATTCATATCAAGAACATCATTTACAAGATCTAATAAAAAGCCTGAGGCTGACATAATCTTATCAAGACATTCTTCTTCCTTTTCCCTGTTGCCAAGATTGAACCTGCATATATCGACCATTCCTCTTATTCCATTAATAGGTGTTCTTATATCGTGGCTCATTCGCCTTAGAAAATCTGTCTTTGCAATATTGGCACGTTTCTCCTGCTCTGCCGCCTGTAGAAGCTGTCTTTTATATTCCATTTCCTGTAGCTGCATTTTGCTTTCGTCCTTGGCAATAACAAGCTGTCTTACAAACATGACAACACCTATTACCGCAATATAAACAAATAATGCAGCAGCAACCGCCCTGTTTCTTAAAGAATATACCTGCTTATCCGCAAAGAACGCATATATTGTATAATTCTCTATCTGCTTTCTCTTGCCATAGTAATAATCATTTTTGTATGGTACAGCTATAATACCATTATCATTTTCTTCCCAAGCTCCATCATATCTTTGCCTCAGTGCCTTCATATCAAGCCCCTGAAGCTCCTCGTCATTGGAATTAAGCACCTTGTCCTCATCTGATATATATACAATCCCATCCATATCAAACTCAAAACCTGATATGAGCCTGTCAATGCTTATATCTCCACTATTATCATAGCTTTCCTTCTTCACATATGTAATAACTGCACCTTTTGTATCTTTTCTTGCCGCTACAGCAATATCGGAAAACTCCTCATTCTGGCTTTCGGTATATGTTATGCTCCCTGACCTGGCATTAACTCTTGTTATATATACCTTCTGTGGGTGTTCAATGACATCTTTTACATTACTGTCGTCTATAACTGAATCAATATCCGTATATTCCATTCCCCTGCAAGATTCACATTCACCCTCTCCGTCAAGAACAACTATTCCGTCAAGTCTCTGGTTATACATATATTCATCTAAAAATGTATCAATATCATCTTCATACTGCATACACCTTACTAATTCCTGTGTCTTATCAGAAAGCCTGTACAAGCTTTTCACTTTATCATTCTGTATAAAGTATTCATATGTATTAACTCTTGTCTGCACAAAATCCAGCACCCTGTCTGCTGTCTTATTAACCGTTTCATTGCTTATTTCGGTAAATATAACAGCTACTATTGTCAACAATATAAATCCTGTAATTATTGAAATCAAAAATGCTTTAACATCTGATATGCCCCATATTCTACT
>ERZ779812.284-NODE-284-length-13403-cov-2.27577_pt1 | contig 13403 bp, 11 predicted proteins | sample MGYA00511371_ERZ779812 | MGnify/ENA primary metagenome ERZ779812 (study PRJEB29588, sample SAMEA2159429) | human gut metagenome | biome: human gut; feature: human-associated habitat; material: faeces | place: Denmark | collected 2008/2010 ... | reverse complement strand
TGAACCGGGTAAGGGGAAATATATGCTTTATTTCATCTTAAATGAAAGAGCCGTGATTTAAAATCGATTTTTTTCATTTTGAAATTTAGCAAGGAAATTTGTATGTTATGCAACATATTTTGAGGTCTTTCACTAAAAATATTTTGCAAAACTGTTATTTTTTCGTTATTTTGCAGAGCGAATCAAAAACTTTGAAATCAAATCATAACATATAATAATTCACATGACTAAAGACGAAAGGCAATCACTTATCCTCGATCTGCTCATGCAACAGGACTCGTTGCTTGTCACCGACTTGTCTGAGCAACTCAACGTCTCATCGGTTACGATACGAAAAGACTTGACAGAGCTTGAGAAAAAAAAGAAACTCTACCGCAACCACGGTAAAGCAATCCTCATAGACCCTTACAGCGAAAACAAGAATGTAAGCGAGAAGGAGCGGCTGTATGTGGAGGAGAAACGGCTCATCGGCGCAGCGGCAGCGCAACTGGTCACTCCGCGCGACTCCATCCTCATCGCATCCGGCACCACAGTCCACGCGTTGGCGCGCAACATCCACACGACCGACAAGCTGACCGTGATAACGGCATCGCTCGAAGTGGCGCGCATCCTTGCCAACGACAACAACGTCGACATCATCGAACTTGGCGGAATCCTCCGCCACAGCAGTTTGTCGGTGGTCGGCAAATATGCAGAGTCGGCATTGAGCGACTTCTCCTGCAGCAAGTTGTTTATCGGTGTCGACGGCATCGACCTCGACTTCGGCATCACAACAACCAACATGATGGAGGCAAGCCTCAACCGCGTTATGATACAAACCGCGCAAAAGACCATCGTGCTCGCCGACTCATCCAAATTCGGACGCCGCGGCTTCAGCAAGATCGTCGACACAAAAGACGTGGACCACATCATCACCGACTCGCACATCTCTCCGTCAACGGCACACGCCATCGAGGAGATGGGCATAGAGCTGACAATTGTTCCTGTCCACTGACCTCCAACCAAGCACAAATAATAAAAGCAATCCCGGAAACCATCGTCTCCGGGATTGCTTTTATTATACCTATATATACTGATTAATATGCAAACATCGGATAGTCTGCCATCATGGCGTTAACCTTATCGCGCACAGAGCGGATAACCGCCTCATCCTCGTTGTGGCTGAGCACCGTGTCAATCATCTCGACGATGTCGCCCATGAGGTCTTCCTTCACGCCACGTGTAGTGATGGCAGCCGTGCCGAGACGCACACCCGACGTTTGGAACGGAGAGCGGCTGTCGAACGGCACCATATTCTTGTTGGCAGTGATGTCGGCGTCAACGAGCACCTTCTCTGCCACCTTGCCGGTGAGTTCCGGGAAACGGGTGCGCAAATCCACAAGGATGCAGTGGTTGTCTGTGCCGCCGCTCACAATCTTGTAGCCCTTTGCAATCATAGCCTCCGCCATAGCCTTGGCATTCTTCTTCACCTGCTTCTGATAGTCTTTGTATTCCGGCTGCAAAGCCTCGCCGAAAGCCACAGCCTTGGCAGCAATCACATGCTCAAGCGGACCGCCCTGAACACCAGGGAACACCGCAGAGTCGAGAATTGCCGACATCTTCTTCACAACGCCCTTAGGAGTCGTTTTGCCCCATGGATTCTCAAAATCCTTGCCGAGCAGAATCAAGCCGCCGCGCGGACCGCGGAGAGTCTTGTGGGTTGTAGATGTCACGATATGCGCATATTTCAACGGATTGTCGAGCAGTCCGGCTGCGATAAGTCCGGCAGGGTGAGCCATGTCGATCATCAACAACGCGCCTATTTCATCGGCAATCTTACGCATGCGTGCATAGTCCCACTCGCGTGAATATGCGCTCGCGCCTCCGATAATCAGTTTCGGACGCTCGCGGAGAGCCACTTCCTCCATCATGTCGTAGTCGACCAAACCGGTGTCTTCCTTCACACCATACTCAAGGGCATGGAAAACCAAGCCTGAGAAATTCACAGGTGAACCATGACTGAGGTGACCGCCGTGCGACAAGTTCAATCCGAGGAATTTGTCGCCTGGTTTCATCGTTGCCATAAACACAGCCATATTCGCCTGTGCGCCAGAATGCGGCTGCACGTTGGCATACTCGGCGCCGAAGATTTCCTTCACGCGCTCGATGGCAAGCGTTTCCGCCTCATCGACCACCTGACATCCGCCATAGTAGCGGTGGCCGGGATAGCCTTCTGCATACTTGTTTGTGAGGCACGACCCCATGGCGCGCATCACTTGGTCGCTGACAAAGTTTTCAGAGGCAATCAACTCTATGCCTTTCTTCTGGCGCTGATGTTCGCGCTCGATGATGTCGAAAATCAAATCGTCTCTTTTCATATTGGTCTTATATAATAAGTTTTATAATTATTTCTTTTTCTGCACCGACCAGCCAAACTTGCCTATCTTGTCGCCAAGTCCGTAATAGTTGCCGTGGGCATAGGCGATAAGGTCGGCTGCCTGCATATCGAACGCTCCGGTTTCCGGATTGATGAAACGCTCGCCGGCAAGCGTGCAAAGCACTTCAGATATAAACATGTCGTGGCTGCCCAACGGGATTATCTCCTTCACGCGGCACTCGATAGACAGCGGCGCCTCCTCAATATATGGAGCCTGCACCATCATGCCGCGGCGCGGAGTGAGCCCCGTTTCCGCAAACTTGTCGTAGTCCCTGCCCGACCTCACTCCACACCAGTCTGCGGCACGCGCCATGTCGCGGTTTGTGAGATTGAGCGTAAACTCCATGTTTTCCTTCAGCAATGCGTAGCTGTGACGCTCCTTGCGCACCGACACATAGCACATGGCAGGGTCGGAACATATCGTGCCAACCCACGCCACGGTTATCAGGTTATAGTTTTCCGGGGCGTTGCCACACCCCACAAGAATAGCCGGAAGCGGATAAATCATCGTGCCCGGACGCCACACTTTCTTTGCCATTAGCCCTTACTTCAGTTCTATATCCTCCTTTTCAATCATCCGCTCGCAGTAGCGGCATTTCAGCGTCACATTGTCCTTGTCGATGACGTTGAAATACGTGCGCATCGGCTCGTTGTTGGTGATGCACTTGGGATTGGTGCACCGCACGATGTCGACAATGTAGTCGGCAAGCGTCACCTTGAACTTTTTCACCACTTTGTAGTCCTCGATGATGTTCACGTTGACGTTTGGCGCAACCAAAGCCAGGCGGTTGAGCGTTTCTTCAGGAAAAGTCACGCCCGACACTTTCAAGATGCCTTTTTTGCCGAGTTTCTTGCTGTCGAGGTTATAGCCGATTGTGACACTGCCCTCCACATTTTCCAAATCAAGCAGACGCACCACCTTGAAAACGAGGTGGGACGGAATATGGTCAATCACCGTGCCATTCTGCAAAGCGGCGACGGCGAGTTTGCTGTTATCGTTCATTTTCTCTGAGTTCCTTTACGTTAATACCTAAAACTTTGCAAATGATTGCCTGACGGGCATAGAGTCCGTTCTGCGCCTGCTGGAAATAGTAGGCTTTCGGATTGTCGTCGACATCCTGCGAAATCTCGCCTACACGTGGCAGCGGATGCAGGATGCGCACCGTTGGCTTGCTGTCGTCGAGCATCGAATTGTGGAGATTGTATAGATTCTTCACACGCTCATATTCCTCAAGGTCGGAGAAACGCTCGCGCTGCACGCGCGTCATATAAATGATGTCGCTCTCATTAATCACGTCCGGCGAGAACTCGCGAGTCTCGCGGTAACGGATGCCGTGCTCATTGCAGAAGTCCTTGTATTCCTGTGGCATTTGCAGCTCGTTGCACGCCACGAAATTGAACGTAGGGTTGAAATACGACATTGCCATCAGCAGAGAATGCACCGTGCGGCCATATTTCAAGTCGCCCACCATGGTGATTGTCAAGTCGCGCAGCGTGCCCTGGGTCTTATAAATAGAGTAAAGGTCGAGCATTGTCTGCGACGGATGCTGGTTGGCACCGTCACCGGCATTGATGACCGGCACACGCGACACCTCCGACGCATAGCGCGCCGCGCCCTCAAGATAGTGGCGCATTATTATCAGGTCGACATAGTTGTTGACCATCATGATTGTGTCCTTCAGCGTCTCGCCCTTCGACGAGCTCGACGTTGCCGCATCGGAGAATCCAATCACCCGTCCGCCAAGACGGTTCACTGCGGTTTCAAAACTCAGGCGGGTGCGTGTCGACGGCTCAAAAAACAGAGTCGCCACGACTTTGCCCTCAAGAAGTTTCCGGTTCGGGTTTGCCTCAAAATATTTCATATCCTCGAGCAAATCCAGCATCTCCTGCTTTGAGAAGTCGGAAATCGATACAAGACTTTCGTTTTCCATATATATATCTTCGTCTTATTAAATAAGTTAATATCCGAATAAAAAAATAGCCAATCCACACAAATCGTGCTGACTGGCTTATATCGTCGACGACAACGCCGCGGTGTCCGCTTGCCGGAAGTACCGCTGGAATAAGACTGTATGTTGGTTCGTCTGCTTCATTGTTGCCGTTCTTTCATTGCAAAGTTACGAAATCTTTGCAATGGGCAACACATTTGGTCCCGCTTTTTCACCTGAATTTTCATTTTTTTATGCGAATTGCTATCTTTGCACCTCAATTGAGGATATGTAGTATCCGATTATTTCAACAGTAAACAAAAATGGCAGAAACCCATACTACGCCGCATGGCACGACATTAATTCATCATACATAAAAACATTCGACATGACAGGCAAAGCTAAAGGCTATTTTCTCGGAGCAGTGGCTGCAGCCACATACGGCATGAACCCACTGTTCGCGCTACCGCTCTACGACGACGGCATGGACTCTGACTCCGTGCTGTTTTTCCGCTATCTTTTCGCCATTCCGCTCCTTGCGATAATGCTCAAGGCACGCGGACGCAGCCTGGCGATAAAGCGTTGCGAGGTGGCTCCGCTGCTGTTTTTCGGCGTGATGATAGCGCTGTCGTCGCTCACGTTGTTTCTCAGCTACGGCTACATGGGAGCGAGCATCGCCTCCACGCTGCTGTTCATATACCCCATTCTGGTGGCTCTGATAATGGCTGTAATGTTTCATGAGCGGCTCAGGGCGGCAACCGTAGTGTGCATGCTCTCGGCACTGCTCGGCATCGCCCTGCTCTACAAAAACGAGGACGGGTCGACAATAAGCCTTGTGGGCTCAATCATCGTGTTTTTCTCGTCGCTCTCCTATGCCATCTATCTCGTTGGCGTAAACCGCGTGAAAGCCATCAAGGACGAGCCTACACTGAAAATCACGCTCTACGTTCTCGTGTTCGGGCTCTCTGTGTTCATAATCAGACTGCTGTGGATTGGACAGATAACGATGCCGTCGCACTGGTATATGTGGGGCAACGTGCTGGGTCTTGCCGTATTTCCCACGGCGATATCCTTCTTGTGCACCACCGCCGCAATCCAGAGCATCGGCTCCACCCCAACCGCAATTCTCGGCGCGCTGGAGCCAGTCACCGCAATATTCTTCGGCATCATGATTTTCGGAGAGACAATGTCGGCACGGCAAATATCCGGATTGAAAACGCTGGTGCTCATAATCGTGGCTGTGACCCTGGTGATTGCCGGAGGAAGCCTTTCGGTGCCGCTGACACGCTTCCGGCGTCTCTTCCCGCGTCTGCTCAAAAGAAAATAATGTTGGCTGTTAGCGCAGAATTGCGTAACTTTACGGCCTGATTTCTGAACAGTAAAAATTCAACGATATGACTGCACAAATTCTTAACTTTATAACGTGGGACTGCAACCCCGACTTGATTTCATCGCCAATCACCATCCGCTGGTACGGACTGATGTTTGCCATCGGCTTTATCCTCGGCGCTTGGATTCTGTCGAAAATGTTCAAGCACGAGGGAGAGCGCAGCAGCTGGGTGGATTCGATTTTCGTGATTGTGGTGATCTGCACCATCGTGGGCGCACGCCTCGGACACGTGTTCTTCTACGCGTGGGACTACTACTCGCAGCACCCTTCCGAGATACTCAAAGTCTGGGAAGGCGGACTTGCAAGCCACGGCGGGGCTATAGGCATCCTTATCGGCATCTGCCTCTACTCCTATTTCGTCACCAAGCGCTCGCCGCTGTGGACTCTCGACCGTCTTGTGGTGCCTGTGGCTCTCGTTGGCGGACTTATCCGTCTGGGCAATCTTTTCAACTCCGAGATTTTCGGACATGTCACCACGCTTCCGTGGGGATTCTATTTTGTCGACTCTCTGGAATGGCAGAACATGTGTGCCGAATACGGTTACAAGGTGGCTTGCCACCCTACGCAGATTTATGAGGCTCTTTGCTACTTCGCACTGTTCGGACTGCTGATGTGGATGTACTGGAAGCGCAACTCAGAGGAACGCCGCGGACTGATTACCGGAGTGTTTTTCGTAGTTCTTTTCTTATGCCGCTTCCTCATCGAGTTTATCAAGAACCCACAGGAAAGTTTCGAAGTGGGAATGCTCCTCAACATGGGACAGCTTCTAAGCCTTCCGTTCATCATTGCCGGCGTGGTTCTCGTTGTCCGCGCATTGCTTCGCCCGCGCGTGGCAATCGACTACAAAAACGAGTTCGCTCCGGAAGAAAAAAAGAAATAGCAAGCCATGTTGTCTTTCTATGACATCGTCGGTTTTTCCGACAAGCCTGCCAACCTATCCTCCGCCGACAGACTGCTTGGCATAGGCATCATAGCCGCAATCTGTCTGCTGGCATACTTTCTGCTCAAGAAGATAGTATTTCCTCTCGTCAAACGGTTCACGGAAAAGACCGATGCAACATGGGACGACCATCTGTTCAACAGCCGCGTGCTCAACCTGGCGGCATACCTGCTCCCGGCACTGCTCGCCTATATGTTTGTGCCAATGCTGTTCAGCGACCATCCGATGACCGTCACCGTCATCGACAAAGCGTTTCTGCTGCTCATCGTCGCAATATCCACACGGCTGGTATGCGCGTTCATCTCTTCGTTCCAGATTATCAGCTCTGAATCCGAGCTGCTGAGAAAACGTCCGCTGACGGGTATATACCAGACATTCAAGATTCTTGTGGTATGCGTGGGCATAATCCTTGCTATCAGCATATTGCTCAACCGTGAGCCAAGCGCCATCCTTGCCGGACTCGGTGCCTCGGCAGCCGTGCTCATGCTGGTGTTTAAGGACTCGATAATGGGACTTGTGGCAGGCGTGCAAATCAACTACTACGACATCCTGCGGCCGGGCGACTGGATGATTCTCGAAAAGCGCAGCGCCAACGGTCTGGTAACCGCCGTGACTCTCAATTTCGTGAAAGTGCAGAATTGGGACAATTCGGTCACAACCATCCCCACACATGCGCTGATTACAGAGTCGTTTCAGAACTTCCGCAACATGTGGGACGAAGGCGGACGCCGGATGCGCGAACTTGTCTATATCGACATAACTTCGATGCATACATGCTCTGTCGACGAGGCTGAACGCCTGGCGGCAATGATTCCCGACTGCCCGACATACGGCACCGACGTGACAAACCTATTCTTTTTCCGATTCTATATGGAGCACCGCATGCGCTCAAATCCACTCACCAACCCGCAGCCGCACCTGATGGTGCGCCAACAGCCAGTGCCAGTGGAGCTTTACTGCTTCACTTCATGCACGCAATGGGTCGATTTTGAGCACTTCAAGGCGGAAATTGTAGAGACGGCTTACGCCTCGCTCGGCAAGTTCGGCTTGAGAGCGTTCCAGTCGCCTTCGGGAATAGACTTCGACAAATTGAAAAATTAACGTATGGCGAACAACAATATCATCATAAAAGGCGCAAGGGTCAACAATCTGAAAAACATAGATTTGGAGATTCCTCGCGGCAAATTCATCGTTATCACCGGACTTTCCGGCTCCGGCAAATCGTCGTTGGCGTTCGACACGCTTTATGCCGAAGGACAACGGCGTTACGTGGAGAGCATGTCATCGTATGCCCGGCAGTTTCTCGGCCGTATGCAGAAGCCTGAATGCGACTTCATTAAAGGATTGCCGCCTGCCATCGCCATCGAGCAGAAAGTGTCGACGCGCAACCCGCGAAGCACGGTGGGAACAGCATCGGAAATCTACGACTATCTGCGGCTGCTGTTTGCACGTATCGGCAAGACGTTCTCGCCCGTGTCGGGCAACTTGGTGAAGAAAAACACGGTGGATGATGTTGTTGAATGCATGAAAAACTATGCCGACGGCACACGCATCGCCATCGTCGCACCCATCGTCCTGCCATCTGGACGAACCATCGAGGAGCAGCTCGACATCTACAAAAAGGAAGGCTTCTCACGCATTGAGCGCAACGGCGAATTTCTACAGATTGACGATGCCAAAGACTGCGACACGAACTGCAACCTGCTAATCGACCGTCTGACCGTCTCTTCCGACGCCGACACCATAAGCCGCCTTACCGACTCTGTGGAAACGGCGTTCTACGAAGGCGACGGGCAATGCCGTCTGCTCGCATGGACGCCCGACGGCATCACGGCCGCGGCTTTCTCAAAACGATTCGAGGAGGACGGCATCGAGTTTATCGAGCCAACCGACCAGCTGTTCAACTTCAACAACCCTTACGGCGCATGTCCCACCTGCGAGGGATTCGGACGTGTGCTCGGCATTGACGAGAACCTTGTTATCCCCAACAAGGCGCTGTCGGTCTACGACGACGCCGTCGTGTGCTGGCGTGGAGAGAAAATGAGCGAATGGAAGCGTGCGTTTATCATCGCCGCCGCCAAACGCGGTTTCCACGTGCATCGCCCGTATTACCAACTATCCGACGAGGAGCGCGCGCTACTGTGGCACGGTGCGCCGGGAATCTACGGCATCGACAGCTTCTTCGATATGGTGAAAGACAACCAATACAAGATACAATACCGAGTGATGATGGCGCGCTACCGCGGAAAGACAGCGTGCCCCGAATGCCACGGAAACCGTCTGCGGCACGAGGCTCTATACGTGAAAATTGCCGGCAAAACGATAGCCGACATCGTGCGGATGCCGGTAAGCGACGTGCGCCAATGGTTTGACACCTTGAGCCTTGACGACTCCGACGCACGCATCGCCAAACGCTTGCTCACGGAGATTCGCACCCGCATAGGATATCTTTGCGATGTGGGACTGGAATATCTGACGCTCGACCGCCTGTCGTCGTCATTGTCGGGCGGCGAAAGCCAGCGCATCAACCTCGCCACGTCATTGGGAAGCAGCCTTGTAGGGTCGCTCTACATCCTCGACGAACCGAGCATCGGACTGCACTCACGCGACACCGAACGGCTTATCCGCGTGTTGCGCCGCCTGCAGCAGCTGGGAAACACGGTGGTCGTTGTGGAGCACGACGAGGAAATCATGCGTGCCGCCGACTGGATTATCGACATCGGACCTTTGGCTGGACGCGGAGGCGGCAATGTGGTGTATCAAGGGCCTGTCGACAAGCTCGACAAAGCCACCGACAGCCTGACGGCAAAATATCTAACCGACGAGATGCAAATACCTCTGCCACAGCTGCGCCGGCGCACTCACAACTACATCGAGATTATCGGTGCGGCGCAAAACAACATCAAGGGCATCGACGTGCGCTTCCCGCTGCAGGTGATGACCGTGGTGACCGGCGTGAGCGGCTCTGGAAAGTCGACTCTCGTGCGCGACATCCTCTACAACGCGCTGCTGCGCCACTTCGGCGAGGCTTGCGAGAACACAGGGTCATACACCGATCTGCGCGGCGACCTGCCGCTCATCAACAGCGTGGAATTTGTAGACCAGAACCCCATCGGGAAATCTTCGCGCAGCAATGCGGCGACCTATCTTAAGGCTTTCGACGAAATCCGTAGGCTGTTTGCCGAGCAACAGGGCGCGAAACAAATGGGCTTCGACGCCGGATATTTCTCCTACAATGCCGAGGGCGGACGCTGCGAGGAATGCAAGGGCGAAGGCACAATCACCATCGAGATGCAGTTTATGGCAGACATCACGCTGCAATGCGAGTCGTGCCACGGCAAGCGATACAAGCCCGAGGTTCTTGCCATCGAATACCGCGGCAAGAACATCTACGACATCCTCAACATGACCATCAACCAGGCCATCGAGTTTTTCAGCGAGTCGAAGGGCACTACGGAGACACGCATCGTGAAACGCCTGTTGCCGCTGCAGCAGGTGGGTTTGGGCTACGTCAAGATGGGACAATCGTCGTCGACACTGTCGGGCGGTGAGAACCAACGCATAAAGTTGGCTTATTTCCTCAGTCAGGAGAAGCAGCGTCCGTCGATGTTCATCTTCGACGAGCCTACCACGGGTCTGCATTTCCACGACATCAACACTCTGATGGCATCGTTCAACCGTCTTATTGAGAAGGGACACACAATCATAATCATCGAGCACAATCTCGATGTGGTGAAGTGTGCCGACCACGTGATAGACATGGGTCCTGAGGGAGGCAACGGCGGCGGACACATCGTGTGTGCGGGCACACCCGAGGACATCGCGGCATGCCCGGACAGCTACACCGGACGTTTTCTGAAAGAAAAACTTAAATAACCTATTTCTCGCTCTGCTTCTTCAGCAAATCGCGGATTTCAGTGAGCAGCTGCTCTTCCTTGCTTGGAGCCGGAGGTGCGGCAGGCTCCTCCTCCTTTTTGCGCATCAGTTTGCCGATAAGTTTGACAAACAAGAAAATCGACAAGGCAATGATAATAAAGTCGAACGCCGTCTGCAAGAAATTTCCATAGTTCAGCGTCACAGCATCCTGAATCACGCCGTCGACCATCTCCGCAGGTTTCAACTCAAGCTTAAGGTCTGTGAAATTCACTCCTCCGACAAGTAGCCCGAGAGGAGGCATAATCACGTCGGCGACAACAGAAGAGATAATTTTACCGAAAGCGCCGCCGATAATCACACCGACAGCCATGTCAATCACGTTGCCCCGCATCGCGAAGGCTTTGAAATCTTGTAAAAATTTACTTTTTCCCATAGTATTCAGTCTGTTTTATAAAAAAACAGGACTGATTTTCAGCCATTCAGCCTCAAACCAGTCCTAAATTATTTTGTCATGTCCTGCGATTAGAACTCGCAGTTACCCGGAGTGCGTGGGAACGCAATGACGTCGCGGATATTGGTCATACCAGTCACGAACAGCACAAGGCGCTCGAAGCCGAGTCCGAAACCAGAGTGAGGCACAGTGCCGAAACGGCGAGTGTCAAGATACCACCACATATCCTTCATCGGGATGTTGAGTTCCTCGATGCGCTGACTCAGCTTCTCATAGCTTTCCTCACGCTCCGAACCACCGATAATCTCTCCGATTTTCGGGAACAGCACGTCCATGGCACGCACAGTCTTGCCGTCTTCGTTCTGCTTCATATAGAAAGCCTTGATTTCCTTCGGATAGTCGGTAAGGATTACAGGGCGCTTGAAATGTTCCTCTACGAGGAAACGCTCATGCTCGCTCTGAAGGTCGGCTCCCCAATAAACAGGGAATTCAAACTTATGTCCCGATTCCTCAAGGATTTTCACGCCCTCAGTATAAGTGAGTCGCACAAATTCTGTGTTGACAACCGATTTGAGTCGCTCAACAAGATCCTCGTCATACATCTTTGCAAGGAATTCAATATCATCGGCAGCATGCTCGAGAGCATAGCTTACGCAATATTTGATGAAATCCTCTGCCAACTCCATATTGTCGTTGATGTCGTTGAACGCAACCTCAGGCTCAATCATCCAGAACTCCGACAAGTGGCGCGGAGTGTTGGAATTCTCGGCGCGGAACGTAGGTCCGAACGTATAGATTGCGCCGAGAGCCGTTGCTCCAAGCTCGCCCTCAAGCTGTCCGGAAACGGTAAGGCTGGCAGGCTTTCCGAAGAAATCCTGAGAATAGTCCACCTTGCCCTCCTCATTCTTAGGGATGTCGTTGAGGTCAAGCGTTGTCACTTGAAACATCGCGCCGGCACCCTCGCAGTCGCTCGATGTGATGAGCGGCGTGTTGAGATAGAAGAAACCACGGTCGTTGAAGAATTTGTGGATTGCATAAGCCAACGTGTGGCGTATGCGGAGCACCGCGCCGAATGTGTTTGTGCGCGGACGCAGATGAGCCTTCTCGCGCAGGAATTCGAGAGTGTGTCCTTTTTTCTGTAAAGGATAAGTCTCAGGATCGGCAGTGCCGTAGATTTCAAGCGTTTCCGCCTGCACCTCGGCAGTCTGACCCTTGCCCTGCGACTCCACGAGTTTGCCTTCTACGTGGATGCTCGCACCCGTTGTGATGGGTTTCAGATCCTCGTCGGAGAATTTCTCCATATCGAAGACAATCTGAAGGTTCTTTATTGTAGAGCCGTCGTTGAGAGCCACAAACTGCACATGCTTGTTGCCGCGGCGCGTGCGCACCCAGCCTTTCACACAAACGTCTGTGCCAATCAACTCAGGCGCCCATATTTCTGAAATTTTTGTACGTTTCATTTTGTATGATTTAAAATTCTATTCAAAAGATCCTTGTTTCAAGAAGTTCACTTCTTCCTGAGTAAGGTAACGCCAGCGTCCGCGTGGCAGATTCTTCTTTGTCAAGCCAGCGAAATACACACGGTCAAGTTTAGTCACGCGATAGCCGAGCGACTCAAACATACGGCGCACGATACGGTTGCGTCCGCTGTGGATTTCGATTCCCGCCTGGTTCTTGTCGTGGTCGTTGACGTAACTGATTGCATCTGCGTGGATTGGTCCGTCCTCAAGTTCGATGCCGTCGGCAAGCTGCTGCATATCGTCTTCAGCGATGTCTTTGTCGGTCCACACTTGATAGATTTTTTTCTTCACATATTTCGGGTGAGTCAGCTTCGAAGCCAAGTCGCCGTCGTTTGTGAGCAGAAGCACGCCAGTAGTGTTACGGTCAAGGCGTCCTACAGGATAGATGCGCTCCTTGCAAGCGTTCTTGACGATGTCCATCACCGTGAGACGTCCGTCTGGATCGTCGCTTGTAGTGACACAGTCTTTAGGCTTGTTGAGCAGGATATAGCATTTGTTTTCGAGCGTAACCACCTTGTCGTTGTATTCAACCACGTCGTCGCGCTTGATTTTTGAGCCGAGTTCGGTAACAACGTTTCCGTTCACCTTCACAAGTCCTTGCTGTATCAACTCGTCAGCCTCACGACGCGAGCAGATTCCGGCATTCGCCATAAACTTGTTCAAGCGTACTTCCTCGTTCGGATCCACTTCAGGCACATCGTAGACAATCTGTTTTGGACGTGGAGTGAAACGCTGTCCGCCCTGGCGGTTGAAACTTGCACCCGGACGATTGTTGTTGTAGCCTCCCTGACGGTTGTTGTTATTGTAACCTCCCTGGCGGTTGTTGTTGTAGCCACCCTGGCGGTTGTTGTTATAGCCACCCTGGCGGTTGTTGTTGTAGCC
>ERZ779812.254-NODE-254-length-15163-cov-2.49609_pt1 | contig 15163 bp, 9 predicted proteins | sample MGYA00511371_ERZ779812 | MGnify/ENA primary metagenome ERZ779812 (study PRJEB29588, sample SAMEA2159429) | human gut metagenome | biome: human gut; feature: human-associated habitat; material: faeces | place: Denmark | collected 2008/2010 ... | reverse complement strand
TCTGGTTAATAACGAAGAAAAACAAATCGGATTTGTATGAAGTTTTGAAGGTACATACTTATTAAATATGAATTATTTAAGACATCCAATGAGATGTCTTTTTTTTGTAAAAAATAATAAAAAAATAATGAAAAAATAATGAAATAATAATTAAAAACTGCTATAATGTTTTCGGTTACTTATCGAAAACATTAATTTATTAAGGAGGTTGTTATGGAACAAAAGAAACAGGAGCCAATTCGTGATGCGAGACAGCTTGGAACGGCCAAGATGCTTATTCTTGGTTTGCAGCATATGTTTGCTATGTTCGGCGCAACAATTCTTGTGCCTATTCTTGTATCAGGATATTTTCAGAAGGCTTGTGGGGAGCCGCTTACCAGAGGTCTTTCTGTATCGGTTACCCTATTTTGTGCAGGCTTTGGCACGCTTATATTTCATCTGTGTACAAAGTTTAAGGTACCGGCTTTTTTGGGTTCGTCATTTGCTTTTTTAGGAGGCTTTTATACTGTTGCAAACCTTGACAGTGGTATGTATGCAGATATGGCTGTCAATGATAAGGCCGCGTATGCGTGTGGTGGAATATTTGTTGCAGGTATGCTTTATTTCGTACTTGCACTTATCATTAAGCTGGTTGGAATTAAGCGTGTAATGCGCTTCCTTCCACCTGTAGTGACAGGACCTATTATCATATGCATTGGTCTTTCACTTGCCGGCTCAGCTATCAATAATGCTTCAACAAACTGGGTTCTTGCAATTATTGCACTTGGAGTTATAATTATTTTCAATATATGGGGAAAGGGCTTATTTAAGATCATTCCTATTCTAATGGGAGTAATTATTTCCTATGTTGTGGCTCTTATTATGAATACTGCTGGAATTACTAATCCTGATGGTTCCGCAATTCTTGATTTTACATCAATTGCATCATCTGCGTGGGTCGGAATACCTAAATTTCAGTTCATGAAGTTTGATATTACGTCCATTCTTGTTATGGCGCCTATCGCTATTGCGACTATGATGGAGCACATTGGCGACATGTCTGCTATTTCTGCTACAGTAGAGCAGAACTTTATTGCTGATCCGGGTCTTCATAGGACACTTATAGGTGATGGAATTGCAACTGCATTCGCAGGAGCCATCGGAGGACCGGCTAATACAACATATGGTGAGAATACAGGAGTACTTGAGCTGTCTAAGGTATATGATCCGAGAGTTATCCGTATTGCGGCTGTTTTTGCTATTGCACTTTCGTTTATTCCAAAGTTTTCGGCTGTAATATCTACTATGCCATCAGCGATTATTGGTGGAGTTTCATTTATGCTTTATGGAATGATTTCAGCAATAGGAGTTAGAAATGTTGTTGAAAACAAGGTAGATCTGACGAAATCAAGAAATCTGATTATTGCAGGTGTTATTTTTGTATGTGGTCTTGGCTTTGGAAATGGACTGACATTTACTGTAGCAGGAACATCAATTACATTGACAGCTTTGGCAATTGCAGCTATCGCAGGAATTTTCTTAAATGCTATTCTGCCGGGAAATGATTACGAGTTTGGAAAGAATCCTGATGGAGATGCAAGCAGGGGTGTGTATATGATGAACACTGACAATGATGAGGAAGAGGAATCATAGAAGTTAATTTGTATTTAGACTGATTTGTTAGTTGTAACAGTAAATAATTTAACAAACATTAAAAAGATATTAATAATATTTTACTTGATAAAGTTATATATATTCTCTACAATAAACTGGTATGGTGTATTTTCATAATTCACTTTACCAGTTTTTTTTAAGGGGATTAGATTTAATGGACAGAAAAAAGATATTTTGGGCGATAGCTTCTGCTTTTATAGCTATCTTGAGCATATGGACTGTTGTCTCACAGAGCAAGCATTTTTCGTTTGAGATTCTTATGAGTTTTATCAGAAATGCAAATAAAGGCTGGCTTTTTATGAGTTTTGTTTGTACGTTTGGGTTTATTTGGTTTGAAGGCTTTGCTCTGGTACGCATGGCAAGACACTTTGGGTATAAAACCAGCGCGATTGATGGTACTGTGTATGGTGGAGCCGATGTGTATTTTTCGGCTATTACACCATCGGCATCGGGAGGACAGCCAGCCAGTGCGTATTTCATGATAAGGGATGGCATACCGGGCTATGCTGCTACAGTGGCCTTACTGATTAATCTTGTTATGTATACACTTTCACTTTTAACAATTGGCTTACTATGCATGATTTTTAAGTATCCATTGCTGAAAAATTTCTCAGGTATTTCGCGGATATTTATATGTTTGGGGATTGTGGTGCTGATTTTTCTGGCTCTTGTATTTTATATGCTGCTAAGGAAGGGAAGCATACTATACTCAATTTGTGATAGTCTTATCCGGCTTTTTGAAAAAATACATATAATACGGCATGGTGACAGGCTTCGAATAAAGCTTAAAAATACTATGAAAGAATATCAGGAGTGTTCAAACAGTATCACAGGGCAGACCGGGCTTCTCATCGAGATTTTCTTTTGGAATATAATGCAGAGAGTTTCACAGCTTTTGGTATCGTTTATGATTTTTATGGCAGTCGGCGAAGGCGTAAATAAGGCAGTTGATGTGAGTGTGATACAGTGTTTTGTGGCGATGGGCTCCAATTGTGTGCCTATACCCGGTGCTATGGGCGTGGCTGATTATATTATGATTGATGGGTTTAAACAGCTTGTTGGTAGTAATGCAGCAAATATGGAGCTTTTGTGCAGGGGAATGACATTTTATGGAAGTGTCATAACAAGTGCTGTTATTATTCTTATTGGATATATAATTAGAAAAAAAGTAGCAAAATAGTCTAGTACTTTTGCACAATAATATATTGTTATATTTGTTAAAATGTGTTATTATTCTATAGTAATATATTAGATATTTTTTATGAAGGTATTGGACAATGAGTAGCAATGATAGTACTGCTAAGGAGCAGAGCTTTCTATTTAATGTAAACAAAATATTTCTTGTCATCCATCTGCTGATGCTATTTATGTTTTCATCATTAGGTGTAGATTTGATGGCAGGAGTCAGTCTGATCAGCATATGCTTTTATTTCCTTGCATTCAGTCTGACAAAATCTGAAAAACTGAGCATATATGTTTATAGTGTGGCTGTTGAGATATTGCTTTATATGATACTTGCGGTGGTTTGTCTCGGAATTCAATGTAATTTTCAGCTTTTTTTGATCGATGCAATGTTTTTTCTTTTTTCCATGGATTATGTGGTCCTCAGGAAGAAAAAAAAGAATCATGTTGCCATTCTGCTTTGCTGTGTATATGCTATTGCTCTGATTATTCTTTATATGCTTGATGGCTTTTACGCACCTTTATATAAGTTGGATTCTGTTGTAATTAAGAGTATTTCTATTGCTATGATTTCTGGTGTAGTTTTCTTGATAATAACATGTATGATGTGCCTTTTGCATTTTATGTCTTCCGAGGAGGGGGCAATGGAAAAGCAGGCACAGTTTGATGCGCTGACGGAGCTTCCAAATCGTTTCTATATGATGGCGAAGCTTAAGAATCTTTTTGAGGCTGAGAAGCAGGGGGAATATTTCCTTGCAATGATTGATATTGATGATTTTAAGAAAATTAACGATTCATTCGGACATAATGTAGGAGATGATGCACTTAAGATGCTCGCTCGTACTATCGTAAACAAGGCTCGAGGTGTTGAGCTTAGCTATTGCAGATGGGGAGGAGAAGAGTTTTTACTTCTTGGCAAATGTGTCGACGGAGAGGTGCCTAAGAATTTTCTCGATGAGCTTCGTGTGGAGATTAATTCAAAATCCTTCTGGACATCTAAGGGCAGCGGAAGGATGACAGTGACCATAGGTGCAGGGAAATATAAAGTGGGGCAGGATTACAAGGAATGGATTAATTTTGTTGACAAACAGCTTTATGTCGGAAAATGCACCGGTAAGAATAAGGTTGTATGCTGAGACATATTTCAAGGCTTTGACATATTTAAATGAGCTGTAATCGTTGCTGGTCACACTGTTAGGCGTGAACAGTCACAATCGCATTGAAATTATATTGAAATTACAAATTTTAGTTGCATGAAGTCAATAATTGTGATAAAATATTGTCTGTTCGTAAGACGCCGGCATGTCGGAATGGCAGACGATGCAGACTCAAAATCTGTTGGGCGCAAGCCCGTGTGGGTTCAAGTCCCACTGCCGGCACTATTTGCAAAACCCCGTAAATCCAAGATTTTCAGTAAAATCAAGGGCTTGCGGGGTTTTTCTTTACTTACAATCTTTCAAAAAATTAAAGAAATCAGGGTACTTTTAAGAAAAATTTGCCCCCAAAAAGGTACCCAAAAATCTGCCATATAGGCTGTAATATCAGATAGCAAACAGGAGCATTATGATGATAAAAAAGATTTATAAAAAATATGAAATTATATTCAATGTTGTATTTTTCTCGATTTTCCCGATTACGGCTTTTTATCTTTATGGAGTTCTACGAACATAATCCTTTTGAAGAAGTCAGATTTATGGCGGGATTTTTTAATATTATTTTGTTTGAGCTGATTGCCTGGATTCTTTATTTTGTTACGGGCAGGGCGAAATGGGCACTTCGTGCAGTTTTTATCGTGGCCATGGTTTTTGGACTGATTAATCATTATGTTATGCTTTTCCGCTCGACTCCTTTTGTTCCATGGGATATTTTTTCAATTGGTACGGCGACAAGTGTTGCATCCAATTATGATTTCGCACCGACTGCAGGAGTAGTTGTTGTTACAGTTATATTTATAGCTCTTATTATGCTGATGCATTTTGTTGATTTCAGAATTAAGTGGAAATTCAGGTTCAGACTAATTCCGACAGTGCTTGGATTACTTGTGATGTGCCTGTTTGTGAATGCCCTGCAGGATGAGGATTTCCAGACGGACAATTACCTGTATCCGTTTCTATTTACACCTGCATATATGACAAAGGTGAATGGAATGGCGGTGACCTTTGCGATGGATCTTAAGTTTGTGGCGGTTGATAAGCCTGACGGGTATAGCAGACAGAAGGCTAAGGAGCTGCTTGACAGCTATGCCGGTACAGATGATAATTCAGATGCAGCTAATAATACTGCAATTACAGATAAAAGTGATTATCCGAATATTATAGTTGTGATGGATGAGGCATTTTCAGACCTGTCAGTGCTCGGTGATTTTGATACAAATACAGACTATATGCCGTTTGTGCACAGTCTTGAAAAGGGCAATGAGAACACTATAACAGGATATCTGAATACGTCTGTATGTGGTGGAAATACCGCCGATACTGAGTTTGAGTTTCTGACAGGCAATACGATGGCTTTTCTTCCGGTAGGAAGTATTCCTTATCAGCAGTATATAAAGAGCACGACACCTTCACTTGCAAGCTATTTAAAAAGCATAGGCTATGCAACGTATGCACAGCATCCGTACTATGGCAGTGGATGGAACCGGGATACGGTCTATCCTCTTTTGGGATTTGACAATCTTTCGTTTATGCAGGATTATTCTAATCAGAGGTTTGTACGCAAATATATAAGTGATGAGACATCCTTTGACAGGATTATTGAGACCTATGAGAACAAACCGGATGGTCAGCCGGCATTTATATTCAATGTCACTATGCAAAACCATGGTGGATACACGGATACCTACTACGGCTTTGACAATACTGTGACAGCGGATAAGCTCAATAATTCTGCACTTGACCAGTATCTTTCTTTGATTAAGATGACAGACGAGGATTTAAAGAACCTCATTGAATATTTCTCAAATGTGGATGAGAAAACTATAGTGGTATTTTTCGGTGATCATCAGCCAAATGATACTGTGGCAAGCTCTGTTCTTGCGGCAAACGGCATGGACTATAATAATTTATCAAATGAAGAGCTTAAGCTGCGCTATCAGGTGCCGTATGTTATCTGGGCAAATTATGATATTGATGAGGCGGCAGGAAAAGACACGAGTGTTAATTATCTGGCTGCAAACGTACTTAAAGCGGCAGGTGTGCCGACAAATGACTATCAGAGCTTTCTGCTAAAGCTGCAGGAGGAGTATCCAATTATATCAGCGGTACGCACTGATAAAACTGCAGATAAGACATTAGATAAAGCATCAAATAAATCAGACAAGGCAACCGGCAGCAAAAATAAGCAGGCCGATTCGGATATGCTAAACGATTATAAGCTTTTGCAATATTACAGACTGTTTGACTGGGAGGATAAGTGATGAATTTTGTTAAAAAGCATCCACTTTTGACAGCGTTTTTAATTCCGTTTTTCATATGTATAATCATCTGTATAGGAAATGGTGTATATCCATTTGGCGATTACTGCCTTTTGCATATGGATTTGTATCACCAGTATCTGCCTTTCTTTAATGAGCTGTGGGAGAAGCTAAGAAATGGTGCGAGCCTCATGTATACATGGAATATCGGGCTTGGCAGTGATTTTGTATCGGTATTTGCCTATTATCTGGCGAGTCCGTTAAACTGGATTGTTGTGCTTTTTCCAAAGAGCCATATTATTGAGTTTATTGAGTTGCTAATCATTTTTAAGATTTCGCTAAGCGGAGCAACATTTTTCTATTTTCTGAAGGAACACTTTGTACTTCTTGGAAAGGATAACAGGTATCACAATAATACATTTGTGCCGGCATTTGTTTTTTCTACGGCATATGCGCTTTCCGGCTTTGTAGCTGCGTATAGCTGGGATGTTATGTGGATGGATGTTGTGGCGGTTGCACCGCTTGCGATAGTAGGACTTGAGAAGCTTGTGCGGGACAAAAAGCCGGTGCTTTACTATGTATCACTGGCACTTTGTATATTGTCAAATTATTATCTGAGCATCATGCTTTGCATCTTTTTGGTATTCTGGTTTGCATGGCTTTTCTTTACGCAAAATGGCGGTAAAATGGCTGCAATTGTGAGATTTGCCGTTTACTCGCTTTTGGCTGGAGGCACTGCGATGGTGCTAATCATCCCGGAGCTTATCATTTTAAGCTACAGCGGTTCGTCGGGCATCGAGTTTCCAAAGCAGATAGAGTGGTATTTTAATCTCTTATCAGAGGTCGGCAGGATGTGCACGACAGCAAGCGTCTATGAGGGTGCAGAGAACTGGCCGAATCTGTATGCCGGAGCCTTTAGTGTGATGCTTTTGATACTGTTTGTGCTTAATAAAAGGATTAATTGGAAGAAAAAAATAGCTCCAGTATTGTTTGTGTTGTTTTTCATGGCAAGCTTTGCCAATAAACAGCTTGACTTTATATGGCACGGACTGCATTTTCCGGATTCGCTGCCTGGCAGACAGTCGTATCTGTATGCATTTCTTGTATTGACCATAGGCTATGCTACAGTAAGAAAGTGGCGTGGCATAAGACTGTGGCATATTGGTGTGGCAGTGGTATTTGCATCGGCGCTTATGGCAGTAAGCACGATGTTTGCCGGTGAGGATGTGACAGAGTATTATGCAGTTATCATAAGTATATTGTTTGTTGCGCTGTACGGCATTATGACAGTACTTTTAAAGCTTGCAGCAAGAAAAAACAGGGAGCTTTTGATGGTCATAACATGCGGTATTGCGATTGTGGAGCTGGCTGTCAATATGGCTGTGACAGGACTTGGATGTACCGGCAGAAGCAGCTACAATGCCAATGTGGACGATATGCAAAAGGCACTGGAGCTGGCAAAAGAGGATGCAGCTGACAACGATGTACCATTTTACAGGGTTGAGGATACAGGCCGACTAACTAAAAATGATGACACACGATACGGCTATGCTTCTGGAACACAGTTTTCTTCCCTGATGAATATAAATGTGAGCCATTTTTATCAGGCTCTTTATATGGAGGGAGGCAAGAATTTCTACTGTTATAACGGTGCCACACCTGTCACGTCAGCCATGCTTTCGGTCAGATATATGGTTACAAAATCAATACAGCCACAGAATGAGCTGACTACACTTGTTGGAAAATGCGGAAATCACTATCTGTATCGGAATAACTACACACTTCCGCTTGGTTTTATGATGGATGAGGGAGTGATTGATGCGTGGAAGCCATCCTCGTCATCGAAAATCTATTCGATTAATTCCCTTGGCAGGCTCCTTGGCGCAGCAGATGATATGCTGACCATGACAGAGTGCACTCAGGACGAAAATCCGGGAACTACGACTCTCACCTTTGACCATGACGGATATTATTATGCGGCATACGATTCGTGCAGCACTGACAGTCTGACCTTCAGCCACGGAGAGTATGAGACCACATATTCGAAGACCACTCACAGGTATCTGTTTGACCTGGGATATGTGAAGGCGGGGGAGACAGTTTCCGTCACAAACACTGATGCCGATGCTGTACGATTTAATGTATACGAGCTTTCCATTGCTGCAGTTGAGAGTGCTTACAATACACTCAATGAGCAGACACTCTCGGTGGATGATTTTTCAGATACACACATAAGCGGACACATTGATGTGAAGCAGGCAGGACAGCTTGTACTTTCTATTCCGAGTGAAAAGGGATGGACTATGAAAGTGGATGGAAAGGATGCTGAGTATGAGGATTTTTCCGATACATTTGTGAGCATTCATCTGGATGAGGGAGAGCATGAGATAGAGCTTTATTATGAGACACCGGGGCTTAAGGCAGGTGCAGCTATAAGCGCAGGCTGTGTGGGTGTCTTTCTACTGCTTTTATTGTTGCGTCAAATAGTTAAGAGACGCAGCCGTTTAAAGTTTAAAGCGAACAGTGACAGATAGCGAATGCACTGACAGACAACGCATATAGTTCATTTATGCGAAACACAGAATGTTCAAATTGTAATAGTATAATTCAATAATAAAAATAAAACAGGAGATTAACAAAATGAACAAACAAAACAAAAAAATCGCACAGGAAAAAAGAAGAATCGAGAGAGAGAAGGCAGAAAAGAAGGCAAAGGTTGTGAATCTGCTGAAATTCTGGGTGCCGGTAGTGGCAGTCGTTGTGGTAGTCATAGTGCTAATCTGGGCAGTTGCGACATCGGGCGGTTCATCGTCAAAGGGCACTGACGGTACGCAAGCTGCATCACAGACCACGGAATCTCAGGCATCCGAGACACAAAGCAGTGATTCACAGACAGAGGCAGCAACACTTAATACAGAGGTTGACACGGTTGCAGAAAATGGAGATAAGGTAAATATTGACTACACCGGATATATGGACGGTGAAAAATTCGAGGGTGGAAGCACTGATGGACAGGGCACAGACCTGGTGCTTGGCTCAGGCAGCTATATAGATGGCTTTGAGGACGGAGTGGTAGGTCACAAGGTGGGAGAAACCTTTGATTTAAACCTGAAGTTCCCGGATGATTATAAGGTAAATACAGAACTTGCTGGAAAGGATGTTACGTTTGAGGTGACTCTTAACGGTGTATATAAATAAAGAGGATAACACACATATATGGAAAAATCGTTTGAAGAGGTACTGGTACAGTTTTATGTTGACCAGTACAGGGAGAATGCGAAGAGAAGTACAGGTAAGCCTGTAAAGCTGGCACACTATATTCACAGGCTCAATAGTAAAGCAAAATCAATTAAATATGCGCGATTTTCAAAAAACGAGACAATAGCACTCGACAAGCTGCATCAGGAAATAAAAAGGCTTGCATTGATCACCTACTATTCCAACAATAAGAATGCAAGGCAGATTTTAAATAGAGAAATCCTTCCGCAGCTCGTCAGGGTAGATATGGAGCAGTTTGATGAGAATGAGGCAGAGTATCTCACAGAGGATTTTCTAAAGCTTTTGCGCAAGGAGTATATAGGTGCGATATGTACAAGGAGCATGAAGGCGCTTTACAATGAGTACCGCAGCAAGGAGCTTAGAAGAGAGATTGTCACGCTGGTTCCGGCACGGCCGGAGCTTGAGTTTCCAAAAGCACAGAGCATGAAAAGGCACTTCATACTCCATATAGGTCCGACTAACAGCGGTAAGACATATCAGGCGCTTGAGAGGCTTAAGCTGGCGCAAAACGGAGTTTATCTGGGACCTCTTAGACTTCTGGCACTTGAGGTATATGAGAAGATGAATGATGCAGGCATACCATGCACCATGCTTACAGGCCAGGAGTGTCTTGAGGTATCAGACAGCAGAATTACAGCATCGACAGTGGAGATGCTTGACTGTGACAAGGAATATGATATCGCAGTGATTGATGAGGCACAGATGGTTGCAGATGATGACAGGGGACATTCATGGACCAGAGCAATTCTTGGTACACTTGCAGGAGAGATTCATATATGCATGAGTCCGGTGGCAAAGGATGTAGTCATTCATCTGATTAATCTGTGCCATGACGAGTATGAGATAAGGGAGTATGAGAGAAAGACTGCGCTAAAGCTGGAGGATAAGCCTTTTTCATTTCCACAGGATGTAAGAGAGGGCGATGCCTTTATCGTCTTTTCAAAGAAATCGGTACTCAATATAGCAGGGCGTCTGGAGGAAAACGGCATAAAGCCAAGTGTCATATACGGAAGTCTGCCACCGGAAATAAGGCGCAGGCAGATGACGCTTTTTAATGAGAAAAAGACACAGGTTGTCGTGTCAACAGATGCGATAGGAATGGGACTCAATCTGCCGGTCAGAAGAATTGTATTTCTGGAGGTGGAAAAGTTTGATGGAGTATCAAGACGTCCGCTTGTCATCTCTGAGATAAAACAGATAGCGGGCCGTGCAGGCAGATTTGGTCTGTATGATACAGGTTATGTGACAGCTTTGGGACAAAAGAATCTGAATTATCTGAAGAATACGCTAAATATACCGGAGCAGGATATTGATATAGTAAGTCTTGGCTTCCCGCAGGTGCTCCTTACAATGGATGCGCCGCTTGATGCGATAATTAAGCTCTGGCATGAGGCAGAGCCATCAGCACCGTTTAGGAAAATCAATGTCGATGAGATATTGTTTTTGTATGGATATGCGTATAAGGAGCGATACTTTATCGCAGATTTTGATGACAAATATCTGCTTTATAAGATGATTACATGTCCTATAGATATAAAGGACAGGGAGCTTGTCAGACAATGGCTGCGCTACTGCATGTCGTATACATCTGATATCTCTCTCGACAAGCCTGATAAGCATTCAAAGTATCAGGGGCTCATGAAATACGAATCCTATTACAAAAAGCTTGATTTGTACTATCAGTTTTCAGTCCGCATGGGCAAAATTGTGGAGGAGGACTGGCTTGAAAACGAGCGCGACAAAACACAGGCAAAGATTATGCAGCTTCTGTCAAAGAGCAAGGATGAGTATATTATCAGATGCCGGTATTGCGGCAGAATACTTCCGATTGGAAATTCACGCAATATATGCAGAGACTGCTACAGTATGATACGCAGGTAGCAGCCGGTTTATATTTTACGGTCAAGTCGTTGAATTTAGCTGTCCAATGTGGCATAATAGAAATAAGACCAAAATATGAATGGAGGAAGTTTTTATGGCAAACAACGAGTTACAGATTGCCGGCTCACAAGGGGAACTTAGAATCCGTCCTTACGAGCACCACGCAAAGTATTATGAAACAGATCAGATGGGTATAATCCACCATTCAAACTATGTCAAGTGGATGGAAGAAGCAAGACTTGATTTGATGGATCAGATAGGACTCAACTACAGGCAGATGGAGGATATGGAAATCATAAGTCCGGTGCTGTCGATATCGGTAGAGTATCACAGTATGGTACATTTCGATGATACGGTCGTCATCTACACAAAGCTGCTTAAGTATAACGGAATCAAGATGGAGCTTGAGTATGTCATGAAGGATAAAGAGACAGGCGAGCTTCGCACCACTGCAAAAAGCAGCCATTGCTTTTTGAACAAATCCGGCAAACCAATCTCATTAAAGAGAATGTATCCGGAATTAGATACAAAATTTTTTGAATTTAAAGAGGCATAATAAAATGATACAGGATAGATTAAAAGCATTGAGAAGCGAGATGGCAAAGAGGGGTATCTCGCTGTATGTGGTACCTACTGCTGATTTTCATGAGTCAGAGTATGTAGGAGAGCATTTTAAGGCACGCAAATATATTACAGGCTTCACGGGCTCAGCAGGTACCGCAGTCATCACTATGGATGAGGCCGGACTATGGACAGACGGCAGGTATTTTGTGCAGGCGGCTGCGCAGCTTAAGGATACCACTGTAAAGCTGTTTAAGATTGGCGAGGAGGGCGTACCGACAGTTGATGAGTATATAAAGGATACTCTTTCGGATGGCGGTGTAATAGGCTTTGACGGCAGAGTGGTAAATGCCGCATGGGGCAAAAGGCTTTCTGAAATCGCAAAAGAAAAGCACGGCAGCATGTATGTAAATGAGGATCTGATTGACCTCATATGGACTGACAGACCACCTATGTCAAAGGAAGCTGTCATGATTTTTGACAATAAATACACCGGTGAGGATATAAGCTCAAAGCTTAAAAGAGTCAGAGAGCAGATGGCACAAAAGGGTGCAACACTTCATCTGATGTCATCACTTTACGATATCGCCTGGCTTTTAAATGTCAGGGGAGGCGACATAAGCTATGTGCCTGTAGTGCTTTCATACCTGGCACTGTCACAGGACAGCTGCATATGGTTTTTGCAGGAAGAGGTTGTGACAGAGACTCTTAAGGCATACCTCGATAAGAATGGTATACAGACAAGACCTTACGATGATTTTTATGAATATGTGAAGCATATTGATGAAAAAGAGACAGTGCTTTTAAATACATCGATTGTAAATTACCGCATCTGCGACAGCCTGCCGGATGGTGTTAAGGTGATTGATGCGGAGGATCCTACAGTTGTCATGAAGGCCGTAAAGAATGAAGTACAGCTTGAAAATCTGCGCAAGGCACATTTGAAGGATGCAGTTGCGATGTGCAAGTTCATGTACTGGCTTAAGACAAATATAGGTAAGATACCCATGACAGAGATTTCGGCTTCAGATTATCTTGCATCGCTTAGAGCTGAGCAGGAGGGCTTTCTTGATTTGAGCTTTGCCACAATATGCGGATATGCTGATCATGGTGCTATTGTGCATTACTCTGCAACAGAGGAGTCTGACAGGCAGCTTAAGCCTGAGAGTCTTCTTTTGGTTGATTCAGGCGGACATTATCTGGAGGGAACCACAGATATCACGAGAACCTTTGCGTTAGGACCGGTGACTGACGAGATGAAGGATATGTTTACGAGAGTTTGCCGCTCAAATATGAACCTGGCAAATGCAAGGTTTAAGGAGGGCTGCTCGGGACTAAACTTTGATATTCTGGCAAGAGAGCCTTTGTGGGAGATTGGCATGGACTACAATCACGGCACCGGACACGGTGTGGGCTATGTGCTCAATGTGCATGAGGGACCAAACAGCTTTCACTGGAAGCAGTACCCGGGCAGAACCGCAGAGCGTGTGATAGAAGAGGGTATGGTCACTACAGATGAGCCGGGCATCTATTTAGAGGGTAAATTCGGTATTCGTACAGAGAATGAGCTTATCTGCCGAAAGGGTGAGAAAAATGAGTATGGCCAGTTCATGTATTTTGAGAATCTGACCTATGTACCGATAGATCTCGATGCGATTGATCCAAATCAGATGACAGACAGGGAAAAAGGATACCTGAATGCTTATCATGCGAGAGTTTATGAGCTTGTTTCACCATTTTTGAATGATGAGGAGGCTCAGTGGCTTAAGAAATATACAAGAGCTATTTAACATTACTGCCTGCACTGCAGTGTGACCGGCAGCGATTACAACAATATTAAGTAATAAGGAAAGTATAAAATGAGTGAAAAGCTTGTACTTATAGACGGACACAGTATTTTAAACAGGGCATATCACGGACTTCCTGATCTGACCAATTCAGAGGGGCTTCACACAAATGCAGTCTATGGATTTTTGAATATCATGTTCAAGATTCTTGACGAGGAAAAGCCTGACTATCTGACGGTGGCATTTGATGTGCATGCGCCGACGTTTCGTCACAGAATGTTTGATGCGTACAAGGGCACGAGAAAGCCTATGGACGAGGAGCTCAGGCAGCAGGTGCCTATGATAAAGGAAATGCTTACCGCTATGGGCATTAAAATCGTGGAAAAGGAAGGCTATGAGGCCGACGATATACTTGGAACCTTATCTGTCAGGGCAGAAAAGGCCGGTATGGATGTCGCCATCATTTCCGGAGACAGAGACCTTTTGCAGCTTGCGACTGACCATGTCATGGTAAGGATTCCAAAGACCAAAAAGACAGGAACCGAGATAGAAAACTACAATACAGCAGATGTTATCGAAAAGTACGGCGTCACTCCAAAGGAGTTTATCGATGTAAAGGCTCTGCAGGGAGATACGTCTGATAATATTCCCGGGGTACCCGGTATCGGCGAAAAGACAGCAGGCGCACTTATAGCAAAATATCACTGTATAGAGGCAGTACATGAGGACGCTGAGAATGTAAAGCCGCCAAGGGCTTCAAAGAATATAGTGGAGTATTGGGAGCAGGCGCTTATGAGCAAGGAGCTTGCGACAATCATACTTGATGCGCCGGTTGACTATGAATTTTCTGATGCAAAGCTTAGTGGCGGAGTAGAGTCACTCTACACGGAGGAAGCCTTTTTACTGTGCAAAAGATATGAATTCAAAAACATGCTGTCACGGTTTAATGTGGAGGCTCCTAAAAACAATGCCGAGGAGCATTTTGTGGTAGTAAGGGACTTAAAGACTGCAGAGAGAGTATTTGAGAAGGCAAAGGACAAGGAGGTCGCTTTTGCGGTAGTACCTGGAGAGTCTTTGGGAAACAGCGAAAGTGATGGACAGCTAAGTCTGTTTTCGGAGCCGGTTTCTAACGATTATCTTGCTGTTTCGATTTGTTTTTCAGAGGAGGACATTTATTTTATCTGTACAGGTGATGAGATTTCAAGCAGCTTCATCGATGAAAAACTAAATACCCTGGAAGTAAAGTCATGGATATCACCGGATTTAAAGACCAATCTGCACAGATTTAAGAGCAAAGAGATAAAGGCAGATGACAGAGGCAGATATTTTGACATGATGGTGGCTGCATACCTTATCAATCCACTTGTCGGGGAGTATCCCTATGATGCGGTTGCAAAGGACTATCTAG
>ERZ779812.235-NODE-235-length-16084-cov-2.05228_pt1 | contig 16084 bp, 11 predicted proteins | sample MGYA00511371_ERZ779812 | MGnify/ENA primary metagenome ERZ779812 (study PRJEB29588, sample SAMEA2159429) | human gut metagenome | biome: human gut; feature: human-associated habitat; material: faeces | place: Denmark | collected 2008/2010 ... | reverse complement strand
TCACGATGTTCGCATCATCCGCTTGCCTCGTCACGGTGCTTCTTGTCCTATCGGTCTGGGCGTTTCCTGTTCTGCTGACCGTAATATAAAATGTAAGATCAATAAAGATGGTATCTGGATTGAAAAGATGGATGATAAACCGGGTGAGCTGATTCCGGCAGAACTCCGTGAAGCCGGTGAAGGCGATGTGGTTAAGATTGATTTGAACCAACCGATGGCGGATATCCTGAAAGAATTGACCAAGTATCCGGTAGCTACCCGTCTGTCATTGAACGGAACCATTATTGTAGGTCGCGATATCGCTCATGCTAAATTGAAAGAGCGTTTGGATCGTGGCGAAGATTTGCCGCAGTATATCAAAGATCATCCTATCTATTATGCCGGTCCGGCAAAGACTCCGGAAGGTATGGCTTGTGGTTCTATGGGCCCCACTACAGCAGGACGTATGGACCCGTATGTGGATTTGTTCCAGTCACATGGCGGTAGCATGATAATGTTGGCAAAAGGTAATCGTAGCCAGCAGGTAACGGATGCTTGTAAGAAGTATGGCGGTTTCTATCTGGGCTCTATTGGTGGTCCGGCTGCTATCCTTGCTCAGAATAATATCAAGAGCATTGAGTGTGTGGAATATCCGGAATTGGGTATGGAAGCTATCTGGAAAATTGAAGTGGAAGATTTCCCGGCATTCATCTTGGTGGACGATAAAGGTAATGACTTCTTCAAGCAGTTGAAGCCGCGTTGCCTTGGAAATTGTAAATAATTAAATAATTCCGTAATAATACTAATACAGCCTTCCTCCCTTTAAAGGCGAGGGGGCTGTTCTGTTTTTTATTTAATTGGTGTTATCCGTTACCTTAATAATATGATGAAAAAACTACGATTGTTGTTTGTGCTGTTATGGATGACAAGCAACTTATTTTCTTCTCCTGTTACAGGATTATTAGAGCGCATCGACAAAGGAGCTTCCTCCAAATTTATTATTGAACGTCAGAAATCGGAAACTGATTTTTTTGAACTCGATCAGAAAGGTGATAAAGTAATTATCCGGGGTAATGACTATGTAAATATTGCTACCGGATTGAATTGGTATTTGAAATATTATGCAGGCATACATCTTTCTTGGAATGGAATGACTGCAAAACTGCCTGCTGTTTTGCCCCCTGTGACTAAAAAGGAACGGCATGAAACGGATCTGCCCTATCGTTATGATCTGAATTATTGTACTTTCTCTTATTCCATGGCTTTTTGGGACTGGGAGCGTTGGGAAAAGGAGATAGATTGGATGGCGCTTCACGGTATCAATCTTTCCCTGGCATTGACAGGGACTGAGTCGGTTTGGAGAAATGTACTTCTAAAACTGGGATATACTAAGGATGAAATTAATGAATTTGTAGCCGGACCGGGTTTTACAGCTTGGTGGTTGATGAATAATCTGGAAGGGTGGGGAGGACCTAATCCTGAAAGTTGGTATACCCGTCAGGAAAAACTTCAGAAGAAGATTGTAAAAAGAATGCGTGAATATGGCATCGAACCTGTGTTGCCGGGATATTGTGGCATGGTTCCTCATAATGCAAAGGAGAAATTAGGATTGAATGTTGCTGATCCCGGATTTTGGTGCAGCTATCATCGTCCTGCCTTTTTACAGCCGGAGGATGAACGCTTTGAAGAAATCTCTGCTTTGTATTATAGAGAACTGACAAAACTGTATGGAAAAACTGGTTTTTACGCTATTGATCCGTTTCATGAAGGGGGAAGTACTCAAGGAGTAAATTTGGATGCAGCCGGTAAAGCCATCATGAAAGCCATGAAAAAAACAAATCCGGATGCTGTGTGGGTGGCTCAGGCATGGCAGGACAATCCTCGTACTCCGATGATAGAGCATCTGGAAGCAGGAGACCTGTTAGTCTTGGACTTGCATAGCGAATGCCGTCCGCAATGGGGAGACCCGGCGTCAGAGTGGTGTCGCAAAGGAGGATACGGGCAGCATGGGTGGGTGTACTGCATGTTGTTGAATTTTGGTGGTAACATTGGGCTTCATGGTAAAATGGATGCGCTGATTGATGGCTTTTATGACGCGAAAGCAGATGTTCATGCCGGAAGGACATTGCGTGGAGTAGGGATGACTCCGGAAGGTATTGAGAACAATCCGGTTATGTATGAGCTGGTGATGGAATTGCCGTGGCGTGAACATCGGTTTACTCGTGATGAGTGGTTGAAAGGATACGTATATGCTCGTTATGGGGTAGAGGATGAGGCTTTGCAACAAGTTTGGGATTTATTGGGTAACGGTATTTATAATAGTCCCAAGGAGAAAATACAACAGGGAACGCATGAGTCTGTATTCTGCGCTCGTCCGGGGTTGGATGTATATCAGGTATCCAGTTGGTCGGAGATGAAAGAATACTATAATCCGCAGGATGTGATAGAGGCTGCCCGACTGATGGTTTCTGTGGCTGATAAATATCAGGGTAATAATAATTTTGAGTTCGATTTGGTGGATGTGCTCCGGCAGGCATTGGCAGAAAAGGGGCGTTTGATGCAAAAAGTGGTAACGGCTGCGTTCCGGGCAGGAGACAAGCAAGTATTTGAGTTGGCTTCACAGCATTTTCTGCATCTTATTCTATTGCAAGACCAGTTGTTGGGTACCCGGAAAGAATTCAAGGTTGGAACTTGGATTGAAGCGGCACGTTCAGCAGGACAGACCCAGGAAGAAAAAGCATTATACGAATGGAATGCACGTGTTCAGATTACTACATGGGGAAATCGTGTAGCGGCAGATCAAGGCGGACTTCGTGATTATGCTCATAAAGAATGGAATGGCATTTTGAAAGATTTCTATTTTATGAGATGGAAGGCTTATTTTGATTATTTAGCTTGTGTCCTGGATGGAAAGCAACCGGAGGAACTTGATTTTTATACCTTGGAAGAAGCATGGACTAAAGAAACAGGATTCTATTCCTCAATTCCTGAAGGAAATACTGTGGTAGTAGCTAAAAACATTTTTGAAGAAGTTTTTTAAATGTTCTTTCTACTATGGATAACTTAAGACTTTCATAGGTTATAAGGCTTGATTATGGGTTCAGAACCGATGGGTATGAAACTATGATAACTTTATTCACGGTAGGGGGTGGATTGAATTTACCCCCTTACGGTGAATGAAAGTTATGGAAACAGATAGCGTGTGGAAAACGCTTACTTCTTCTTCTCGGATGTCTGTTTCCAGATACGTACCATATAGAATGCGCAATGTGTGAACGCAAAGACGAACGAAATAGCGAGCAATGTCTTGTCTTCTTCCCAGCCTACTGTCTGTTGATGCCACAATCCTGTAATAACTGAAAGTACAGACAGGGCGATTCCTGTCATATTCAATATGGTGAGTCCTTTGCGTCGTTTTACGTTATGTTCCAGTTTGCTGTGTTTTACTCCATAGCAGGCATAAACATCCAGACCTATCAGCATCCATAATACCAATCGGATCCAAGTGTCAGCCGGAAGAAACAACATCATACAAAGGCAGGTAAGGATGCCCAGAATCGGTACCGTGGGAACAAAAGGAGTTTTAAAGGCACGATGTACGTCAGGCATACTTTTACGCACGATCAATACTGCCGCGCAAACCAATGTGAAGGCGAATAAGGTACCTATACTGGTCATTTCTCCGGCTACACGTGCCGGAACAAATGCTGCCAGCCCTCCTACAATGACCATGAATAACAAATTACTGTGTGCCGGTGTCCGGTATTTCTCGTGAATCTTTGAAAAGAAAGGAGGCAACAGTCCGTCGCGGCTCATACTTAGAAATACACGGCTTTGTCCTAGCAAAGTTACCATAATAACCGAGCAGTAACCAAACAGGATAGCCAGTACGATGGCCCGGTTCAACCACGGATAATCCGGATGAATTACTCCTGTGGCATCTGCATGTCCCATGTGGTCAATCGCTACGGCAACAGGTGCGATACCTTGTTGTCCTGCAAAGTCAGAATAATGGGCAACTCCCGTCATTACGTAAGCAAACACCATATAAAGAATGGTGCAAATCAGCAGGGAACCTAGAATGCCGACGGGCATATCCCGTTTCGGATTTTTTGTTTCCTGAGCGGCTGTACTTACGGCATCAAAACCAAGAAAGGCGAAAAATACAATCGCTGCTCCACGCAATACACCCGAGAATCCGAACTCGCCTAAAGTACCAGTATTGGCAGGGATATAAGGAACATAATTCTCTGCATTAATGTATTTCCATCCTAATACAACGAAAATAAGAATCACTGCCACTTTCAGGAACACAATGAAGCCGTTAAAGATAGAACTTCCTTCTGTTCCACGAATCAGAAAAATACTCATCAGCACTACAATCAGTGCGGCCGGTATATTCACAATACCTCCGTCCCAGGGACAAGCAGCAAGTGCATGGGGGATATTTATCCCCACTCCTTCCAGAAAAACAACGAGATATCTGCTCCAGCTGATACTGACGGTAGTAGCGGCAACAGTATATTCCAATACTAGATCCCAGCCGATAATCCATGCTATAAGTTCGCCCATTGTAGCATATGAGTATGTATAAGCACTACCTGCTACAGGTATCATGGAAGCAAACTCGGCATAACATAAACCGGCAAAGCAACAACCTATTGCCGCTATGGCGAAAGATAAAGTAATGGCAGGCCCTGTGTATCCTGCGGCTACTGTTCCGGTGATGGAGAATAATCCGGCACCGATGATAACACCTACTCCTAATGCGATCAAGCTCCATGGTCCCAAGACTCTTTTCAGGGTCTTGTTTCCAGATTCATTGGCTTCGGCTTGTAATGCAGCAAAAGGCTTCTTGATAAATAATCCCATATCTTTTTACAACATATTTAGTGATAATTGTGTGCAAAGGTACGGATAACTGCCCTGAATTACAAGCTATAAGTAAAGGCTATAACGATTATTCGAGATATTTCGTTATTCTTCCACTTAGTTGGAGCAGGGAAATTTCACAGACTTTGGTGTTATATTCAGCAGACAAAATACGTTCTTCCGCATCAAGCAGGCTCTTTTGGGCTTCACGCATCTCGATGCCGGAGAGATCTCCCAGCAGATAACGTTCTTTGGCTATTTCATGGTTTTCACGGGCGGCAACCAGATTCTGGCGTTCCAAATTTAATAAACGTAAATTATTGCGATAGGCCTGCCACAGATTGCTTAAATCCGCTTTCAAGCCCAATTCCAGCTGTTCTCTTTCCAGTTGCGAGTTACGTATTTGCAGGCTGGCATTGCGCTTTTCACGGCGACGGTTACCATCCCATAGGTTAATGCCTACGGTAATTCCTCCGTTTAGTCCCCAATTGCTTCTCCGGCTGGTGGCGTTTGTTTCATATTTGTTGAATGTATAGCCATAACCGGCGTTCAATTTCACATAGGGATAATTACGGGATAGAACCTGACGGTAATCCAATTGGGCAATTGTTGTATTTTGATCAGCTTTCAGCAGGTTGGCATTCGTCTTGAGGGTGGATTCCCATAATTCATCGTAATTCAGCGCATCATTCACTGTTATAATGGAGTCATTGACACGTAGCGGTCGGTTGACTTCCTGTACGGCCATTAACTCGTTCAGGTTGATACGTGAGGTAACCACCAGTTCCTGTTGTTTCATATATTGTGCACTGTCTGCATTGAAGTCCACTTTGGCTTGTTGATAATCCAGCCGGGAAAAATTACCGATATGGTATCGTTCTTCTACAATGCGCAGGCGTTCTTTGGATAAAGACACAGCGTAAAGGAAGTTCTTCAGACGTATTTCCTGTTGTACATAATTATAGTATTCGGCAGTGAGTCCCGCTATGAAGTCTTCAAGGGTAATACGCGTGTTGGTTTCTCCCTGGCGTTCCAGTTCCTTCAGTTTTTTGTAGGTGGTGCTGATATTGAATCCGTCGAACAGAGTCCAGTTTACATCCAGTCCGGCCTTTAAGGTTTGGTCGTAGATGTTTCGTTCACTGGCTGTGGTGCCTGTACTTCTACTCTTGGTATCCGTATTGTCCAACGTTCCTGTATATCCGGCAGACAAATCAACAGTCGGCAGATAACCGGCATTTGCTAATGTGGCATTGTTATGGCTGATCTGTTCTTCATTACGGGTGATACGTATGGAATAATTGTTTGCAAGTCCTTCCTCCAGACATTTTTTCAGCGTATAAGGATATTGCGCATAGGTGGAAGCCACCCATGCAGTACAGATACATAAAGTTATAATGATTCGTTTCATACAGTTTCTGTTTTAACGTTTCGGTTGGTAGATATATAACTATAAATAGCCGGTACGATATACATGGTCAGGAAAGTAGATACTAACATTCCTCCCACAACAGCCGTACCCATGGCGATACGTTGGTTGGCGCCTTCTCCTGTTGCGAATGCCAGCGGGATCAAGCCTAATACGGTAGAGGCACTTGTCATGAGAATAGGGCGCAAGCGTTGCAAAGCGGCATCCCGTATGGCCTGCATCTTGTTTTCACCGGATTCTTGTTTCTGATTGGCAAATTCCACAATCAAGATACCATTCTTTGCTACCAGACCAATCAGCATAATAATACCGATCTGGCTGAATATGTTCATGGTAATGCCACCGGCATACATGAAAATCAGTGCTCCTGCAATGGCCAGAGGAACGGTAAGCATGATGATGAAAGGGTCCTTGAAACTTTCGAACTGTGCCGCCAGAATAAGATAGATAAGTATCAATGCCAGAATGAAAGCAAACATCAGGCTGGATGAACTTTCCCGATAGTCTTTGGAGTCTCCCGACAAGGCGGTACGGAAAGTTTCGTCCAAAGTCTGGGCGGCGATTTTATCCATTTCTTCCAAGCCTTGTCCGATGGTCTTTCCATCTGCCAGTCCGGCAGATACGGTAGCGGAAATAAAACGGTTGTAGTGGTACAATTTAGGAGGAGCTACGGATTCTACAAATTCTACCAGATTGTCCAATTGAATCATTTCCCCTTTGTCGCTTCGTATGTAAATAGATTTGATATTGGCCGGTGTATTACGTTGTTGGCGGTTTATCTGACCCAAAATCTCATATTGTTTTCCATTCATATAAAAATAGCCCATACGTTGTCCGCTGAGACCGTATTGCAGTGTTTCGGCTATATCACGCACGGTGGCTCCCATTGTACCTGCCTTATCACGGTTAATATTCACTCTCATTTCCGGGCTGCTGAACTTCAGGTCCACGTCCGCCATCTGGAAAGTAGGGTTGTCATATACTTTGCTTAAAAAAGCCGGTAATACTTTCTCCAGTTTTTCTATACTGACAGCTTGTAGTACATATTGTACGGGCATACTTCCTCTCCGTCCGCCGAAAGAAGACTGTTGTTGCACAAAGGCACGTGCTTTCGTCTTGTTGCGGATGGCCTGTGAGATACGTTCGGCAACTTCCATCTGGGTGTAATCACGATCTTTGATATCTTTCAATGTGATACGTATATTTCCACTGCCACTGGAAACACGTGCGGTTACAGATTCGGCATCGGGTATAATAGAATCTACCAGATTGTTGATATCTTCCGTATAATCACGGATGTATTCATAGCTGGCGCCTTCGGCTGCACGGGTATTGATACTTATTTGCGACCGGTCTTCCATCGGAGCCATTTCAGCGGGTATCTGGACCCAAAGTACTCCGATGGCTATCAACATAATCACTGTAACAGGTATTGCCCATATGCGTCTTTTAAGAAAAGCGTTCAGTGAACGGGCATATATGCGGTTCATACCTTCAAAGAAAGGCTCTGTCTTTTGGTAGAACCATCCCTGTTTTTCCCGTTTTATCAATAGCTTGGTTGCCAGCATAGGGGTGAACGTTAATGCGGCAAAGGAAGAAATGATGACCGAACCTGCCACAACGAAACTGAACTCACGGAACAGACGTCCGCTGGTTCCTTCCATAAATACGATGGGCAGGAACACTGCCACCAAGGTGATAGTGGTGGAGATAACAGCGAAGAAAATTTCTTTTGCCCCTTCTATTCCTGCTTCGAACGGACGCATACCTCGTTCTATGCGGATATAGATATTCTCTGTCATAACGATGGCGTCATCCACTACCAAACCTACGGACAATACCACCGCCAGCATGGTCAGCACATTGATGGAGAAACCTGCTATGTACATCACAAAGAAAGCTCCGATCAATGAAACCGGAATCACGATGCAGGGAATCAGTGTCACGCGCCAGTCGCGCAAGAACAGGAAAATGATGATGATAACCAGTACGAACGCTTCATACACCGTACTTTTTACTTCATCAATGGAAGCGCGGATAAACTTAGTGTTGTCAAAGCCATAGCTGTATTTCACATCGTCGGGCAAGTCCTTCTTCATCTGCTCCATACGCTGGTATACGGCATCGGCGATTTCGATATGGTTGGCACCGGGTTGTGGAATGACAACGACACCTACCATCGGCACTCCGTTCATTTTCATGTAACTCTTGATATCTGCCGGACCTAGTTCGGCGTAACCGATATCGCTGAAACGGACCACTCTTCCGCCTACTTCTTTTAATATGATGTTATTGAATTCTTTAGCGGTGTGCATTTGTCCCATGGTGCGTAAGGTCAATTCTACGGTATTACCTTCAATGCTGCCCGAGGGGAGTTCTATATTTTCATTGGTTATCGCGTTCTTTACATCTACCGGAGTAATGCCATACCCTGCCATCTTGGTGGGGTCGAGCCATAGGCGCATGGAGTAACGTTTTTCTCCCCAAATAGATACGCTGCTTACATCCGAAATGGTTTGCAGTTGTTCTTTTACGGTCAAGTCTGCTATTTCACTCAGTTCCAACAGAGAGCGGCTGTCACTTTGGATAGCTACCATCAGGATAGGCGTTGCATCGGCATCAGCCTTGGATACAGTAGGAGGGTCACAGTCGCGTGGCAGGTAACGTTGTGCGCGGGACACTTTGTCACGTACGTCATTGGCGGCAGTTTCCAAATCGACGGATAATTCAAATTCCACTGTGATACGGCATTGCCCTTGTTGGCTGACACTGGACAAAGAACGGATTCCCGGAATACCGTTGATGTTTTGTTCCAAAGGCTCGGTTATCTGATTCTCGATTACATCGGCATTGGCACCCGAGTAACTACAGGTAACAGAGATGATCGGATTATCTACCGAAGGATATTCGCGGACTCCCAATGTATTGTAACCGATCAGTCCGAAAAGTAATATGATGATGGTAAGCACGGTGGCAAGCACAGGCCTACGGATACTAAGTTCGGAAATATTCATAAAAGTATTTTTTTAGTTGTTAGTTAATGGCCTGAAGTTCCACAGGCATTCCCTTACGTAATTGCAGTGTACCCGATGTCAGGATGGTATCACCCACAGACAATCCTCGTACAATCTGTACTTCGGCTTCGGTACGGAGTCCTATAATAACATCTACAGGGTCTGCAACTCCGCTACGATAAACAAATACTTTATTTTTACCCATTTCGGGGACAATCGCTTCGGATGGAATCGCTATCGCATCTTCTATTTCTTTTTGTTTTAATTGAATATCTGCATATCTGCCTGCCAGCAGTTCGCCGTTGCGGTTGGGGTAGATGGCACGGATGTTCAATGAATGGGTTTCCATATCTATACTGGATTCGGTTGCATAAACCTGTGCATGATAGGTATCCAGTTTTCCTTCTACTTTGAATTCCAGATTAGTCCCTTTTTTTATTTCCCGGGCATAACGTTCCGGTACAGCGAACTCTACTTTCAATGGAGTCACTTTGGTCAGTCTGGCTACTACAGTGGTGGGGGAGGCGTATGCTCCCGTACTGACCTGCCTCAATCCGATGATACCGTCGAATGGTGCGCGGAGTTCGGTCATGTCAATGTTGGCTTTGATATTTTCGATATCAGCGTTAAGGGTGGCAAGTTCGGTTTTTACCTGTTCGTATGCTTCTTTACTGACCGCATCTCGTTTTAACAGGGCGTTTTGGCGGAACACACGGTCTTCGGCTAAAGGTATTTGTGCTTCCAGACGTTTTAACTGAGCCTGTAACTGCCGGTCGTTTACTTTGGCAAGTAATTCTCCTCGTTTTACCAATGTGCCTTCTGTGAAAAAAATATCGGTGATCTTTCCGGAGGTTTCAAAAGACAGACTCACTTCTTCGTCAGGAACCAGGCGTCCGGTCACCAATATTTCATCTGTCAGCAAGTGTGGTTTTATGACTTGTGCATTGACTTTCAATGTGCGTTGCTTGTTTTCTTTAGGCAACGCGTCGGCGGCTGTCAGTTCTTCATTTTCGTGAGGGGTAAATTGATAGATGCCTAGTCCGGCCAAGCCGGCTCCGATTAATATAATGATGCCCCATTTGATTCGTTTGTTCATGTGCCTTTCTATATGGGTTTAATAAATACGTTAATGTAAGATTAGATAAAAAAACGTGGCGTTCAGTTTAAACGCCACGTTCTTTTTTAATATTTTTTTTCGTTTGCCAGTTTCCACATCGCAAGGAAAGAGGCTTTGGTTATATCGACTATCTTCAGCCAATTGATTTTCTGTGTTTCATCTCCCGGAAGGTGATAATCGGGATGGGCATCAGTGTGATACCATATAATAGGTATTCCCAGTTTGGCGAACGTGCCGTTGTCGCTGCCTCCCACCGGATTGTCCCAAGCCCGGTAGTCAGGGGATAACTGCAAGCGGTAATCCTCAATATCTTTTTTCAGCCAGTCACCGAAGGCCTGATGGGCTGCGGTATAGAAGTAAACGAAATAATCGGGCTGGTCCTCCCGGTTGTTACGTCCTATCATGTCATAGTTCAAATAGCCTTTTACCTTTTTAATATCCGGATAGTTCATGGCGAAATAACGGGAGCCCAGCAATCCCTTTTCCTCACCATCCCAAAAAGCGAAGATAACGGTACGTTCCGGCTGCTCGCCGGTAGCAAGAAAAGCACGGGCTACCTGTAATACGGCTTGAACGCCTGATGCATTATCATCTGCACCGTTATAAATCTGATCTCCTTCCAGCATCGGATCGTAGCCTATGTGGTCGTAATGTGCACCGATAATGACAATTTCATTTGGATTCTTTCCTTCTATTTTACCTAAGATATTACGTAATGCCAATTTTTGATGTACCACTTTTTTCAGTTCCGCAATAGAATCGGGATGTACTTGCCAGCGTTTCCCTTTCACTTGCCGTTCAGCATGATACACGTCAAAGGGCTGTATATAGTCTCCGTCCAGTGGCTTTATTCCCATCTGTTTCAGGCAGGAAATGATATAATTGCCTGCAATGCGTCCACCTTTCCATCCGGCTTCGCGTCCTTCCAGTTCGTCACAGGCCAAAAAGCCGATATGTGCTTCGGCTGTGGCACGGTTAATGGTTTCTACTCCTTTTTTTTCAGGAGCTACTTTTTTAGGAGAAGCGGCATTCAGCCCGGTGGTGCATAATGCAAACAGTGCAATAGCTAAGAGGTGTTTTTTCATAAAGTTGTGGTTTTTAGTAAGCGGCGCGATACTTGCCTTCTTCCTTGTCTTCCAACATATTCAGGTAAGAAGCATAGCGTGACTCGCTGATTAGATGTTTCTCCACTGCATCGCGTACGGCGCATCCGGGCTCGTGCCTATGGGTGCAGTTTCCATACTTGCAATGAGCGGAATATTCAAATATTTCTTTAAAGTAATGTCCTACTTCCTCTTCTTCCATATCGAATGTTCCGAAACCTTTGATACCCGGAGTGTCGATGATGTATCCGCCGCCGTCTACCGGGAACATTTCGGAAAAGGTTGTGGTATGCATTCCCTTGTTATGGTAATCGGATATTTCACCTGTTTTCAAAGTTTGTTCAGGTAAAATGGCGTTGATTAATGTTGATTTCCCTACTCCTGAGTTGCCGGAAAGCAAAGTGACTTTCCCTTCCAGGTCTTTTTTCACTTCATCTGTACCTATGTTGTTCAGTGCGGAAACTTTGAAGCAAGGGTAACCGATGTATGTGTACAGGTTTATCAGAGCATCCATATAGCGTGTATCATCCTCATTATACCTGTCTGTCTTATTGAATATCAGTTTGACGGGTACACGGTATGCTTCCGCGGTGGCTAGAAAACGGTCAATGAATATAGTTGAGGTTTCGGGATAATTAATTGTAACAATCAGCATACATTGATCCAGATTGGCTGCCAGTATGTGCGATTGTTTGGAAAGGTTGGAGGCGCGCCGGATGATATAGTTCTTGCGGTCTTCTATCTCACTGATGAAGGCGGTTCCTTCATTGTTGATAATGATTTGTACATAATCTCCTACAGCAATGGGATTGGTACTCCGAATACCCTTTAAACGGAAATTTCCTTTGATCTTGCATTCGATGGTACGTCCGTCTTCTGTTTTGACAAGATACCAGCTGCCTGTGTTTTTTATTACTAGTCCTTTCATAAATTAAAATGAAGAATGAAAAATGAAGAAAGAGGAATTGGACCGCACGGACAAAAGCAAGGCTGTGCAGGACAATTCTTCCTTCTTCATTATTATTGCTTCATTATTTTAAGTTCTTCATTAAACCGTCATAATTTCTTTATCTTTCTCTGCCAGAAGTTCTTCAATCTTCGCGATATATTTATCGTGTACTTTCTGAAGTTTGGCTTCCGCATTCTTTTGCTCGTCTTCGGGCATACCCTCTTTAACGGCCTTTTTCAGTGTGTCTATAGCGTCACGGCGTGCGTTGCGTATACTTACTTTTGCGGTTTCGCCTTCGCCTTTACATTGTTTGGCCAGTTGCTTGCGGCGTTCCTCTGTCAATGGCGGAATACCCAAACGGATAATTTCACCGTTGTTTTCGGGAGTGATGCCCAGATCAGAGTCCATGATAGCTTTTTCGATGATACGGAACATACTTTTGTCCCATGGCTTGATGGCGATACTGCGTGCATCGGGAGTAGTCACGGCAGCTACATTACTGATGGGAACCATGCTTCCATAAGAGTCAACACGAATGCCGTCCAGCAACCGGGTACTGGCTTTTCCTGCACGAATGTGCGCTAAGGCTTCTTCCAAATACATAACGGCCATGTCCATTTTCTCTTGTGCGTCGTTGATGCAAGTTTTTGCGTCTATCATACTGTTCTGTTATTTAAGTTGTTTATTGATTCGTTTTAAGTGAAACAAAAGTAATTTATTTTTTGATTATCTGCAATAAAAGAGAGATGATTTTATATTTCTAACGGCTCTTTACCTTATCATCACCAGTTTAAGTTGTTGGGGCTTTATTAAAAACAAATGAAAAGTTTTTGTGTTTTATCGGATAACAGCTATCTTTGTTTCTATCCCATAAGCAGAATTAGAAAACAATGAGAATATGGAAGAAAATTACAGACGATACCCCATAGGTATACAGAATTTTGAGCAGTTGCGTAACCGGAATTGTGTATATGTAGACAAGACCGAACTGGTTTACCGATTGGCTAACACGGACAGTGTGTATTTTCTGAGCCGTCCGCGGAGGTTGGGAAAAGCTTGTTGGTGTCCACTCTTGAGGCTTACTTTCAAGGGAAAAAAGATTTGTTTAAGGGGCTGGCCATGGAGCGTCTGGAAAAGGACTGGAACGTGTATCCGGTATTCCATATTGATTTCAGTCTGACTAAATATACTACCCTGTTCGATTTGCAGGAACAGTTGAATCTGTTTTTACTTCGTTGTGAAAAGGTTTATGGGGCGGAAAAGGAGGAAAAGACTCCTGCTGCTCGTCTGCAAGGTATGATCCGTCGTGCGTATGAACAGACCGGTCTGCCGGTCGTTGTCCTGATTGACGAATACGACGCTCCTCTTTTGGACAGTAATTCCAACATCCCCTTGCAGCAGGAGCTTCGGAATGAACTGCGTAAGTTTTTCAGTCCTCTCAAGGGATTGGGGCAATACCTTCGTTTCCTCTTTATCACGGGAATCAGCAAGTTCAGCCAGATGAGCATCTTCAGTGAGCTGAATAATTTGAAGAACATCAGTATGCGGGATGACTTCAGCGCGATATGCGGCATCACCGAGCGGGAGTTGCTGGACGAGCTTCGTCCGGACATTGAGCGGATGGCTTTGGCGAACGGCGAGACGTATGAAGCTGCCTGTGCGCATCTGAAGCGGCAGTATGACGGGTATCATTTCAGCAAGCATTGTGAGGATATTTACAATCCTTTCAGTCTGTTCAATGCCTTTGATGCAAAGGAGTACAAGAATTTCTGGTTCTCTACCGGCACTCCTACTTTCTTGATTGATTTGTTGCAGGAAACGGATTTTGACGTGCGCCAGCTGGAGGGGGTGGAGGCTACAGACGAGCAGTTTGATGCCCCGACGGAACGTGTAACTAGTCCTATCCCCGTTTTATATCAAAGTGGTTACCTGACGATCAAGGGATATGATCCCGAGTTCCAGGTGTACCGGCTGGCCTATCCCAACGGGGAGGTGCGTAAAGGTTTCATCGAGTCCCTGTTGCCCGCTTACCTTGAGTTGCCGGGTCAGAGCAGTACTTTTTATGTCGTTTCCTTCATTCGCGATCTTCGTAAGGGAGATATAGAGAGCTGCTTGGAACGTACGCGTTCTTTCTTTGCTTCCATTCCCAATGATTTGGAGAACAAGACGGAGAAGCATTACCAGACCATCTTTTATTTGTTGTTCCGTCTGATGGGGATGTATGTGGACAGCGAGGTGAAAAGTGCGGTGGGGCGTGCGGATGTGGTCATAAAGATGCAGGATGCTATTTATGTGCTGGAATTTAAATATGACGGTACGGCCCGGGAGGCATTGGCGCAGATAAACAGCAGGCTGTATGCTGTTCCTTATCGCAAGGATGGCAGGCGCATCGTGAAGGTGGGGATTAATTTCGACAGTGCCACCCGTACTATCGGGGACTGGGTGATAGAAGTGGAAGATACGGTGGATAATTTGTAGCTTGCAGGCGGAGTGACATTTCGAAGGTGGCTGTCTGCTTTTGATGAATACTTAAGCCTTTTTCCCCTGTATACTAAGTCTTTTCTACTGCATGATTAAGCTTTTTCATACGGTAACCTACTACAGACTCCGATAATGGACTGTATAAACTATTGTAGTGGACCGTACGGTCTGATGTAACAGACTGTACAGTCTACTGACGGAGTCTGTAGTAGGTTACCGCATGAAAGGCCTTAACTGTACGGAAGAAACCCCTTAATCTACGGGGAGAATACTTTTATAGGCAAGATTGTTATTTTTTTATCATCTGTCTGAAGATTGCTTTTCTTTGGAAAGGAGAATAAGAAGGTTGCCCTTTTGAAGTAAATCTGGCCGGTAAGCATTATCTTTGCATTAAAAAAGATGATAACTTTATATTTAGCCCGTCACGGGCAGACAGAAGAGAATATCGCCCGTATTTTCCAAGGACATATGCCGGGCACGCTGACTGTTGAAGGAATAGCACAGGCTGAAGCGCTGCGTGATACTTTGCGGAACATCTCTTTGGACGCAGTGGTCAGTAGTGATTTGAAACGGTGTGTGGATACGGCCCGTATCGCGGTGGGAGAAAACAGTCTTGCTGCGTGAAATCGATTGGGGGAGTTGGACAGGTCTTGCCATTAAAGAAGTTGATTTGCAACATTTTCCGGCAGATGTGGAAACGGAGGCGATGCTCTATGAACGTGCGGGGCGTTTTGTGGACTACTTGAAAGAGCGATATGATGGAAAACAGGTGTTGGCCGTCGGGCATGGACTGATAAACAGGGCGGTACAGGCACACATTCAAGGAGTGACTTTGGAACATTTGCGTAGTGTGCCAAAGATGAATAATGCGGAACTACGCCGGTTCAAGTTAACGTAATTCCGCATTGAATAACACGTGGTTATTGCAAAGTGATTCCCATTATTCCTATCACCACATCATTGGACAGGGTTTCCAGGGTCAGCCCTTTTAGTTCCTTGGAATGATCCAAAGGAATATCGAGCAATATGCCTGCACCACCTTCTATCTCACGTCCATATACGCCGGTGATGTTGAGTTCCTTACCCAGATCACGGCTTACTTTACCGCTTTTCAAGTGCAGACAGTACGGCCGGGGAGCAGTT
>ERZ779812.233-NODE-233-length-16160-cov-2.09817_pt1 | contig 16160 bp, 10 predicted proteins | sample MGYA00511371_ERZ779812 | MGnify/ENA primary metagenome ERZ779812 (study PRJEB29588, sample SAMEA2159429) | human gut metagenome | biome: human gut; feature: human-associated habitat; material: faeces | place: Denmark | collected 2008/2010 ... | reverse complement strand
CTTCTATGACAGCTCCTACTTCATGTCCAGGAATAACGGGCAACTTTACCATTGGGTTACGGCCTAAGAATGTATTCAAGTCCGAGCCGCAAAAACCGACGTATTTAATTTTCACAAGAACTTCTCCCGGTTCCAAGACCGGTTTCTCGATGTCTACTACCTTCATTTCGGAAGGAGCGGTAATTTGAATTGCTTTCATTTTTTATTTATTTTTAATCAGTTTAATCAATCACTTTGTATCCTTTCCAGCCATAATAGGCGCAAAACAGGAAACAAATCATAGGAATAGTATAGGCTATATGATAGATATGTTCGTTCAGATGCATCATATAAGCTGTGAGTTGGGGTAAGCAAGCATTTCCAACGATGGCCATAACTAGAAATGCCGAGCCACTTTTGGTGTTGTTGCCTAAATCAGTCAAAGCGAGCGAGAACTGAGTGGGATACATGATAGACATGAAAAAAGAGATGCCCAGCATGGCATAAAGACCTGTCCAACCGCCAAAACAAACCACAACAATACATAGCAAGACATTAATCAGCGCATATACCAATAGCATGTCTTGTGGACGGAATTTTACCATGAGTAGTGTGCCTGTCCATCTTCCTGCCAAAAAAGCCAGCATATAAAGACCGAAAAAGGTGGTGGCTGTATTTTCAGGTAGTTCTGCATAGGTACAACAGTAGACTAGAAATAAACTGTTAATGGCTGTCTGACCACCATTGTAGAAGAATTGTGCAATAACTCCCCAACGAAGATGAGAACGTTTTAAGACTCCGAAATCAATTAATTTTTCTCCTTTATATTCTACTCCTTCCATCGTATTTCCTTCTTTGATTTTAGGTAATTTGGAGAAGATAAAGATGATGGCAATAACAATGAGTAGCATAGCTAGCAGCAGATAAGGAAGTTTCATGGCGTCTGTTTCTGTTTGAATGTAACCTTCCCAGCCACCGGGAAAAGAAGTGGGCAGGGTGTCGCGGGTATAGTGGTTGCCACTCAGAATCAGTTTGCTGAGAAACATGGCAGCTATAAAAGCTCCCAGCCCATTGAATGATTGTGCCAGATTCAATCGACGGGGCGCACTTTTCGGATCTCCCAAAGCGGTTACATAAGGATTGGCTGCCGTTTCTAAAAAACACATTCCGGTGGCAATGATAAAGAATATGCATAGATATGCCCAATATTCTTTCAGCATGGCAGCGGGGAAGAACAGTAACCCACCACATGCCGCCAGTAATAACCCGAAAATAATTCCCGATTTGTAGCTGTATTTTTTCATGAACATAGCGATGGGAATGGGACAGATGAAATAGGCAAGCCAGTAGGCTGTTTCTGTGAATGATGCTTCGAAAGCGTTTAACTCACAGGTTTTCATCAGCTGTCTTATCATAGTAGGTAGCAGATTGCTGCTGATAGCCCATAGGAAAAACAGGCAGAATATGAGCATCAATGGTACATAATAGTTCTTATTTTTCATGGTATGGATTTATAAGTGTCAGTTGATTATTCTGACATGTTTTTTATGTAAGGAAGAGATATGAGATTTTTGAAACCATAAAATCTTTCGGCGTTTTTACCTAAAAAAAGTGCTTTCTCTTCTTGTGTCATTTCAGTCGTTTTAAGGATGAAATCGTAAGACATCTTGTAAGTAATGGCCGTAATGGTCTGAGGGTAATCCGATCCCCACATCAGTTTGTCCATACCTACCAGATCTGCTGCTTCTTTAATGGCTTTGACCGCTCTGTGAAACGGATAGAATTCACTGTTGAACAACCAGGTGATCCCCCCGGATTCTATCATGACATTTTTATGGCGGGCCAACTTTATTTGTTCTTGCCAATGAGGTGTGGTGACCATACCGAAATGTCCGATAGCGATTCGAAGCTGCGGATATTCCTGAATGATTTCTTTCATTTCCTGTACTTGTGTATCCCCATCGGCTAAATCAATGGAAAGGATAATGTCTTTTTCTTGCATGTAATGGAACATTTCCATCATTTCGTCACTGTTCAGCATGACTCTTCCTTCTTTTAGAAAAAGGCGGTGTGCCGGGATTTTTATTGCTTTGAAACCGGAACTTATTAATTCCTTGGCCTGTTGCAGATAACCGGGTTTACGAAATTCGCACATACCGCATACAAAGAAACGGTCTGGGTATTTATGGGACACTTTTGCGAGGTATTCATTTTGGATGCCATCAATAAATTCCTGAGTGACTACGGCAGCCGATACTTGTGCATAGTCCATGTTCGAGAGAAAAACCTCGGCACTATTCCGCCCGTCAATCATAAAGGGCGGAACCATCTGACGTTCTTCCCCCATAAATAACGAACGTCCGTTGGTTAAAGTACGGATAGGCAATCCGTTGACTTCCGTATCTTGCCGTAGCCAAAGATGGGAGTGTGCATCTATTATGTTAAAATCCATCATTATTTTCCTTTGTATTATGAATTAGCCCAACTGACACGCATTTGTTCTCCGATAATTTCTTGCACTTCCTTTACAAGGTTCCAATCAATGGGTTCTTCGGCATATGTTATATTTTTCAATACATTATCCGGATTGGCCGAACTGAACAAAGTGGTGGCGATACGTGGATTGCTGACAGAATATTGAATAGCCAGTTTCTCTATAGGATAATTTTTGGACAGGCAGTGTTGAACAGCTTTCCGACAGGCTTCTACCAGTGATTGGGGGGCCGGATGCCATGCAGGAACCCCACGTTGGGAGAGTAAGCCCATTGAAAGGGGGGAGGCATTGATAATGCCGATATTCTTTGATTCAAAATAATCCAGATAATCAGTCAGTTTCTCGTCATTCAGACAATAATGGCAGAAGTTAAGTACGCTTTCTACTGTTCCCGGTTCCGAGTGATCAATGATCCATTTTAAGTTTTCTAATTGCAAGTCTGTGATACCTACATGTCCCACAATACCTTTCTTTTTAAGTTCTACCAGTGCAGGTAATGTTTCGTTGACTACCTGATTCATGTCTGAAAACTCTACATCGTGTACATTAATCAGATCGATATATTCAATGTGGAGTCTGTCCAAGCTTTCATACACACTTTCCGTTGCACGTTTTCCGGAATAATCCCATGTGTTGACTCCATCTTTTCCATAGCGTCCCACTTTGGTAGAGAGATAATATTTGTCACGTGGTATTTCTTTCAATGCTTTGCCTAATACGGTTTCGGCCTTGTAGTGCCCGTAGTAGGGAGATACATCAATAAAATTCATTCCATTCTCTACTGCTGTGTAAACAGCTTTGATACCCTCTGCTTCGCGGATATCATGAAAAACTCCTCCTAATGAAGATGCGCCGAAACTAAGATTGGAAACCCGCATACCGGTTTTCCCGATTTCATTGTAATTCATAGCTCTATTTATTTTTAGATTTATTTCCGGCATCAAAAATAGAGGAATAACCTTTAGGTATATGGTGGAAGAGGTTGAAAAAAGTACGTAAACCTTTGCGTAAAAATAATAAGACGGTTACTTTTTATATAGTTCCCTATATTGCTGTGGAGTAACGTCTGTGATTTTTTTGAATAGGCGGTTGAAATAAGAATGGTCTTCATAAGCAAGGAGATAGGCTATGTTTTTTACGGGAATATCCTCTGTAATCAGAATTAATTGGGCTTTCTCTATTTTTTTCTGATTAATATATTGTAGCGGTGTGGTACCGACTTCTTTTTTGAAAAGACGGATAAAATGATCTTTTGAGAGGCATGAGATTGCTGCCAATGAGTCTATATCTACTGTTTTATAGATATTTTTTCGGATGTGGGACAAAACTTTTTGGATACGGTTATCGTTGACTTCCACTTTAGGTTTGGCGTCTTTTAAAAAGCGGGCAATAAGTTGATATACTATACCTCTGGATTCGACTTTGTCACAGAAGGTACGCTGTTTATTTTTAATGATGTTTCTGATTAATGTGGGGTTGTTGTCATAGCTTGTCGGGTCGGATTGAGGAAGCTGCATGGTAGGATTTATTTCACATAACCTTTTAATAAGTGGTAATTCCAGGTTGCCCGCAGGTATTTCTATCGGGAAATTCCAATCTTCCAGAATGCCGGATTCCGATTGATGGTCTTCATATATATGGAGATAATAATGAGTGAAATGAGAATTGCACTGATAACTATGGGTAGTGAATGATGGCACCAGATATAGATGATGTGGTTTTAGTTCCTGCATTCCATCGGGAAATATTATTTGGGCAGTTCCTTCCATTATATAATAGAGTCGGGTAAAAGGGCTGCTTACGTTTTTCCAGTTCCAGTCTGCATTGTGAATGGCTAGTCCTACATTTAATATAAGTAAATGTAATTGGTCGATTGATTGTGTCATATTCCTTAAGGTATTAGAATGAAAGATTCAGTTTTGTACAAAGTAAGCAAAAGTATATATATAATCCAATGGGAAATCGATATTTTCATATCAAATCACCTGTTTTGGTATTTGTTTTTGAATTATTTCAGGTAAAAGTCGATATTATCCTACATAATGGCGCATTTGGATAATATAAATTGGTTTCAACTCTGTATATTTGCACTATTGATAATTGAAAAACATATAAAGCAATTATACTATGAAAGCAAAACATTTTCTTTTGGCTTCGGCTTTGTTGCTTTGGACGGGAGTTTTGGAGGCTCAGACTTACCAGGTACCTGTTTCAGAGAAAAATGAAAAAATGCAGGAGGGAGAGTTCGAACCTACTTGGGAATCATTGCAGAACTATAAAGTTCCTGAATGGTTTAGAAATGCCAAATTTGGTATTTGGGCACATTGGGGACCGCAATGTGTGGAAGGGTCCGGCGACTGGATGGCGCGTTCTCTCTATTTGGAAGGTTCGCGCGAGTATAAGCACCATGTGGAACATTATGGCCATCCCTCTGAAGTGGGCTTCAAGGATATATTGCCTTTGTTTAAAGCCGAGAAATGGGATCCGGACAAATTGGTTTCCTTTTATAAGAAGATTGGTGCCCAGTATTTCTTCGCTTTAGGTAATCACCATGATAATTATGATTTATGGGATAGCCAATATCAGGAATGGAATTCCGTGAATATAGGCCCTAAGAAGGATATATTGGCGGGCTGGGCTGAAGCAGCTAAGAAAAACGGTCTTCCATTTGGTATCAGTTTCCATGCGGACCATGCGTGGAGCTGGTATGAACCGGCTCAACGATACGACCGTCATGGCGAGAAGGCAGGTGTACCCTACGATGGATGTTTGACTAAAGAAGATGGTAAGGGTAAGTGGTGGGAAGGCTACGATCCTCAAAAACTTTATGCACAGAATCACCCGTTAAGCGCTGGAAGTTGGGCTGACGGTATGATTCACCGTCAATGGGCATGGGGAAATGGTGTTTGTATTCCTACTCAAGAATATGTGACAAACTTTTATGATCGTACAGTCGATGCAATAAACCGTTATAATCCCGATTTGATTTATTTTGATGTGACTGGTGTACCGTTTTATCCTATCAGTGATGCGGGTTTGAAGATTGCCGCACATTTTTATAATCACAACATGGTTGTTCGTAAGGGGGATTTCAGTGCTGTTATGTTTGGTAAAATTCTTACCGATGAGCAACGTAAAGCTTTGGTATGGGATGTGGAAAGGGGATCTCCCAATAGTATTTATGAAGAGCCATGGCAGACTTGTTCTTGTTTAGGCGGTTGGCATTATGATACCAGATTGGCGGAGAACGGCTGGTATAAAAGTGCTTCCGATGTAGTGAAACTATTAGTGGATGTGGTCAGTAAGAACGGTAATTTGTTGCTTAGTGTTCCTCTTCGGGCTGACGGAACTTTCGATGAAAAGGAAGAAGCCATTTTAAATGAATTTGGTAACTGGATGAGTATGAATAAAGAGGCTATTTATGATACACGCCCGTGGAAAGTCTTCGGAGAAGGTCCGATAGCCAATGCTGATATCAAGATTAATGCCCAAGGTTTCAATGAAGGTGCTTACACTAAAGCCACTGCATCTGAAATCCGTTTTACTCAAACCAAGAAATATCTCTATGCTACAGTCCTTGCATGGCCGGAAGAAAAGCAAGTTGTCATTCAATCGCTGGCAACGGGAAGTGAGTTGTATCCTGATAAAATTACTAAAATTGAATTGTTAGGTTATGGAAAGGTATCTTTTACTCGTACAGCGCAAGGAGTTGTTATTGATATGCCTGATGTACAGTTGAATAAGATTGCTCCCGTATTTAAGATAAAGAAGTGAATATAGCATAAAGTAGGTTTATTTATCGGCTTTTTTAGGTCGGTAAGCCTTTGTTATGTCTTGAAAATTAACCCAATAATCAATAGAATAATGAAAAACAGATTAGAATGTATGCAGCCAATAAGATTCTTGGTGGTCTTGTTGATGTGTTGCCTGAGCTATACTACTTGGGCACAGACACAGAGTAATGTCAATGGTTTGGTTACTGATTTTTCCGGTGAGCCGTTAATTGGGGTCAGTATCTTGGTTAAAGGTACTTCCAATGGAACTGTTACTGATTTGGATGGCAAATTTTCTCTGTCTGCTGAAATGGGAAACATGCTCCAGATAAGTTATGTAGGTTATATTTCGCAAGAAATAAAGGTTGAAAGTAACAAGTTACTTCGTATTATAATGGAAGAAGATACAAAAAAGTTGGAAGAAGTAGTTGTAGTTGGATATGGAACACAGAAAAAGGTGAATTTAACAGGAGCCGTATCTGCTGTTTCAGCTGAAGACTTGGCTAGTAAGCCTGTTATGAGTACTGCTCAAGCACTGGCAGGTTTGGCTCCAGGTTTAAGTGTATTGCAAACTTCAGGTCGTCCCGGACAAGGAGCAACTGTTAAAATTCGTGGAACTGGTACATTTTCAAAAGCTGGAACAGATCCATTGGTTTTGATTGATGGTTTATCAGGTAACATTGATGATGTAGATCCTAATGATATTCAGAGCATTTCTTTTTTGAAAGATGCAGCTTCTGCTTCTATTTATGGTAATCGTGCTGCTAATGGGGTGATCTTGATTGAAACAAAGAAGGGTGCACAAGGTAAAACGACTATTACATATAGTAATTCTTTTGGTTGGCAACGGCCTACGGAATTGCCTGATTTTTTACCATCATGGGAATATGCGGAATATTATAATATGGCTATGCGGAATATGGGTAAGCAGGAAGCTTATTTACCTGAACAGATTCAAAAGTATAGAGATGGATCTGATCCGGATAATTATCCGAATGTAAATCACTTAAAATGGCTGTTGGAATCTGGTTCTGGTTTTCAACACCAACATAATCTCAGCATACAAGGAGGAAATGCTACGACAAGTTATAATTTATCAGTAGGTTATAGAAATCAGGAAGGTATGACGGCAAAAACGTCTAATGAAAGAATGACTGCACTGTTTACTATGAAAAGTGAAATCGCCAAAGGGCTGATGCTTAATTTGAATATTAATGCTTATAATAATAAATATAATGCTCCTAATGGCGAACCACAAAGTATTGATGGAATGATAGGATATGCTGTTCGTCAGGGACCTATTTATGCCGGGCAAAAGTCGGATGGAAGTTTTGGATATCAGGATAATTATAGTCCGGAAGCGTGGTTGGCGAGTGAATCTTTTGTGCAGAATGTGAGTAGAAATATAAGTGCTTCCGGACAATTGACATGGAATACTCCTGTAGACGGACTTTCTTTTATAGGTAAAGCTGGGGTGAATTACTGGACTAAATATGATAAAGCGTACCGGGCTGATACTTATTTTGATGATAGTAAGACAGTGGGGCCCGCTACTTTAAATGTATGGACTGCAAATAATACGTATACTACCTTTGAAGCATTAGCTACTTATGAAAAACAAATTAAAAATCATACCTTTAAGTTATTGGCGGGTACTTCTGTGGAGCAATCTAATAATAAAGGTTTGGAAGGTTATAGAAATACGTTTCCTAATAATTATTTGTATGAATTAGGTTCTGGAGATAAATCAACAGCTACTAATGATAGTTCATTGGAAGAATATGCGTTGCTTTCTTTTTTCGGGCGTATAAATTATGCATGGAAAGATCGTTATTTATTAGAGGCTAATTTGCGCTATGATGGATCGTCACGTTTTGCGGACGGTCATCGTTGGGGACTTTTCCCGTCAGTTTCTGCAGGGTGGAGAATTTCTGAGGAGGATTTTTGGAAGAATGCGGCAGTTTCAGCTGTAGTTGATAATTTGAAATTGCGTGCTTCCTATGGTGTACTTGGTAATCAAAATATAGGTGTTTATCCTTACCAACAGATTTATGAACTTGGACATGATTATCCTTTTGGAAATCCGGCAACTCTTCAGTCTGGGGCTTACATGAAAACCTATAATAATCCGGAAATTACTTGGGAAAAGACGGCTATAACGGATATTGGTTTAGATTTTAGTTTATTGAATGGACGTTTTAGTGGAACATTGGATTATTTTTATAAATATACTTCGGACATTTTAGCACCAGTTGAGGTGTCTAGTATTATGGGACGTGAAGTCGGACAATCTAATGTTGGAGCTGTTTCGAACGAAGGAATTGAAATAAATCTGACTTATAACGGACAAATAGGACGTGATTTCCGGTTTAGTATTTCTCCTAATTTTACATGGGTAAAAAATGCAGTTGAGAAATTGGCGAACGGAGCTACCGAAGAAATTAATAATAACAGAATTGTAGGGCAACCGATAGGTATTATATATGGATATGAAACTGATGGACTGTTTGTAGACCAAGCGGAAATAGATGCGGCTCCTGAGCAATTGGTAAGTAAGTCAGGATTGAAACCTGGTTATGTGAAATACAAAGATATTAGTGGTCCTGACGGGGTTCCCGATGGTAAGGTGGATGCGCAATATGATCGTACCGTATTGGGAAGTACTACCCCGAAGTTTTATTATGGTTTGAATCTTTCCGCTTCTTATAAAGGTTTTGATTTTTCAGCTTTATTACAAGGTTTAGGAGGTCATAAGCGTTTGATAGGATCTTATATGGCTTATGCATTCTACAACGGTGGACAGATACAGAGATGGCAGGCTGAATCTTGTTGGAAGGAAGAAAATCCTGATAAATGGGCTGAATATCCTCGATTGGAAACTTTGAATATGAATGACACTAATCTTCAAACTTCTGATTATTGGGTCCGTAATGCTAGTTTCTTACGAGTCAAGAATATACAAATAGGATATACATTCCCAAAAGCATGGACTAAAAAAATAGGTTTGGAAAATGTGCGTGTTTATGTAAGCGGACAAAATCTGTTCTCTTTCAATAGTTTCTATAAAGGTTGGGATCCTGAAAATGAGATAGGAACAGGGGATTCTCCCTCTTATTATCCGGTCAATAGTATTTATTCATTCGGATTTAATTTCAAGTTCTAAGTAAATCATTCAATCAAGAATCATTATGAAAAATATATATAATACATTAGGAATGACAAAGGCTTGTTTATGTGCTTTGGCTGTATCACTAGTAACAACTGGTTGCTCGGATTTATTAGATAAGGAGCCACCTTCAGCAATTTCTGATGGTAGTTTTTGGACTGGTGAAGGGGATGCCATGTTGGCTTTGACAGGATGTTATCGTTTCCAGACTGGTTGGTCGCATGATGATTTTGCTACGCCACAAGGGTTGCTCTATTTGGATTTTGCAGGTGGAAACGGAACGGAAAAGGAAAATTTTTCTACTTTAATGGCTAGTTCCAATACGGTGGCTACTAACAGTAATTTACGTTGGTATTGGGGAAATGCATATACGCAAATAGCTAAGTACAACACTTTTCTAGAGAATATTACGGACTGTCCGATGGAAGAATCTAAAAAAGAACAGTGGTCTGCCGAAGTGAAGTGTTTACGAGCTTATTTCTTTTTAAATTTGGCATTTTATTATAAGGATGTTCCTATGCCTTTGAAAACTCTGTCGGTGGACGAAGCGAATTCTATCTCTCAAACACCTCAGACTGAAGTCTATTCGCAAGTGGAGAAGGACTTGAAGACTGCTATAGACTTGTTGCCTGTCCAATATTCTTCAGAGGAATATGGCCGGTTTACCAGGGGGGCGGCTAAGGTACTTTTAAGTCGTCTTTATCTGGCACAAGAGAGATGGGGAGATGCTGCTACTATTTTACGTAGTGTGATTGAGTCGGGAATATATGAATTGGATCGTCGTAATGGAGAGGACAGCTATGAGAAACTTTTTCAAATAGGAGGTGAATATAGCCCTGAGATAATATTTTGTATTATGGGGATAAAGGATTTGTATACTAATTCACGTTATCAATATTTATATCCTGAAGCTGCTTATGGAGGGTGGCATCAGTTCTCACCATATAACGAATTGGTGAAAGAATATTTCTGTGCAGACGGCAAGGACATTAAGACTTCTGAGGTTTATGATGAGAATGATCCTTATGTTAATCGGGATTTGCGCTTGTATGCTTCTATTTTTTTACCTCCTTTGGGAAGTTATGAGGGAACTAAGTATAATGATATAATTTATGATTGCTTTAAGGGAGCTAATACTGCAGATAGCTATAATAAATTTGCCTTATTTAATGGATATTGTCCGAAGAAAGGTTGTGATCCGTCTATAACTAATAATTTAGGTTCTACTCCCACTTATACTCCTATTATGCGTTATGCTGAGGTTCTATTAAGCTATCTGGAAGCGGTAAATGAATCGCAGCCGAATGCAGTAGACCAGAATTTATTGGATTTGACTATCAATGATATACGTGATCGTGTGAAATTGGTTGGAATAAAAAAGACAGACGTAGCGACACAGGAACTTGTTCGTGAAGCAGTTCGTAAAGAAAGACGTGTGGAACTGGCATTCGAGGGGCTTCGATATTATGACGTGTTACGTTGGGGCATTGCCGAGAAAGAACTTAATCATACATTTACCGGAGTAAAATTGTCGGATGATCCTCAAGCTCGTAATTATAGAGGGAGTGGGGCTACTGCTTCTCCGGTGGATGAAAATATGTATTATCAATTTGAGAAACGTACATGGGCACCCCATAACCGATATTTTCCTATTCCTCAAAATGATTTGAATGTAAATAAGAATCTGAAACAGAATGAGGGATATAATTAAGCAGGATTAAGTTTAAGATAAGATGAAAGAAAATGGATATGAAATGAAAAGATATGGCTATCCGGTAAAGAGATATTGTCAGACAATGGATTTGAAGGATGATCCGGAGCTGATAGAGAAGTATCGGGAGTGCCACAGTAAGGAGAAGTCGTGGCGGGAGATCAGAGAGGGGATCCGTTCAGTTGGTATTTTAGAAATGGAAATATATATATGCGGTAATCGGTTATTCATGATTGTCGAAACTCCTATTGATTTCGATTGGGAATCTGCTATGGCTAAACTTGCGACTTTACCCCGACAGCAGGAATGGGAAGATTTTGTATCGGTATTCCAACAATGCAGGAAAGGGGAACTTGCTAAAGAAAAATGGAGTATGATGGAACGTATGTTTTATCTATATGAATAATTAAAAAAGAGAGGAAAGAGAGGGTGCTGATAAAGTATTCTCTTTTTCCTTAAAATATAATAGAAGGTACATTGAACAATTTAATGATTATGAAATATTTTACTATCATTGCACTGTTGTGCTTATCCTGCATTTCATGTACGATGCAAAACAATTTATTACAATCTCCTAACGGTAAGATAGCCATTGAATATCATGCTGAAAAAGGTTTTTCTGTTATTTATCATAGTGGGCGGGATAAAGTTAAAATGATGTCATTACCTGAAATAGGTCTAAAAACGTCGGATACGGATGATTGCTTTAAATTGATAAGCTCAACTCCTGTAACTTCTGTAGTTGATGATTATGAAATGCTGACTGGTAAACGCAGGCATTGCCATAATGAGGCTAATGAATGTACTTATCGGTTTGAAAATGTCAAAGGACTTCGGGTAGATCTTATTTTCCGGGTTTATAATGATGGTATAGCTTTCCGTTATCATCTTCCTAAAACCAAAGAAGAGATTGTGGTTCTTGATGAGTACACTGCATTTGCTTTTACTCCAGGTATCAAGCGTTGGACACAAAAATTTACTGTAGGTTATGAGGACTTTTATTGGCCAAATACGGACGGCGTTGCAGATAATGAGGGACGTGAGTGGAGTTTTCCAACATTGTTCCAACCTTCGGACAGCGCTTTTGTACTATTAACCGAAGCCAACATATTACGTGATAACACAGGAGCTTATCTTACTAATGCAGCTGATTCTTCTATCTATAAGATAAAATTATCGGATGAACGGTTGATATGCCCATCCGGCTGGTATTCACCTTGGCGTGTCGCTATCATAGGAACATTAGCTGATATTGTCGAATCGACTTTGGTAACTGATGTGAGTGAACCATGTAAAATCCAAGATACCCAATGGATAAAACCTGGATTGGTCTCTTGGATATATTGGGCATATAATCATGGTTCTAAGGATTATCAAATAGTGAAGAAATATATTGATTTTGCCGCAGACTTTGATTTGCCCTATATGTTGATTGATTGGGAATGGGATGCAATGGGGAATGGAGGAAATCTGAATGATGCAATGAACTATTGTAAAGAGAAAAATGTAACTCCTTTGATATGGTATAATTCTTCTACTGCATGGTGTGATCCTACTCCGTTATATCGGTTGAATACCCCGGAAGTGCGTGACAAAGAATTTGAATGGCTAAAAGAAATAGGTATTCAGGGAGTTAAGATAGACTTTTTTGGTGGAGATTCTATAGGTACGATGAATTATTATATTGATTTGCTGGAGGATGCAGCCAGGCATAAATGTTAGTCAATTTTCATGGGGCAGCTATTCCCAGAGGCTGGCAACGGACATACCCAAACCTGATGAGTGTGGAAGCGGTATATGGGGCCGAATGGTATAATAATAAACCGACATTGACTGATAATGCAGCTTGGCATAATTGTACCTTGCCTTTTACCCGTAATGTGATAGGTCCGATGGACTATACGCCTTGTACATTTACCAATTCACAACATCCACATATCACTACCGATGCGCATGAATTGGCGTTACTTGTTATTTTTGAGTCGGCTCTACAGCATTTGGCAGATCGTCCTGAAGGGTATAGGCAACAACCGGTAGAGGTACAGAACTTTATCAGGTATCTTCCGGTTGCATGGGAGGATACCAGACTGCTGTCCGGTTATCCGGCTGAAAGTGTTGTTATTGCTCGTAAAAGTAAGGATAGTTGGTATATTTCCGGTTTGAATGGTACGGAAAATACAAAATCATTTCGTGTGAATTTGGAGTTTATTAAAGATTCTATTCAGCTTATCCAACTGTTTTCGGATACTACTGATGGGAAACAAATAAAAATTGAAAATTCGGCATTCGATACCAAAGAATTGAATATAGAGTGCCAGCCTCGCGGAGGTTTTGTGGTATGGGTTAAGTTGAGGAAATAGGATAAGGGTAAGTGTTTTTAGCATATAGACAATTGTTTTGATATTGCTATGGAAGTTTTTATTAATGATGATAGATAAGCTTATCCCTTTGAAGAGATAGAATAAAAATAGTTTATGCTGGATTGGTGGAAGGTTAATTAATACTTATTGATAACTAATATAAAGTTAGAGTTTATGAAACGAGAACTTATTTTTACATTCTGTTGTCTGTTGACCACTTTGGTGTGGTCGCAGGAATATCAGCGGACAGAAACAGGCATTAAGGCTTCTATTTTTGGGAAAAAGATAGATGTGGAAGTGCAATGGTTTAATGCTAATAGTCTGCGCGTGTTGAAAATGCCGCATGGGCAATCGGTAGATAAGAAAAGTCTTTCGGTTATTGCAAGACCTGAAAAAACGGTTCTTAAAGTTTCTACGTCGGAAGATGGCAATATTGTAATGAAGAGCCGTTTACTGACGGTGAAACTAGACACAAAAACAGGTGTTCTGATTTATGAAACACGTAATGGGATGCCCCTATTGAAGGAATTGGAGAATGTGAAGGCATTCATACCTGTCAATGACGCAGGGCGGGCTACTTATTCTGTTTACCAAAGTTTTAAAACCGATAAGGATGAAGGGCTTTATGGACTTGGACAACTTCAAAACGGACAGATGATGCAACGTGGAATAGAGAAGTATCTGGTGCAAGGCAATACAGAAGACGTAACTCCTGTTTTTCAGTCGACTAAGGGATATGGTGTATTTTGGGATAATTATGCAGGTACGATGTATGTTGACAATGAAGAGGAAACGTCGTTCCGTTCAGATGTAGGCGATTGTATCGATTATTATTTCATGTATGGTGGTTCGGCTGACGGTGTAATTGCACAGATTCGCTTGCTGACCGGTTCTGTTCCTATGATGCCTTTGTGGAGTTATGGATTTATGCAAAGCAAAGAGCGCTATAAGAGCCAGGATGAAGTGGTAAGTGTTGTGAAGAAATACCGTGAATTGGGCATACCGCTTGACTGTATCATTCAGGATTGGCAATATTGGGGAAGTAACTATTTATGGAATGCAATGGAGTTCCTGAATTACGAGTACCGTGATCCGAAAAGGATGATTGATGAAGTCCACGGCTTGAATGCACACATGATGATTTCCATTTGGTCTTCTTTTGGTCCAAAGACTAAACCTTTCAAGGAACTTGAGAAGGAAGGGTTGCTGATGGATATGGCTACATGGCCCGAATCGGGTGTGGAAGGATGGCCGCCTAACTTTGATTATCCTTCTGGCGTGAAGGTTTATGATCCATATCATCCGAAGGCTCGTGATATTTATTGGAATTACTTGAACAAAGGTATCTTTCAGCTTGGCATGGACGGATGGTGGATGGACTCGACAGAACCTGACCACTTTAACCCCAAAGATTCGGATTTCGACCGACAGACTTATTCCGGTTCCTTCCGTAGCGTACGGAACGCTTTTCCGCTCGTAACAGTAGGCGGAGTGTCTGATCATCAGCGTGCTCTGACTCGCGATAAGCGTGTCATTATCTTGACCCGTTCAGGATTCTTGGGGCAACAACGTTATGGCTCAAATGTATGGACGGGCGATGTAGGATCTTCATGGGATATGTTTCGTAGGCAAATTACTGCCGGGTTGAATTTTTCTCTGACGGGAATGCCGCATTGGAATACTGACCTTGGCGGATTCTTTGCCGGTTCTTATAACAATAGCTTGGGAGGTGGAACGGCTACAAAAAATCCTATGTTCCATGAATTGTATGTGCGTTGGGCGCAATTCGGTGTATTTTGTCCAATGATGCGTAGTCACGGGGCTGATGCACCTCGCGAAATTTTCCTCTATGGTAAAGCTGGTGAGCCGGTGTATGATGCATTGGTTGATGCTATAAAACTCCGTTATTCGTTGATGCCTTATATCTATTCTACATCTTGGGAAGTAAGTCATCGTAATTCCACGTTTATGCGGGCACTATTCATGGATTTTCTCAGTGATCCTAAGACATGGAACATGGGCAGTGAGTATATGTTTGGATCATCCTTTTTAGTGGCACCTGTATTACATGCCCAATACACTCCTGAGCAGGCACAGCAAATCTTGAAAGAGAATGAAGGGTGGGGCTGCAAAGCGCAGGAGTCTGATATCCCTCTATTGTCTGTCGATTTTACTCAATCTAAAGAAATGGAACTATATTTGCCTGCCGGTAGCCAATGGTATGATTTTTGGACGAACGAAGTGGCAGAAGGTGGGCAGAAGCTGAAGGTGACGACTGTGTTCAATCGTATTCCGCTTTATGTACGTGCTGGAAGCATCGTGCCGTTAGGTCCCGATGTGCAATACGTGACCGAGAAGAAATGGGACAATCTCAAGGTTTGTGTTTATCCTGGTGCCGATGGTAATTTTGTGCTTTATGAGGATGAAGGCAATAACTATAATTACGAAAACGGTGCTTATACTGAAATTCCGATGACTTGGAATGATGCCAAGCGGACATTGACTATTGATGCACGCCGTGGCTGCTATGAAGGGATGCTGGATGAGCGGAAGTTTACAGTTCGAATGCCGGATGGAAGTGAAAAGACGGGTCAGCGGATTTTCCTGGTTGGTAATCTTTCTTTTAAGCGTATAGCCTAGCCAGTCTGAACATGAAGAATTTCAGATCAGCCACCCC
>ERZ779812.229-NODE-229-length-16356-cov-2.25379_pt1 | contig 16356 bp, 16 predicted proteins | sample MGYA00511371_ERZ779812 | MGnify/ENA primary metagenome ERZ779812 (study PRJEB29588, sample SAMEA2159429) | human gut metagenome | biome: human gut; feature: human-associated habitat; material: faeces | place: Denmark | collected 2008/2010 ... | reverse complement strand
ATGCCGTAAAAGCCCCATTGCCAGGCGTCATCACTGAGATCAAGGTCGCTGTGGGCGATGAAATCAAGGCAGGCGACACTGTTGTCGTGCTCGAAGCCATGAAGATGGCCAACAACCTTGACGCCGAGAAGGGCGGAAAAGTTAGCGCCATATTGGTGCAGCCCGGCCAAAGCGTCATGGAAGGCGACGTATTGGTTGCCATCGAATAAGTTGACCATCTTACCCAAACGAAAATCCCGATTGTCATGCAATCGGGATTTTCCGTACAGGCCACCGGCAGCTAAAGCCTGTTACCTTCTTTTGGAAACACTATCGTGGGCTTATACGACTTCGCCTCCTCAAAATCCATCAGGGCGTATGATATTATTATGCAAACATCACCAACCTGGACTTTGCGCGCAGCTGCACCGTTGAGGCAAATAGCCCCCGAGCCACGCTCTCCTTTAATAATATATGTCTCAAACCGCTCACCGTTATTGTTATCGACAATCTGGACTTTCTCTCCCGCTATCATGCCGGCAGCATCCATGAGGTCTTCATCAATGGTGATGCTCCCCATATAGTTGAGATTGGCCTCGGTAACTGTAACGCAATGCAACTTGGACTTAAGAACCTCTATCATCATCTCTATTTATATTTTATGTGATCGATAAGCCTTACAGGGCGCTTTCCGCAATAAACGGTAATGCAACCAACAACGTGAGGAGCGTCATCCCACGAACTTACGTCTTGGAGGGTGTCTCCGTTGACAATCGAAAAATACTCGACATCCAACCCGTCGACAGAATTTATGCCATCCACTACATATTTGTGGGTCTCATCCACCGTATGGCCCTTGGAATACTCTATGCTCTGTTTCAATTGCTTAAATATCTCCGGGGCAATCGAACGCTCATCTGCTGAAAGCAACGAATTGCGGCTTGAACGGGCCAAACCGTCGGCGTCACGCACAATCGGACACTCAACAATCGCCACATCCAGGCCGAGGCTTTTCACCATCGCCTTGACAACAGCTATTTGCTGCCAGTCTTTCTCACCGAAATATGCCCTTTGGGGGCGCACGATATAAAACAAACGGCTTACCACCTGGCACACGCCATTGAAGTGACCGGGACGATGGGCACCTTCCATCACCGTCGTTATATGCGGGAATTCAAAATGACGCGTATCGGGCTGGGGATACATCTCTTCAACCGAGGGAGCAAAAACAATATCGGCCCCGCATGACTCCAACAACTTGCAATCCGCATCCAAATCGCGGGGATAGCTCTGCAAATCGTTCTTGTCGTTAAACTGTGTAGGATTAACAAACACAGAGACAACTGTAACGTCATTCTCCGAAACACACCGTCTCACCAGCGAAGCATGACCTTCATGGAGAGCCCCCATTGTTGGAACAAGGCCAACGGTCTTGCCTAGCTTGCGAACTGCGAAGAGTTCGTTTTGCAAATCCACATTCTTATGAAAAATTTTCATTTCTAACAACGTTTTAAACGCTATACTACAAATTCGCTGCAAAATAACAACTTTTTTGGCAAACTAAAAAAGAATACATGGAAAATATAGCCAAGAAAAGCCTTTTTTTCATAAAAGGCATTGCCTAATACTCAAATATCAAATAAATTTTGTATCTTTGCAGTTGATAAACAGATGAACAATGGCAAGAAAAATATTATTCATAAACCAGGAGATATCACCTTACGTACCTGACAGTGAGCTTTCGCTAATGGGAAGAGAGCTGCCACAGGCCATACAAGAGAAAGGCCATGAAATACGGACGTTCATGCCCAAATGGGGAAACATCAATGAGCGCCGGGGGCAGTTGCACGAGGTAATCCGCCTTTCGGGAATGAATCTTATTATCAATGACACAGATCATCCGCTGATAATTAAAGTCGCCTCCATACAATCGTCACGCATACAAGTCTACTTCATAGACAATGACGACTATTTCACAAAGCGTCAAATGGATGTCGATGAAACGGGGGAAGATTATCCTGACAATGGTGAAAGAGCCATATTCTTTGCTCGCGGGGTGCTCGAGACAGTGAAAAAACTGCGCTGGGTGCCAGAAATCATTCATTGCCAAGGATGGATGGGGGCTGTTGTGCCATTCTATGTAAAGACAGCTTACAAAGAAGAGCCGTCTTTTGCTAATGCCAAGATAGTCACTTCTCTCTTTTCGAAGGCACTGAAGAAGGATCTCGGACAGAACTTCAAGAAGTGCCTGGAGTCAGGGATGCCAAAGCCAATTTGCTGGAAAAGTATGATGACAACTTTGGTTTTGAAGAACTGGGCAAGCTTGCCATCGACTATTCGGACGGCATAATACAGGCCAGCGAAACTGTTTATCCGGGTTTGGTCGACTATGCAAAAAGTTGCAATGTGCCCCTTCTTGACTACCCCGGCGAGCAGTTTGCCGACCAATATGAGGCATTCTACGAAAGAATCTGTCAGGATTAACAAGCCAAATACACAAAAACGATACAGCTATTAGGGTTAATATCATCTAGAAAGAAGACCAAGATGAAAGCAAAGTTCCTGTTTGGGATAGCCATGTCAACATTGGCTTTCCTGTCATGTGATGATACAACAGACACATTGGGCAACTCGCTTACAAACGAAGCAGACCACTTTGAAATATTGACAGACACGTTTTTTGTCTCAACACGGTCTATTTTGGCAGACTCTGTGTTATCCAGAAACCAATACAGCTACCTTGGACGCATTAAAGACCCGGAGACTGGGACGTATGTGACAAGCCACTATACCACCCAATTTGCCATTTTGGAGTCATTAGATGGTACCCCTTTCCTTCCGGAGAAAGACAGCATAATGAGCACGGAAGACGGTAATGTGATAGCCGACTCTTGCAGGTTGCAGATTTACTTTTACTCTTCCATCGGCGATTCTCTAAACTCCATGAAGTTGACAGCATTGGAAATGGAAAGGCCCGCAGAAGAGGGAACAATGTATTACTCTAATTTCGATCCAGAGGCAGCAGGCATGCTGAGAACCGACGCGAACGCGATCAGGAAGAACAAGATGTATACGACGCTTGACCTAAACCTCAGCGACAGCTTAAGAAACCTGATTACAGACAAAACGAACATGGAGTCTGTGACCATACCACTTAACGAAACATATCGCGACAAATCGGGTAAAGCATATAAGAATTACGGAACATACATCATGCAGAAGTATTATGAGGATCCTGAAAATTTCAGAAACTCTTATAACTTCATCCACAATGTTTGCCCGGGATTCTACATCAAGACAACCGACGGGCTCGGAGTGATGTCGGAAGTCTACCTCACAGAGCTTGTGTTCCACTACAAATACATGAGTGGCGACTCAATCTATCAAGGCAGCACGCTTCTCTCGGGTACAGAAGAGGTGATGCAAACCACCCACATAGACAATGACCGGCAACGCTTGAGAGAGCTTGCATCAGACAATACATGCACACACATCAAAGCTCCGGCAGGCATTTTCACAGAAGTGACGCTGCCTGTAGATGAGATAAAGTACAATCATGAGAACGACACCATAAGCGGGGCGCGCATAGTATTCAGTTGCATGAACCAGACATCAGACGACGCTTTTGGCGAACCTGAGTATGTACTGATGCTTCCCAAGGACAGTTTGTACAGTTTCTTTGAGAATAAGAACGTTCCGAACAACAGCACTTCGTATATCGGAACATACAACAGCAGCCAGAATACTTATACATTCAACAACATATCAAACCTGATAAGCAGGATGTATCAGGCAAAACAGAACAATGGAACCACTGAAAATTGGAACAAAGTTGTGCTGGTGCCTGTGTCAATAAGCACAACGAGTTCGTCTGGGAGCACCTCAGCCTCTATAACAAACGTGTCAAACGAGATGTCGTTGAAGAGCGCAAAGCTTGTTGGCGGTTCGGCTAATCCACATGACCCGATAACAATCAGCGTGATATACAACAGAACAACGAAATAGAAACATGGCAGACAACTTTCTTGAACGGCACAGAGAAGAGTACGAACTAAAGAAAGCGGCTTATCTCAGGAAAAAGAAGCATTTGCCAAAAATAAAGCATCATCTTCCGGAACGCCCGGAAGATGATGCTTTATGATTATCGATTATTTCACTATCTTATACCTTGCAAATTTTAAAAGCAACTGTTTGGTGCCAGAGTTTGTGAATTGTACGGTTGCCTTAAGATTCTCACCGCGTCCTTCCAACTGTATCACAGTGCCAATGCCAAAGCGTTGGTGCTCGATGACATTGCCAACGCTGATGCCGACATCTTCAGAAACCGTCGGAGCGGTCAGTTCGTCTATCTCTGCCTTTGTAACAGGTTTCAACCTCAACTTAGCCACTTTGAGCCTCTTCTCAAACTCTTCCGAAAATGGCGAAGGTGCATTTTCCTCACGCCGTGGAGGCACAGCACGAGGCTTCGGGTCTGCCTTAAACTGTGAAGCCACCGGGCGTGGATTCTGCATCCATTTCGGTTTAGAGCCATAACCACCATCTGCCTGTCCACCACCCCTGTAATACGCAGGAGAAGCAGGCGTTGAAATCTCATCTTTCTTCAGATATTCAGGGCTTATGTCCTGCAAGAATCGTGATGGAGTGCCATACTCTACCCTGCCATACCTGAACCTGTTCTGTGCACAAGTGAGGAAACAGCGTTTTTCGGCACGTGTCATGGCAACATATAGCAAGCGGCGTTCCTCCTCCAGCTCCCTAAGGCTTGAGCAACTCATTGGCGAAGGGAAGATGTTCTCTTCCAACCCAACAATGAATACATTGGGAAATTCCAATCCCTTGGCACTGTGTATTGTCATAAGCGCAACGCGCTCCTTGTCGTCGCCATCACTGTCGCTGTCCAAATCGGTGAGCAAAGCAACCTCCTGCAAGAAGTCTGAAAGGTAAACATGCTCCCCGTCACCTTCCTCCCTCCTGCTTTCCACAAAGTCTTGCAGGCCGGCAAGAAACTCATACACATTCTCTTGCCGTGCCAGATCTTCGGGTTCACGCTTCTCGTATATCTCCTTGCTGATGCCGCTCCCCTTTATTATATCCTGCCCAAGCTGATAAGCGTCGACCGACTGCATAACAGCCTGCCAAGCGCTTATCATCGAGCAGAAAGCCTCAAGCTTGGCATAGGTGCCTCGATTGGCCTCCAGCCCAAACACAAGCGGTTGCGACGCAACGGTCCACAGGCTCAAAGCATGCTTGTTGGCTGTTGTGGCAATCTTAGACAGAGTAGTGTCGCCAATGCCACGTGAAGGGTAATTAATTATACGCCTGAAAGCCTCTTCGTCGTTCGGGTTGGCCACAAGCCTGAAATATGCAATGATGTCCTTTATCTCCTTGCGCTGATAGAAACTCAAGCCACCGAATACCCTGTAAGGCACATTGCTCTTGCGAAACTCTTCCTCAATGCTTCGGCTTTGCGAATTAGTACGGTACAAAATGGCAAAATCGCCGAATCCACATTTTTCCCTGCTCCTTATCCGCTTGATTTCCTTGCAAACAATGGCCGCCTCCTCACGGTCACTGTAAGCCTGCTTGAACACTACCTTCTCACCTCTCTCGTTGTCACTGAACACATTCTTGGGAATCTGCCTTGCATTGTGCCTGATCAGGCTGTTGGCAGCCTGGACAATCATTTGAGTGGAACGATAGTTCTGCTCAAGCTTGAAAAGCTTGGCGTTATCGTAGGCCTTGGTGAAGTTGAGAATGTTGTCAATGTTGGCCCCCCTGAACCCATAAATGCTCTGCGCATCGTCGCCAACGGCGCATATGCGCTGATGGTCACGCGTGAGTTGCATTACTATGGCTTGCTGTGCATAGTTGGTGTCTTGATACTCATCTACAAGCACATACCTGAAACGATCCACATACTTCTGCCTCACATCCTCATGACGGGCAAACAGCAAATACGTATTAAGCAGCAGGTCGTCAAAATCCATGGCATTGGCTTGGCGGCAACGCTCAGCATAGCGCATGTACACGTCTTTCACGGAAGGCACCTTACGCTCTACATCCTCCCGCACGTGTATGCTGGAAGAGTAATCATGCGCAGTAAGGAGATTGTTTTTGGCCAGGCTTATTCGGTCGGCTACCGAAGAGCTGCTATATTGCTTCTCGTCAAGCCCCATCTCCTTGATTATCGTCTTTATTAACGACCTCGAGTCGCCTTGGTCATAAATCGTGAAATTATGGTCATAACCAATATGCGACACTTCAGTACGCAATATCCTTGAGAATATCGAGTGAAACGTGCCCATGCTGAGCAACCGCGCCTTGTCATGGCCAACAAGATTGCTGATTCGTTCTTTCATCTCTGTTGCAGCCTTGTTTGTAAAAGTCAGAGCCAAAATGTTCCAAGGCCGATATCCTGATTGCAACAGATATGCTATCTTATATGTCAGAACACGAGTCTTGCCCGAACCGGCGCCGGCTATCACAAGCTCGGCACCATCACAATACACGGCAGCTTCGCGCTGGCTGTCATTTAGTTGTCCTAATATATCTTCGTTCATTTGCGCAAAGTTACTCTAATTCGGGCACATTACAAAATTTTATGTTCACTTTAAGCATAAAGAGGCAACCACATAGCCAAACAGTTTGGCAGTGTCGACAAAAATTATGAAAAAAGACCCGACTATTCTGCATAGCAGACAACTGGCCTGCCAAAAGGAAAATGGCATAGCACTTAACAAAAAACGACAATTGAACAACAAAACACATCGGCCGAGATGGTTTTCACAGCAACCCAGGGGCATTTTACAAAACGAGAAGAGGTGTTTCGCATCAGAAACACTACGAGATTGCCATCACAACACTCAGCATAAAAGCCTTAAAAGGTGCCCATATCAATGAATTATCATTAGATATTGTGTTTCATCACAGATGTGCTAAATGGCAATGATCATCAGCTAGCACTAAGAATTTCTCTTGCGGAGAGAAGAGCAATGCAACAAATCTACGCAGAATAAACATGTATGACATTGATGAAACCAAAACATGATAGCCCAATAATTTATACTTAACATATTGTAACTCAGAATCACACACAAGAGATAAAATGATCTCACATTAATGGACAATTAAAGCCTATGCGGCATAATGACCAATATGTGTCACTATATTTTAAATATGATTGCTTTGTTTTTAATGATTGATTTTATCAAAACAATCAACAAATGTTTTGCCATTTATAAAATATTGCCTATCTTTGTAACTGATAATCAGCAAGAAATGTACTCATCAATTTATTCTAAACTGCGAGTGTTGGCATGTATGCTCTTCTCTCCGCAAGAGACAGTAACTTTATCGATTGTCATTGAAAATGACACATGGGTCTTATTGGATGGAAAATGCCAATAAGTTGTCTCACAGCCATGCTGCGCAATCATGCTCACTGCGAACCCACTGAAGATTTGCGATAGGAATGAAGCGCCGACATTAGGCGGATGAATTTATATGAATACCCTTTAAATATATATTTGCATACCTTTTATAATCCAAATTTCTATTATAAACAACAGTGGCGTTCGCAGTGATGCGCGCGCCATTTTGATTATAATCGCAATATCAAAGCATACAGACAATGCAAAGGCAAACATGCCATCCTGCCACGGCAATTAGACAATCAACCAGTCTTTGATAAGTGCTACGATGACGCTACAAAACCAATTACCGACTACCAAATGTCGGTAATATCCATTGGCAATTGAGAAAATTGCCCACAAACTAACAAACGGCATTGAGAAAGGCAGGCTGAACGCAACAAGACGATTCAATGGCAATGCACCATACCCAACATGATAATATCAAAATTTTTCACCATTCGGGTTCGAAGACATAACTATCGGTGTGCCAAATAATTATGGCAGCAGGCCCACTGGGTTTCAAGAACTATCGTTCCGGCCCATCAAACGAGCTGTTTCGTTGGCTCAAAACGCCCAAATCGAAGGCTAAAACAGTCCTGAACCAACCCAACAATAGACATTGTAACATATTCTTACCATACAATTCATGCGCAATAACAACAATGGCACACCCACATTTTACGAAACAGCAGAGCTCAGCCATAGAACAATAAAGTCTTGTCGACGCAAAGACGGACTGTAGGCTTCGCCCACAGCGCATCTGGCAACAAAGAGACTAAATGCAAAGCAAGAAGTCCCGATAAGGCAGTGAGAGATTCATGAGCATAACGCAACTGTCGAAACAAATGCTTTGCAAGATAATGAGCGATTTTGCCCCGATTGTTACCCCTTGCTGATTATATGATAATAAAAATACATAAACATGGAAATAGACTATTCATCCTGCTACGGCAAATCAGCTCATTCTTTCTATTGTCACATGACGAAAACAAAAGGCAGGCCTCAGAAACAATAGCACAGGATTATAGAAAAACAAAAAGGGAATCTCTCTTGAGATTCCCTTTTAATGCTAATTGTTAACCGTTCCTCCGACGATGTCCAGCAATTCGTTTGTAATTGCTTGCTGTCTGCTCTTGTTATATTGCAGATTGAGTTCGCGAAGCAACTCGTCAGCATTGTCTGTAGCCGTCTGCATGGCCACCATTCGTGCTGCATGCTCACTGGCATTGCTGTCTAACAAAGCTGTATAAAGCATCAGATGAGCCAGCTTTGGAATCAATTCTGTCAATATGGTATCCATGTCCGGCTCTACGATGAAGTTATCATTGAGCGGTTTGGCTTGCTCTGAAACAGAACTTCCTGAAGCATTGCCCTTCTTGCGCAAATACTCCTGTGCCTTTTTTGTCACTACATTAGATGACAAATCGCGCTCATGATCACGGTTCAACTCTGTAGACAGGTCTATCGGAAGATATGTCTTGCGGGTAAGTATTTGTGAACCGGCACTCTTGAAATGGTGATAAATCAATTCAACCTTGTCAATATCGCCGTCAACAAACCTCTTTCCGAGTTCTTGTGACAATTTGATGCAGTCTTTCACGTTGGGCTTGTCGGCAAGCAGCGAATAGTCGCCCTCAGTCTTCAGGCCAAGCTTGACACTCTTTTCCGCTACCTTACGCCCTATGGGATAGACCACTATATTGTCCAAACCTAAATGCCTATACTCGTCAACAACCTGCTGCATCAGCTTGATTACATTGGCATTGAAGCCACCACACAGGCTGCTGTTCGACGAGTATACCACAAGAGCCACCCGCTTGACTTTACGCTCCACGGTAAACACACTGTTGGCATCAGCCTCTGAGGCAAGGAATGTCTTGAGTATATGCTCCAACAGAGTCTCGTAGGGTAGCATGTTCTCAATCATCACCTGCGCATGATGCAACTTAGACGAAGCAACCATCTTCATGGCACTTGTTATCTTGCGCGTGCTGTTGACTGAAGCAATCCGGGTCTTAATCTCTTTCAGTGAAGGCATAGGCTACTGATTTTTATACTGTCCTGCAATGTCTGCCATGACAGACTCGATGACTGCGGTCATGCTGTCGTCGATCTTTCCGCTACCCAATGTTTCAATGACCTCGGGGTGGGTTGAGCGCAACTTGTCAAGGAAAGCATCCTGGCACTCACGCACTTTCTCTACCGGAACATCGTGCATCAGTCCGTGTGTACCGCAATACAGTATTGCCACCTGCTCACCTACAGGCATCGGGCTGTACTGGGGCTGAATGAGCAACTGGTTGTTCTTGCGCCCACGGTCAAGGGTCATAGCCGTAACGGCGTCCATGTCGCTTGAGAACTTAGAGAAACTCTCGAGCTCACGGTACTGGGCCTGGTCAATCTTCAACGTACCGGCCACTTTCTTCATACTCTTGATTTGTGCGGAACCACCTACACGAGACACAGATATACCAACGTTGATGGCGGGACGGAAGCCTTGGTTGAACAAGTCGGTCTCAAGGTAAATCTGTCCGTCTGTGATAGATATCACATTCGTCGGGATGTAAGCAGACACGTCACCGGCCTGTGTCTCGATGATTGGAAGGGCAGTAAGCGAACCTCCACCACGCACATGGCCCTTCATGCACTCAGGCAGGTCGTTCATCTGCTCGGCAACTTCTTGCTGGTCGTTGATTCGCGCGGCACGCTCCAGCAGACGGCTGTGCAGATAGAACACGTCGCCGGGATATGCCTCGCGCCCTGACGGACGGCGCAGAATCAATGAAACCTCACGATATGCCACAGCCTGCTTTGACAGGTCGTCGTATACTACCAATGCCGAATAGCCTCTGTCGCGGAAATATTCACCGATGGCAGCACCTGCAAAAGGTGCGTAATACTGCATGGCAGCCGGGTCGGCAGCCGTGGCAGAAACCACTATGGTGTATGGAAGAGCACCATGCTCCTTAAGATTCTGTACGAGAGCGGCAACAGTCGATGCCTTCTGGCCTATGGCCACATAAATGCAATAAACTGGTTTTCCTGCCTCGTAAAAGCTCTTCTGGTTGATGATTGTATCAACAGCGATGGCTGTCTTGCCGGTCTGGCGGTCGCCAATGATAAGCTCGCGCTGCCCACGGCCGATAGGAATCATCGAGTCGACAGCCTTCAAACCTGTCTGAAGCGGCTCTTTCACCGGCTGACGGTATATCACTCCTGGGGCTTTTCTGTCCAATGGCATCTCAAAAGCACCGGTAAGGTCGATGCTGCCCTTGCCGTCTATGGCCTCACCCAGCGGGTTGATGACACGGCCGAGCATATTGTCGTTAACGCGTATCGACGCTATTCGCTTTGTACGCTTAACAATCATGCCTTCCTTAATCCCCGAAGTGGTACCCAAAAGCACACAACCAACGTTGTCTTCCTCCAGGTTCATCACAATGCCCATGGTGCCATTCTCGAATTCCAGCAGCTCACTGGCTTCAGCATTACGGAGACCGTAGATTCTGGCTACGCCATCGCTGACCTGAAGCACAGAACCGACCTCATCAAACTGCTCGCCGCCACTGATGCCCTCCAGCTGTTCGAGGAGCACTTGGGACACTTCACTTGGTTTTATTTTATCTGACATAATCATTTACACTTAACGCATTGCAAGGAACAAGCCAACCCTTATCACGCAGTAGTGAAGACATGACACGGCAGACATTTGCCCCCGCCTTGCAAAATAATTACATTTTAAGCTGTGACAGTATAGACTTCAGCTTCGTCTTAACGCTTGCATCCATACGGAAGGTATCGTACTCAAGCACAAAGCCCCCGATGATATCTGGATTCACCTCTGTCTCAAACTCCACAGTTCCATTAGTCTTATCCTCCACCATCTGCTGCAGGCGACGCTCCGTAACGGGCGACACCGCAGCCGCAGTGGTAAGCTTACCACGGATGATGTTCTTCTGTTTCCTATATAGAGTGATATACGAATTAGCCATGAATTGAATGACGCTCTCGCGGTCCTCCTTCAAGACAAGGCGGAAAAATGCCTTTGTCAGCTCACATGGGGCACCGCCGACAGCTGCAACAAGAAGCGACTCCTTATTGGCTTTAGAGATCATCGGATTGTCTATAGTAAACCTCAACCGTGGCACCTCAATGTAACTCTTTGCCAAGAGCTGCATCTCAAGGTATACCTTGTCTTCGATTTTTGCGTCGCAGCTCCCTTTAAGCAGGGCACGCGCATACCTTACCGATATTACTCCTATATCCATAACTTATTGTTTTTTATCAGAAGAAGAAACTTCATCCAGCAATCTGTCAATCAAATCCATTTGCTTGCCGCTGTCGCCGAGCTCCTTGCGGAGTATTTTCTCGGCCACTTTGACAGACAGCTCGGCCACCTGGGCACGTATGTCGCTTATTGCAGCCTGCTTCTGAGCCTCGATTTCTGCCTTGGCTTCAGCTATAAGCCGGTTGCTTTCTTCGCGAGCTTTGTCTTGTGCCTTTTCCACAATGGCATCGCGGGTGGTAGCAGCCTCCTTCAATATCTGGGCCTGCTTCTCCCTTGCTTCCTGCAGAATGGATTCACTTTCGATTTTGATATTGGCCAGCCGCTCGTTGGCTTCGTGAGCTTTCCGCAGGCTATCGTCGATATAGTCCTTACGGTCGTTCACCATCTTCACTATGACCGGGAACCCGAATCTCCACAGGATGCCCAGCACAATCAGGAAGACAACAGCCATCCAGAACAACAAACCAAAATCAGGTGTTATCAATGACATAAGCTGTTCTGATTTCTATTGCTTAAAAACAATCTCAGTATTGGCTATACAAACAGAGCAAGCAGAGCTATGATGACAGCAAAGAAAGCCACACCCTCGACAAGGGCAGCAGCGATAATCATTGACGAACGCAGATCGCCCATCTTCTCCGGCTGGCGCGCCATGGCATCCATGGCCTGTCCGCCAATCTTACCAATACCAATGCCTGCACCGATTGCAGCCAAACCTCCGCCAACGGCGGCACCTAATTTTGCTACAGCATCTGCTGCCAATAATAATGAAATCATAATCTTAAATTTTAATGTTGTTTTATTATTCTGTTTAAATTACTATCTTATTCCTTAACGGCATGGCCGTGGACGTGGGCCAATGAGATGAACACGGCACTGAGCATGGTGAACACCAAGGCCTGAATGAAGCACACCAACACCTCCAGCAACATCATGAACACGCTCATGAGCACACTCACAACTGTCATTGAAGCTCCTGCCACAGCATTGATGCCAAACATGATGAAGATGATGCATGACAACGACAATGCTATTGCGTGACCCGCCATCATGTTTGCAAAGAGTCGAATCATCAGCGCCAACGGCTTTGTGAAGATGCTGAAAAACTCAATGAAAGGCATGAGCGGCACAGGAACCTTTAGCCACGTGGGCACTTCCGGCCAGAAGATGTCTTTCCAATAAGCCTTTGTACCGGTAACATTTGTAATGATGAACGTACACAAAGCCAAAAAGAAGGTACACGTAATGTTACCCGTCAGGTTGCCACCACCCGGTGGGAACGGAACGACTCCCATAATATTGGCTATGAATATGAAGAAGAAGCAAGTCAGCAGATACGGCGCGTACTTGTCGGCCTCCTTGCCCAAGGACGCCTTGATTACTTCGTCATATATATACATTATAAACATTGTCATCAGACCGGTAAAACCTTTGGGCGCGGGATCCTCCGGACGATGCCTCTTGCACCACCTGGCCGGGATGAGCACGCACAGCAGGAGCAAAATGGCATCGATGAACAACACCGCCACAGTCTTTGTGATTGAGATGTCGAAAGGCCTGACTTCAGCTCCGTCAACCTTCTCACAAATCTTGTTTGCATTGGCTTCGCTCCCCGAAATGTATAGCCCATAGGGGCCCGGACGGTTGCCAGCGGCATCGGCCTCCTCGGAAAACTCACCACTGGAAAACACATGCCACCCGGTGGAACTCTTCACTATGACAGGCAGATGCAAAACAACCGGATGCCCATTTACCGTGGTTATGTGCCATTCATACGAATCCTGGATATGCCCGAACAGAATGCCTTGCAAATCAATGCTTCCGTTTTCGTCTGTGCCATGCCCTACCGCATTTGCCGATATGCAGGCAAACATGAAAGCAACGACGCAAAGCAAATGTCTGAAATACCTCATAAACTCAAATCTTTTGATTTAATTTTTTTTCCAGACGGGCGAAAAACACCCCGTCAAAAATCAACATCACTACGTAGAATGCAGCGAAAACTATGATGAAGTTGATAATGGACTCCCTGTCACGGCTTACGACACAGAACACCACGGCGACCATCAACGCCAGCAACATGCGTAAGGCAGATGCCACCAAGTAGAACTTGCTAAGCGTAGCCGGAGACGTTCCAGCCACCGACCTCCAGCCAAACCCATAGGCAACGCTTGAGGCCAAGGCATAGAGAACGCTGATAGCCAACGGGTTGACAAACTGGTTAGCATTGCAGATGTTGATTGCCAACAAAGCTATCAATGTCGCCCCAGCTATTACCCACAAACAGAACTTGTTGTATTTACGGCCTATTTGTTCTATCAACTTCCTGTCCATATAATCTGTGTCAATTGATTTCCACACAAAGACTCACCTCGTTTTTCTGCACCTCAACGAAACCTCCCTTAATGGTAAGCTGCACTTTGCCGTCGGCAGTGGCATATTCCACAACCCCGGGCTGCAGTGATGAAATTATAGGTGCATGGTCATTGAGTATCTCGAAGCTACCCATTGTTCCCGGGACAAGCACGCTTGTAACCTCGCCACTATATTCAATCCGCTCGGGAGAAACAATCTTAAGTTTCAAACTCATGTCACCTCCACTACGTTAATTTCCTTTTGCAGCTTCCATGAGCCGCTTTCCTTTGGCTATGGCATCATCTATTGTGCCGACATTGAGGAAAGCCTGCTCCGGCAGGTCGTCGACCTCGCCATCGAGTATGGCATTAAAGCCCTTTATGGTATCTTCGATCGAAACCATGACACCGGGAAGGCCAGTGAACTGTTCGGCAACGGCAAACGGTTGCGACAGGAATCGCTGAACCCTACGCGCACGGTTAACGGTCTGCTTGTCTTCGTCGGAGAGCTCGTCCATGCCAAGGATTGCAATGATATCCTGCAACTCCTTATACCTCTGGAGAATCTCCTTCACGCGCTGGGCGCATTCATAATGCTCCTTGCCGACAATGAGCGGGTCGAGTATTCGCGATGTACTTCCCAGCGGGTCGACGGCCGGATAAATGCCAAGCTCGGCAATCTTGCGGCTCAACTCCGTTGTTGCGTCAAGGTGAGTGAACGTTGTTGCCGGAGCCGGGTCGTTAAGGTCGTCGGCCGGGACGTATACAGCCTGCACCGAAGTGATAGACCCCTTCTTTGTCGACGTGATTCGTTCCTGCATGGCACCCATCTCACTTGCAAGCGTAGGCTGGTATCCCACGGCCGAAGGCATACGGCCCAGCAATGCAGAAACCTCAGATCCTGCCTGTGTGAAACGGAAGATATTGTCGATGAAGAACATTATGTCTGCAGCCTCGCCGTCCTTGCCTCCGTGGTCACGGAACTCCTCGGCAACGGTCAATCCCGACAGCGCAACCGACGAACGTGCTCCGGGCGGCTCATTCATCTGCCCGTAAACAAGGGTAGCCTGCGACTTCTTCAGTTCTTCAGGGTCGACAAGTGACAAATCCCACTTGCCCTCCTCCATGGCTTTCCTGAACTTGTCGCCATAGCGGATAACACCCGACTCAATCATATCGCGGATAAGGTCATTGCCCTCACGCGTACGCTCGCCCACACCGGCAAACACAGAATAGCCGCTATGGCCCTTGGCAATGTTGTTGATAAGCTCCATGATGAGCACCGTCTTGCCCACGCCGGCACCTCCGAACAAGCCAATCTTGCCACCCTTCATGTAGGGTTCGAGCAGGTCGATCACCTTTATGCCCGTGGCAAGCATCTCCTTGTGCGTCGACAAATCCTCGAACTTAGGCGGCTCACGGTGGATGGGATAAGACCCTTCCATGCTCAACGGAGCCATGCCGTCGATGGGCTGGCCGATTACGTTCATCATACGCCCCTTGATCTGTTCGCCGGCCGGCATCCTGATAGGCGCCCCTGTGGGAACGGCTTCAAGCCCTCTCTGCAAGCCATCAGTGTTGTCCATAGCCACACATCTAACGGTGTCCTCACCGATATGCTGCTGAACCTCAACGACCAGAGTGCGTTTGTCTGGCCTGGTGATGGTCAATGCCTCATGAATCTTCGGCAACACCTTTTCAGCATCCTGGCCGTTGGTATCGAAATAGACATCGATAACCGGCCCGATTACCTGCGAGATGCGCCCTATAATTTGTGCCATAATCGTTTATTATTTTAAGTTTCTCCGTTTAATTATATACTGCAAAGGTAACAAATTTGTCAGAAACCGAATCCTGTTTTGGCGTTTTCTTCCTTAATATATCTAAAATACAGAAATATATAACATTTCTTAGGCTCTTTAGATACTAAGTTCGTCAAGCACTTTTATCAGTTTCATGTCGAGCGGTTTGTCGGTTCTGATGGCGTCGCTGAACGGTACGTAAACCACTTCGTTGTTGCGCACACCAATCATCACGTTCCGCTGCCCCTGCATTATGGCCTCGATGGCTCCCACACCCGTACGGCTTGCCAATATCCTGTCGTGCGCCGAAGGTCTTCCTCCGCGCTGTAAGTGCCCGAGGATTGACACACGCACATCGTAGTTGGGGAACTCGTTGCGCACACGCTCGGCGTAATACAAGGCTCCACACTTCGGGCTTTCCGACACAATCACAATGCAGCTCTTCTTTGATTTCCTTATGCCACGCTCCATGAAACGCGCCAACTGGTCGACGTCTGTTGAGTCTTCTGGTATTATGGCTG
>ERZ779812.203-NODE-203-length-18078-cov-2.66282_pt1 | contig 18078 bp, 18 predicted proteins | sample MGYA00511371_ERZ779812 | MGnify/ENA primary metagenome ERZ779812 (study PRJEB29588, sample SAMEA2159429) | human gut metagenome | biome: human gut; feature: human-associated habitat; material: faeces | place: Denmark | collected 2008/2010 ... | reverse complement strand
TCGTTGTTGATAGTGTTTCAATTATAGTGGCTATCCACCGAAGTTGTCGTAAAGGATGCTTTCCGGATCGACACCGAGACTGTCGAGCATTTTTACGACAGCCGCACTCATCGGACCAGGACCACACATGTAGTATTCTATGTCTTCTGGAGCATCGTGGTTTTTCAAGTATGTCTCATACATCACTTGGTGTACAAATCCCGCAGTGTATTTAACTCCGGCAGCATCAGCCGCAGGGTCCGGACGGTCAAGAGCCAAATGGAAACTGAAATTCGGGAATTCCTTCACAAGCTCAAGAAAATCATGCAGGTAGAACACTTCGTTAAGCGCACGTGCGCCATAGAAGAATGACATCTTTCGGTCGCGGGTGTTGAGAGTGCGTGTCATGTGCATTATTTGGGCGCGGAGAGGAGCCATGCCGGCTCCACCACCAACCCAAATCATTTCCTTCGTCGAGTTGAAATGAGGATGGAAATCGCCATAAGGACCGCTCATAAGCACTTTGTCGCCAGGTTTAAGCGTGAAAATGTAGGATGATGCAATGCCAGGCATAACGTCTTGGAAACCCACTTGTGGCTTCGGTTTAAACGGAGGAGTGGCAATGCGGACGGTGAGCATGATGCGGTCGCCTTCAGCAGGATAGTTGGCCATGGAATAAGCTCTGACTGTTTCTTCATCATTCCTGCACTTAAGTCCAAATAATCCGAACTTTTGCCATGCCGGCAGATATTCATCACCGATGAGGCTCTTGTCGATGTCTTTGTCGTAGTCCATCGAATACTTAGGAATCTTGATTTGTGCGTAAGAGCCGGGCAAGAAATCCATATGCTCGCCTTTTGGCAAGGCGACGATGAATTCTTTGATAAATGTGGCGACATTCTTGTTGGATATTACCTCACATTCCCATTCCTTGACACCGAGTACAGATTCGGGGACAATGAGTTTCATATCGTTTTTAACCTTCACTTGACAGCCGAGGTGCCAATTGTCCATCAATTCCTTGCGGGAAAAATGCACTTTCTCAGTAGGCAGAGCTTCGCCTCCTCCTTCGGGAATGCGTACACGGCATTGTCCGCAGCTGCCACCTCCGCCACATGCTGAAGGGAGGTAGATTTTCTGATTTGCCAGAGTTGACAACAAAGAATCGCCCGTTGGCACTTCAACATCCGTTTTGTCGTTTATCGTGATTTTCACATTGCCGGATGGGACAAGATATTTTTTTGCAATAAGCAGCACAACCACAAGTATGATTGTCACCGCAAAAAACAGGATGGTGCTTGCAAGTATTGTTATGTCTGAAAGTATCATTGTATTTAAAGTTTAATTCCGAGAAAACTCATAAACGCTATGCCCATAAGCCCAGTAATTATAAATGTGATGCCTATGCCTTTTAGAGGAGCGGGGACGTTGGAGTATGACAGACGCTCGCGTATGGCGGCGAGGCAAACGTTTCCCAACAGCCATCCGATGCCCGATCCTAAGCCGTAGATTGTGGCAGTGCCGACAGATCCGAAGTCTTTTTGTTGCATAAACAACGAACAACCCAAGATTGCGCAGTTTACGGCAATCAGAGGAAGAAAGATTCCCAGAGATGCATATAGCGATGGGGAGAATTTTTCTACAGCCATTTCTACCACTTGTGTCATGGAGGCTATAACGGCGATGAACAGAATCAAGCTTAAGAAGCTAAGGTCGACTGTCGCAAATTCTGGGCTTAGCCAAGTAAGCGCGCCTGGACGCAGAAAGTGCATCTCAAGCATATAGTCGATAGGGAGAGTTATTACAAGCATGAATGTCACAGCTATGCCGAGACCAAAAGCCGTTTTTACGTTTTTGGAAACAGCAAGATATGAGCACATTCCAAGAAAGTATGCGAAAATCATATTGTCGATAAACACCGACCGTATAAACAAATTTAAATTTTCCATAGTGGTTTTTATCAGAGATGATTAATTCTTTTCTTGCAGGTCTTTGTTCTTGGAACGATGAACCCAGATGATGCAGGCAACAGTTATAAGAGCCATCGGTGGCAGAATCATAAGTCCGTTGTTTTGATATCCGGCATCGTAAAGAGCCTGTGGGATAATTTGGCAACCGAGCAACGTTCCCGACCCGAGCAATTCGCGAACAGCCGCAACGATTATCAGAATGATGGCATAGCCAATGCCATTGCCGACACCATCGAGAAAGGCCGGCCACGGCTTGTTGCTGAGAGCGAATGCCTCAAGACGCCCCATCAGGATGCAGTTCGTGATTATAAGACCAATGAATACCGATAATTGCTTGCTTACTTCGTAGTTGTATGCTTTTAGGAATTGGTCGACTATGATGACCAAAGCCGCAACGACCACCAGCTGGACGATAATTCGGATGCTGTTTGGAATAGTGTTGCGGATAAGTGATATTATCACATTTGAAAATGCAGTTACTGCTGTCACGGAAATTCCCATGACGATTGCCGGCTCGAGTTTTGCAGTGACAGCCAAGCAAGAGCATATGCCCAGGACTTGTACGATTACGGGATTGTCTTTTGACAGAGGATTGAACAATGCCGCTTTATTTTTTTTATTCAAAATAGCCATTTTGATTATTTGTTGTTTTGTTGAATTCCGTTGAAAAATGCTTGATAGCAAGACAGACAAGATTTCAGCATAGACTGAACGCCTTTGCTGGTAATTGTGCCTCCGGAAATGCCGTCGACATAGTCGCTTCCATCAGTTGGCGCATTCCCGTTTTTAATCACAGAGATAGACTTGAACTCCCCGCCTTTATACAGATGTTTGCCATTGAATTGGTCGGCAAATGCCGGTTTGGCAATTTCTGCGCCCAAGCCAGGGGTCTCTCCCTGATGAGAGAAATAAGCGCCATAGATTGTGCTGCCGTCAGACTCGACTGCGATATATCCCCATATCGGACCCCATAAACCAGCACCATATACAGGAATGATATATTTGATCGAATTGTCGATGTTGCAGACAAACACAGGCAATTGCCGCTCGTTTTCAGCTTTTTTTATCTCGCTTGCCACAGAAATGTCGAAAGCCTCGCCGCTCAGTTTCTCACCATTGTCGTTTACGATATATGAATCAACGACATACTTGTTGTATAAGTCGATGGCGTTATCTGTTGTGGATGTTATGCGGATTGAGCTGAGCATCTGCTGCATCTTGTCGATTCTGATGTTGTCGCTTTGCTTTGGTTTCAACGCAAGGGCTACCCATGCCAGCACTGCGCCCACAATGCAGACGAGTGCGGAGATGTAGATGATGGTGTATGTGTTACTTTGCTTGTTCATAATTATTTGATTGTTTGGCACGGCGCAGTCTGCGACGTATGTTGGATTCAACAACACAATAGTCAATTAATGGTGCGAAAGCGTTCATCAAAAGTACTGCAAGCATCGCACCTTCTGGATATCCGGAATTGTATACACGGATAAGGATTGCCATCACACCAACCAGGAAGCCGTAGATATACTTTCCGGTGTTGGTGTGTGCCGCTGTTACAGGGTCGGTCGCCATAAACACGGCAGCAAAGGCAAATCCGCCCAAACATATTTGTTCAACAGGATTAAGCATTGAGCCAGGGTAGGTCTCAGAAGGGAAGGAGTGTGCGATGAATCCCATTACCAGTCCGCCGGCAAAAACTGACAGCATTATGCGCCAGCTTGCCACTCCCGATATGAGCAGAACAATTCCGCCAAGAATAATGAACAATGTGGATGTTTCACCCACAGAGCCTGGAATCAGGCCAAGGAACATATCCCAAAGAGAAATGTCGCCGCCAGTAATTCCTGTCAGATGTAAAGAGTTGCCTGCGTTGATGGCAATTTGTCCCAATGGCGTCGCTCCGGAGAAAGAACTGACGACAGTCCCGTTGCCCAATCCGCATATGGAGTGATTCGCAACGAAAACGTCGTCGCCCGACATCTTTGAAGGGTAGGCGAAAAATAGAAACGCGCGTGTCATCAATGCAACATTGAAGATGTTCATGCCAGTGCCTCCAAACACTTCTTTGACAAAAATCACGGAGAATGCCGTTGCAACAGCAATCATCCAAATTGGAGTCTCAATGGGGCAAATCATTGGAATCAGAATGCCTGAAACCAAGAACCCTTCTTGGATTTCATGTTTGCGGATTTGAGCGGATGCAAATTCTATACCCAATCCTACGGCATACGATGTTATAATTTTGGGAAGCAACGCAAGAAATCCATATAGAAAGGCGGTTAAGAACACGGGTGGTTGCCCGATTGATAGATAACGCTGGTAGCCAACGTTGTACATCCCGAACAGAAGTGCCGGCATCAACGCAAGCACAACAATTATCATTGTGCGTTTTGAATCATTGCTGTCATGTATGTGGACTCCGGATTGTGATGTGGTGTTCGGTGTAAACAGAAATGAGTCGAAGCCATCGTATACAGAGCGGAATTTTTCTAATTTTCCGCCCGGCATAAATTGTGGCTTTATGCGGTCAAAATATTTTTTTAATGCTCTTTTCACGATTATAAATCTTTAGTTCATTTCTTTTTTTAGATAGTCAAGACCCTCGCGTACTATTTTTTGTAGTTCGAGTTTGGATGTGTCGATGAATTCGCAAAGAGCGAAATCCTCAGGGACTACTTCGTAGATTCCCAACTGCTCCATTTTGTCGATGTCGCGGGCTATGATGGCCTTAATGAGAAACTCTGCATATATGTCCATCGGAAATACCTTGTCATATTCTCCAGCCATGATTATGGCACGTTCTCCACCGTTGATTTTTGCATCAAAGTGGTATTTTCGAGTCTTCGGGGCCAGCCACGAGAAGAATGTGCGGCTTGCACTGTATTTCTTCGGACTCAACGAAGCCCATCCAAGCATTTCGCAGTCATTTATGATTTCGGGAATTACGGTAACCTGTCGGAACGGGAATCTTAGATACCCGCTAGGCCCTACGTTCGTTCCTGTAAGGACGTTGCCGGAGATGATTCTTGGCGATTTGTCGACGTTCACATTGTCTTTGAGCAGGGCGGAAATGCAAATTCCCTCGGTTGCTTGCACGATTGCCGGCTTTTTTACAGCCTCGCCGGTGATGGCTACGACACACGACCAATCAACATATCCATCGGTGAAGAGTTTTCCGATTTTCACCACGGTTTCAGGCTCGATTGTCCATACGACATCGCCTTTGTTTACAGGGCGAATGCTCGCTATTTGTGTCCCGGCGTTGCCGGCAGGATGCGGTCCGCTGACGATAAACGATTCTGAAAAGTCGGTCTCGATTAAATTCTCTTTGCGGCATCCGATATACACGGTTCCGGCGGTGAGCTTGGACAGAACTTCCACACCCTTTTTAAAACACTCCTCGTTGTTGCCTATTAATAAGGTGTGCGAAGGAGCAAGAGGTGAAGAGTCGAAAGTTGATATGAAAATGTCGCGCGGAGTAGCTTCTGGCGACGGGACAATTCCGTATGGGCGCTGTCTGAAGAAAGCCCATAAGCCAGATTCCAACAGAGAGGCTTTAATGTCGGCAAGCTTCTCGGCATCAAATTTGACGTGGTCTTGTTGGCTGTCGGCTTCGATTTTCAGTGCTTCGATTTTGCGCCTTGCACCTCTGACGATGCTTGAGACTATGCCGCTGACTGGCGAGACGACAAGAATTTCAGGATTGTTTTTGTCGTGGAAAACTGCCTCTCCGGCCGTGACATGGTCACCTTCTTTTTTTAAGAGTTTCGGGGAGAGACCGCAGAAGTCGTCAGGTATGATGGCGAAATCTCTCGATGGAATTGACGGTATGGGATCTTGCCCAGTAGCTTCGCCAATCATTCTAAGGTTAAGACCTTTTTTTATCTTAATTAGTTTTGGCATTGCGTTGGTTGTTTTTAGACCCCAAAATTACTAAAAAAAAGCGTATGGCGAACTTTTTGTGGCGATGAAAATGCGAAATGGGTTAAATAATCGTTTAGATTATAAAAAAGATGCTTTCAACACTAAAAATATACCTACTGCTTTGGTGAAATGAAAATATTGTGGTATTTTTGCCAATAAAATAGGGGTGATATGAAAGGAAAAAAATAATCATTACCTAAATATTATTAACTAATTAATCAAAAAACAACAAAATTTAATTATGGAAGCTCAAAAGCCTAACACTCCACAAAAACCTGTGGCAGCTAAGAGTGCAAAAACTCAAGGTGAACACAAAGTACGTGGTATTAAAAATGCGTTCTTGGTCATTGTCTGCTGTGCAGTAGTGGCTGTTTGCTTGTTCTTGTTCTTGTTTGGTAACCCGTCACACTTCGACACTACATTGACAGGTCCATCAGTTGCTTTCCTTGACAACCCAGAAGGTCACTGGAAGCCGACAGACCTTATCGGTACAGTGTTCATGGGTGGTGTTATCGTGCCTGTTCTTCAGACATTGTTCTTGACAGTAATCGTTCTCTCAGTAGAGCGCGCTATCGCTTTGAGCAGCGCGAAAGGTACTGGCAGCATCTCTAAGTTTGTGGAGAATGTGAAGGCAAGCCTTCAGAAGGGCGACATCAAGAAAGCTCAGGAGCTCTGCAGAAAGCAAAAAGGTAGCGTTGCTGCCGTTGTTGCTGCAGCGTTGACAAAATATGACGAGATGGACAAAAACGAAACTCTTACAAAAGAGCAGAAGTTGACTTCATTGCAGCAGGCAGTTGAAGAGGCTACAGCATTGGAGATGCCTTCATTGCAGCAGAACCTTCCTATCGTTGCGACAATGACTACTCTTGGTACACTTGTCGGACTTCTCGGAACCGTGCTCGGTATGATCAAGTCATTCCAGGCTCTTGGTGCCGGTGGTGGTAGCGTTGACTCAATGGAGTTGTCTATCGGTATTTCTGAGGCACTTGTCAACACTGCATTCGGTATCGCAACTGGTGCATGCGCTGTAATTTCTTACAACTTCTTCACAAACAAAATCGACAACCTTACGTACGCAATCGACGAGATCGGTTTCTCTATTGTACAAACGTTTGCTGCTACTCACTAATCTGTAAATAAGGTAAAATAAGTAAATATGGGAAGAGTAAAAAACAAAAGCAAGAGCACGCTCATCGACATGACGGCGATGAGTGACGTGACCGTACTTTTGCTTACATTCTTCATGTTGACATCGACCTTTTTGCAGAAAGAACCAGTGGTTGTAAAAACGCCGTCCTCAATCTCTGAGCAGGCTGTACCGGCCAACAACTTGGTAACGGTGCTGGTTGACCAGAAAGAGAATGTGTTTATCTCAATCACGGGATCAAAGAGTATGTCGAGCGACACAGTACGAATGAAAGTATTGAACCGTGCGGTGTCCAAATACAACAAATTGCACCCGAATGAGCCAATTAATTTGACTTCGGAGCAGGTTGCTTCATTTGGCAAACTCAATATGTTTGGCTGTCCGTTCAAAAAACTGCCACAATTGTTGAGCATGCCTTCAGCAGATCAGGATCTTGCAATGAATCCAGACAAGCCAGAATTTATCGGATCTATTCAAATCGACGGTCGTCACACATTTGAAAACAATCCTAATGAATTCCAGATTTGGATGCTTGCATATCGCGATGTTGCTGCAGAACTTCCAGCAGAAGTTGAGAAACCAGACGGAACGGTAGACAAAGAAGGAACAGTCTATGACTTGGTAAAACAAGGAAAGGTTATTTCTGTCAAGGCTGACGAGGCCACACCGTTCTCTGTAGTGCACGTTGTAATGGATAACTTGCAGACTTTGAGTATGAATAAGTTCTCATTGATGACCTCATTAAAACAAAAGGAGAATTAAGCATATGGCACAGATTGAACAAAGTAGTGGCGGAAAGCAGAAAAAGGGCGCCCAGAAAAAGATGCAAATTCACGTTGACTTCACACCGATGGTCGACATGAACATGCTCTTGATCACGTTCTTTATGCTTTGTACTACGATGCTCAAGTCTCAGACTTTGAACATCATGCTTCCTTCAAATGAGAAGGTCACCAATAAAGATCAGATGACTCAGGCTAAAGCCGACAATGCCTTCACAATCATTGTCGACAGCAAGCGTGAGAAAGCGGAAACCCTCCCTAACGGAGAGGTTCAACCGGGTAAGATTGTTGCCAACTACGTTTATTACTATAAAGGTAAAGGCGTTGATGAAAGCGGAGCAATTCTTACTCCTCTTGAAGAGCCGGCTAAGTATAGGTCGACAAATGTCAACGCTGGTGTTGTAGACAATATCCGTGGCATCCTTGAGAAAATCAACAAAGATGTTTTGAAGGATATTAAGGAGTTGGAAACTCAATACAAAGGTGGAAAAGGCAATATGTCAGAGCAGCAATACAAAGAAAAGCAGAAAGAGATTATCAACCGCAAGCGTGACAACAAGCCTGTTGTTGTAATCAAAGCTACTGACAATGCTTCTTTTGTCAACTTGGTAAGCGCTCTTGACGAGATGCAGATCAATGGTTTCAACACCTTCCAAATCAATAAGCTGAATAAGAACGACTCTATCTTGTTGAATGATTTCTATGCAAAGCATCCAGATCATTTGACAAAAAAATGATGAATAGGTCAGAATTAATTGTTGAATCTTAAAATACAAAGAAATATGGCAAAAGATGTAGATCTTTCATCAAAAGAATGGCGCGATCTTATTTTTGAGGGTAAAAACAAGGATTTCGGTGCGTATAAACTGCGCCAAGGTTCAGAAAGCCGTCATAATAAAGCGTTCTTCTACGTTCTTATTGGTCTCGTAGCTGTTTGCTTGCTTATTTTCGGATATATGAAGTATGAGGCTTACAAGACTCAGAAAGCTGAAGAAGAGGCAAAGGCAAAACTTGAGCAACAACAAAAACTTGCTCAAATGGAGGCTGAAAAAGAAGAAGAGAAGGAAGAGGAAGTTGAACAAATTGAGATTGAAGAGGTTAAGCCAGAAGCTCCTCAATTGGCAACTCAGCTGATGACCGAACTTCTCCTTACGGATACGCCAAAGGAAGACAATGAGATTAAAGCGAACGCGGATATCCAGAAAGACAACTCAGTGATGTCTACGTTCACTCAGGCTGGTTCCGATGACATTAACCTGATTAAGGAGCACAAGGAAGAGGTCGTTCAAGAGAAACCAAGAGAAGAGAAGAAAAAGGAAGAGGTGTTCACTCACGTAGAACAGATGCCTAAATTCCCTGGTGGCGACGCTGAACTTTATAAGTTTATCAGCAACAACCTCAATTATCCGGCAATGGCAATTGAGAACAACGTACAAGGTAGAGTTGTTGTTCAATTCGTCGTTACAAAGGATGGTTCAATCGGTAATGTAAAGGTTGTACGTAGTGTGGACCGTGACCTCGACAACGAGGCAATCCGTGTCTGCAAGAAGCTCCCGAAATTTATTCCGGGTAAGCAGAACGGTCAACCTGTGAATGTGTGGTATACATTGCCAGTTACATTCAAACTCCAGAACTAATATTTAGAAAGTTCGATATTTAGGCGGACGGGCATTTGCCCGCCCGCCTTTTGTTTGTAATCGCGGATTTATGTAATTTTGTACAAAATAGCAGATATGATAGAACAAGGAATATTTAAGCGGACTGAATTGCTTGTTGGCAAAACCGTGATGGATGCAATAGAGAATGCAAGTGTTATAGTTTTTGGTGTCGGGGGCGTTGGCAGCTGGTGTGTGGAAAGCCTTGTGCGGTCGGGATTTCGCAAAATAACTATTGTCGACTCAGATGCTGTATGCATAACCAACATCAACCGTCAATTGATGGCAACGACAAAAACCGTAGGCAAGCCAAAGGTGGATGTGCTGAAGCAACGATTGCTGGAGATAAATCCATTGGCCGACATTGACGCACGATGTGAAGTCTATTCAGAGCTGACGGCAGAGTCGTTTCACTTGGAAACGTATGATTATGTGATTGATGCAATTGACAGTCTTGACAACAAAGCATCGTTGATTAGGCGAGCATGCAGCAGTGGCGCCGTTTTGTTCTCCTCGATGGGGGCGGCTTTGAAGATGGATCCAGCGAAAATATCTGTGGCAGAGTTTTGGAAAGTGCGTGGATGTCCGCTTGGCGCTGCATTGCGGCGTAAGTTCAAGAAGTCTAAATTGTTTCCTTCAAAGAAATTCAAATGTGTCTACAGCGAGGAGCTGTTGCAGAATGTCGGGACATGTGGCGATTGCGGAACGGAAGAGTGTGTGTGCAAGAAGAATACATCGGGGAATGATGCGGATTGGCATGCGTCAAAAGTCCACACCAATGGAACGGTTGCTCACATAACAGCAATTTTTGGATTCACATTGGCGGGACTTGTAATTGAAGACATTCGCAATAAATCATTCGGAGATTTGGGTGACTGAAAACGGGGACAAGATTGCAGCGTGGGCGGATTCTTGTGCAATCTTTTTTTGTGCGGGTGTTATGCCTTCCGGAGAATAGGGATTGCCGGCGACTGGGCGTTGAAAAATGGATTCAAACCAAGTGCAGGCAGCTGTATATCTTCCGTATACATAATTTAGGTGGTATCCATCGCGAGTCATTGAGTCTCCGATTGTCGATGTACGGGCATTTTGTATGGCAGTGCCGCACGGAATGAGTATGTCGAAATGGTAAGCGTCCATCACCATTTCAGTTGTGCCTATAATCTCGTCAAACATTACATTTTGGGAACAGCTGTAATTTGCAAAACCGGGGTGTTTGGAGTCTTGAGAGTATGCCCACGTGCTGTGGAACATAAATTTAGTTGAGTTATTTACGTTTTGCCGCACATATTTCATAAGTTCATCAAGAAAAGGCGCATATGTGAGAGGCATTCCGGAGAAATGGCTTGCCTGCTGAAATGACACATAATCCCAATGTTCATCAGCAAGAGCTTGGGTAAGAGAGTAGTGTGGCGTGTCAGTCTTTATGCCATTGACAATTTTGCGATAATTGTAAACGCTGTCGTTTTCTGTCAGAAATTTCCAATGTTGTTCGAGAGAACATCCGCCAAAATACAGGTTTCCTACAACGATATCGATGCTGTCAGCTTGGGCTATATTCCAAAGATATTGCTCGATTGCATCTTGTGAGAAACTGTTGCCTATGGCAAGAATCTTTATTGTTTTATCGCTTGATTTTTGTGCATAAGCGGGATTGGCTCCTACAAAAACAATCGATAAAAGCAAAAAGAAATAAATCTTAAAATTATATTTTTTCATAGCAGAATAATTAAATAGTACCAATTAGACGTTTGAAGATTGAAAAGGTTTGATTAATTTTGGACAAAACTTGGAGAAATGACAATAAGAAGATACAAAAATCGGATTTTAGCGTTTCTGGTGTGTGCATCTGCTGTTGTGGCACATTCAGCAGTACGTCTTGATGAACTTTGTGTTGCCGTTGACGGGCAAAGGGAGTATTCATATAGCGACAAGAGCACCGGATTCTTTTATGGAATGACTGGTGTCGACAATTGGCAGGACGGAAATGCCGGTTGGAATGTGGCGGCGAAACGTGTGCTGGCTGATTATCAACTGTCGTTGGACGGCAATACTCTCAACAAAACGTGTGCGGAAACGGACGTGTATCCGTATAAAATTGTGAGGAAATATAAGGATGCCACAGAAACGATGTATCTTGTTGATGGCAAGAAGGTAATTGTCGTTGATGTTGTGGCTCCAAATGCAAAAAAAATAGGAATTGCACTTGAAGGTGACAACCTCATTTCTCTACCTGAGCAGAGTGGAGCTACGGCGGTTTGCCAACCGTCTCTTCATAAAAACAAGTTGGTGAGAATCGGAGCGCAAGACGGGTCTCCTGTAATTGTCAACGGGCCGTTGATTGAAGCCGGAGCAAACTCTGGAGGTTTTGTATTGGCATTCGGAGAAGATGCGGAAAGCGCACGATTGCTGAGCGATGCGCAAAAGCAATGGAATGATTGGATTCTTGACCGCAAGGACCGGATGCAGAAATTGGTAAACAGCAATTCTCTGATGACAAACAATGACGATTTAGACAAGTCAATGGCATGGATGATGCTCACTGCGGATGAATTGGTCACACGGCAGCATGGCGGATGGGGAATATATGCAGGATTTCCTTGGTTTACCGACTTTTGGGGTCGTGATATGTTTATTGCGATGCCTGGAACAGTGCTGTGTCCAGGACAATTTGATGTGGCGAAAAATATTTTGTTGTCATTTGCGAAATATCAAGATTTAGATAAAAAATCACCGACTTATGGTCGTGTACCCAACCGATTGAATTTGGAGGGCATTCTGTATAATACAACCGACGGCACGCCGCGTTTTGTTATGCAGGTGCTTGATTATTTGAAGTATACAGGAGACGTTGCATTCTTGAAGTCGATATATAATAATGTGAAAGTGGCAACCGACGCAGCGTTGGATTTGTATGTTGACGATCGTGGCTATCTTACGCATGCGGATGCCGACACATGGATGGACGCAAAACGTCAGGGAAAATATCCGTGTTCTCCACGCGGCAACCGAGCGGTTGACATACAGGCTTTGTGGTTCTGCCAGTTGGAGTCTGCAGCAAAGATTGCAGATTGCCTGGGCAAGAAATCCGATGCGGACCGATGGAGAAAGGCTGCGGAAAAATTGAAAGGTAATTTCCAGAAAGACTTTGTTGTGGACGGACAGCTTGTAGACCATTTGAATGCCGACGGCACTGCGGACAGGCAGTTGCGACCCAATACGATGTTTGCATACAGCTTGATAGACTCAGACTCTGTCAAGCGGGAGGATATACGGAAAATCTGGAGCAGATTGACATATCCATGGGGAGTGTCGTCTCTTGATCAAATGGACAATCAGTTTCATCCCTACCATGAGCAGTGGCATCGCTACCATAAAGACGATGCTTATCATAACGGCACGGTCTGGCTTTGGCTGAATGGAATGGCAATGCAGCGAATGATTGAGTTTGGGCAGGAAGACGAGGCATATAAATTGCTTGAAAACATGAATCGGCAGGCATTGAAGGACGGTGCTGTGGGAAGTTTGTCGGAGTGTGCCGACGCATGGTGTCGTCCAGGTCAGGTATGGTCGCGCCGGTCAGGAACGTTTCTGCAGTCTTGGAGCAATTCGGAGCAATTGAGGGTGTGGAGCCAATATTTTCTTGGAGTCCGTCCGAACCTATTGGACGGAGTGTTGGTTGTCGCTCCGCGTATACCGTCAGAATTGAATAATGTTGAGACAACGGTCGCTATAGGATGCGGACGGTTGGAATACGTGTTCAAGCGTTATGATGGCAAGCAATATCTGTCATTGACGCTGTCTGGTCAAAAGTCGGTGGACTTGAGCTGTGAATTGAAAGAATATGATGCGGTTTCATTGACACTTGGACAGGGGAAAACGATAGAGATAGAGTGGGATTCTTCGTCATTGACAATTACAGATGGAGTCAAAAGATTGTCGTTGCAGCCGAACCCAGAGGAGAGTATGCGTGTTGCAAGCAACAATGAATACTTTGATGGAGTGGACTTTGCAATGCCATGCTATCGAGAGGATCTGAACACGATGTCGCGCTACTTCAATCCACCGCTCGATTATTATAGCGTGGAGTAATCCCCGTTGATGCATTAAAAAAGATTGAATGGATAAAACTTATTTTGGAAAAATAAGAACCGTATTTATCGATTTGGATGATACGATATGGGATTTCTCTGCAAACTCGAAAGTGGCAATGAGGATTGTGTATGAGAAATATGGTTTGCAGGATCAATGTCCGTATGATGACTTTATCGCGTGTTATATGCCAAATAATGAGTCGCTATGGACGCGCTACCACCATAGGGAGATAACGAAGGAATATCTTAAGCGAGAGCGATTCCGCCGTTCGTTTGAGCAGTGTGGAATTGTGTGCAATGACCCGTTGCAGTTTGATTATGACTATCTTGAAACGATTGTTACGTTGAAACAGGTGGTTGACGGTGCACCGGAATTGTTGGCGCATCTGACAAAAAGAGGGCCAGTGCATGTGTTGAGCAATGGCTTTGCCAATCTGCAGTCGCGCAAATTGAAGTCGGGCGGTATAGATAAATATATCACCAAGTTGATATTGTCGGACGACATAGATGTAACCAAGCCCGACCGCCGTCTTTTTGATTATGCCCTCGAGCAGGTCGGCGGAACGCCGGAAACGACAGTTATGATTGGCGACAACTATGATGCGGACATTCTCGGTGCAAACAATGCCGGGTGGCATACAATATTTTTTAATAGGAAAAACGTTGTCCTTGAAACAAATGTGGCGGACTTGACAGTGACGAGGCTGACGGATATTATTGCATGGTTGTAATCCCGACAATGCAAACGCCATCGATGTCGGACAATTTCTTTGACAACGCTTCGGCGAGGTCGGAGCGGATGGCAAGCTTCATTGAGCAACAATTGTCGAAAATCTGTTCTAAAATCTGCACATCATTGCCTTTGGCCGTTTTCATAACATCGTTCATCGATAAATAAGGGAATGTGAATTCGACTGCTGACATCTCATGGCATTCAATAATCTCGCCATTGTGGATTGCCTCCGCCGCTGCTTCTCTATATGCCACTATTAATCCGGATGTGCCGAGTTTGATCCCGCCAAAATAACGTACAACAACAATAACCACATTTGTCAGTTCAAAGGAGTTTATTTGTCCAAGAATTGGCTTGCCTGCGGTGCCCGACGGCTCCCCATTGTCGTTTGACAGAAATTCAGAGCGATTTGTGCCAATCATATATGCCCAGCACACATGGCGGGCGTCGAAATATTTTTTCTGATAGGTTTTGATTATGTCTTTGGCTTCCTCGGCTGTGTTTACAGGGTGGGCAAACGAAAGGAATTTGCTCATTTTCTCTTTATATATGCCCTCGGAAGGCTCTTTTAGTGTCTTGAAAAAATCGCTCATACCGCAAAATTACAACGAAAGCGCAAATATAGCAAATAGCAGAGCCGCAATTAGACGTTTGTCCGTTTGCGGCTCTGATGAAAGAAGAAAAATTTAGTATTTTTCGTCTTTAGACGTGTTCTCGATTTCGTGTCGTGTTATTTTCACTTTGTCAAGCGCCCTCCAAACATAAACGATATAGGCGATTACGAATGGAATGAGAAGAGATACGATGCTCATGGCTTTTAACGTGAATTTGCTCGATGAACTGTTGTGGATTGTCAATGAATTGTTGACGTCTATAAGTGACGGGTAGTATGCAGTTCCGCTATTTCCCACAGTCCAAAACAACGCCAAAACGACCAATGCCGTTCCTATGCCGGAGAACCAAATGCCTTTGTTGAAATCAGACGTTAGCAAGGTCTTTAAGATGCCAAATAAAACGGACACAACGCCAATGACAAGCGTTGCCAAAATCCACCACATTCCGATAAGGTTGGTTGCGTATTTATAATCTTCCCAAACCATGGTCCCATCATCGTGAAGTTTCACGCCTGGAGATGTCAGAAGTATTGAAATAAAGATTAAAAACAACGGGACGAAAATAACGCTGTTTATGAGCAGCTCTTTCTTTTGTTTGCGGCGCATATCGTTGTCGTTTATGTTGTTGATGAAATAAAGGGATGCAAGTACTCTTGACAAAAATAGAACGGTGAAACCGAGAGAAAGGTTTTTCAGACTGAGAATGGCTTCGAGTCCATGTAGTCCGCTCCATTGTGAGATTGCGGCTGCTTGTGGACCGAGAATGTTGTTTTTGGCGATGGTGAATTCTCCACCGAAAAACATCATGGCTAACGCCACTCCGAGCAGAACGGGTGCGACTATTCCGTTTATAGTAAGCATAATGTCGTAAACATCCGTTCCGTATACGTTGCCGTCCTTACTGCGATATTTGTAAGAAACCGCTTGTACGACAAATGTGAACAGAATAAGCATCCACAACCAATATGCACCTCCGAAACTTGTGGAGTAGAACAATGGAAAAGAGGCAAAGAATGCTCCTCCGAAAACAACAAGAGAGGTAAAAGTCAATTCCCATTTACGTCCGAGGGAATTCACCATCAGAGAGCGTTGGTTGCGGTCTTTTGTTGTTGCAAGCATTGATTGTCCGCCTTGCACAAACAGCATAAAGACCAGAACCGCACCGAGAATGGATATTAAAATCCACCAATAGTGCTGAAGAAAAGAATATGTAATCATTGTTTTTTTTATTTAGTGGAATTTAAATTTTCAAGAGATTTCTTGCGGATTTGTTTTACCATAATGCTGATGTCGGCAATCAGCAGAGCTGTGAACAGTACAGCGAAGATGCAGAATGTTGTCTGTACATATCCTGCGCTTATGTCAGATATCGCCATGCTGTTTGACATAAGGTCCTGGATAATCCAGGGTTGTCTGCCCACTTCTGCAACAACCCATCCGCTTACGCTGCAAATATATGTCAGAGGGATGGATATGATTGCAAGACGGAAGAACCATTTGCTCCATTTTGACTTCTCCAGTTCAGGCCGCTTGTAGGCCAAGAACAAAGTTGTTAAAAGAAATACAAGTAGGAAGCTTCCGATGCCAACCATCACTCTAAAAGAATAGAACGTCAACGGGATGTTGGGAATGGCATCCGATGGAGATTGCAAAGACGCATATCCAAGAAAGTTGAAGTGCTTTTTTATGTCAATTCTTAATTGAGACATTGCCAAGGTGTCTCCTTGACGTTTTGCCTCGCCAAATTGCCGCAATGCCGATTGCGCTTTTCTGCCACGCTCCATTCTCTCTGAATAACTGATTGTGTTTACCGGTTTGCCGTCAGTGGAGAAAGAGCGGCCTGCGATAATGTCATTTATTCCAGGGACAAACGAATCCTTGTCGTGATTTGCAAGAATAGACAAACCTTTAGGCAGGGAGATCTCGAAGATGTAGGGGTCGAGATTGTCACCAACCTTTTTTTCTGGATTCAAGACACCTATGGCAACAAGATCTTGTCCGGAATTTCCATCATAAAGGCCTTCCATTGCAGCTAATTTCATTGGCTGGTGTTTAGCCACAGTGACAGCCGTCGCCTGTAGCCATTGTCAATACAATGCCTATTGTGCCAATCCATGCGCCAACTTTTATGCTGCGTAGACAATGCTCGATGTTGCGTCTTTTTAGAAGCATCCAGCAGCTGACACCCACAACAAAGATTCCGCCAAGAGTCCATCCGCTCATTACGGTGTGGAAGAATTTATAGACAGCCATAGGCGATGTCACGATGGCAGAGAATGAAACCATCTCGTTGCGCATAGTTTCCGGGTTGAATTCCATTCCTACAGGGCACTGCATCCATGCGTTTGCCGCAAGAATCCACAGGGCGGAGATGCATGCGCCAATGGCGGTGAGCCAGGTTGCCGTCAAGTGAAATTTAGGGCTTACCTTACCCCAGCCAAAAAACATGACAGCGATGAATGTAGACTCCATAAAGAAAGCAAGAATCCCCTCAATGGCCAGAGGCGCGCCAAAAATGTCGCCGACAAACCAGCTGTAATTAGACCAGTTTGTGCCGAATTCAAATTCGAGAATGATGCCGGTTGCAACACCTATGGCAAAATTAATTCCGAACAGCAGCATCCAGAATTTCGTGGTGGCAAGCCATCGCTCACTCTTTGTGTGTAAATAAATAGATTCCATAATGGCCACGATAATGCCAAGACCGAGGGTCAAAGGCACAAAAAGCCAATGGTAGATGGCCGTAAGAGCGAATTGTGCTCTTGACCAATCGACTACGTTGATTAAGTTTTCCATATAATACTTTTAAGTTAGTTGCGGTTTGATAATTCCGACCGGACGTAATTGGCTTTGTCTTCATCTGTTTTACATTTGCCTCCGAGGAAGTCCGGAAATAAAAATATTTTTAGAATAGCAAACATGATGATTAGCTTCAGAAGGATAATCAGCCACAGAGTCCTTCCAACGGTCATTTGCCTGAATCCATTTGCATAGAAATTAAAAATCTTAGCAGGACAGGTTTTTATATGTTTAAATAAAGTTGGCATAAGAACAAAATTGAATCGATTGCAAATATATATGATTTTTCTGAAAAACCAAAAATAAAATTTGAAATTTGTAGGTGGGTGCATCACGGCTCTTTCATTTAAAAATGTCTTGTTTTCCCGAAAAGCCTGTTAT